>Ga0131853_10008232_pt1 | contig 18982 bp, 18 predicted proteins | sample TergutLab28metaG_FD_92764 | JGI IMG/M metagenome (GOLD analysis project Ga0131853, IMG submission 92764) | Labiotermes labralis P1 segment gut microbial communities from Petit-Saut dam, French Guiana - Lab288 P1 (version 2) (version 2) | ecosystem: Host-associated > Arthropoda: Insects >...
TGGTACTCCATAGAAAAACCAAGGCTTTTCAGATTTGAAGTCTGGTGTTATATAGCTGTTTTGCTCTGCCGCCACTCTTTTTACAAATTCCCAGTCCGTTTCTAAATATTGATATACTGGCTTTTTTATTGTATCAGATTTTACGGTGCTTATACAAGCCCCTCCATTGACATCTGCTATAAAGTCCGCTATTTCGCTATAGTTCATATGTTGATTTTGAAATGAGCGACTTTTCACGCCGTGATCCATATCTCTTGTTGCTGTATGTGCTGTAAATCTTAAATAGCCTACTTGGTTTACTATGTTAATTTCTATATGATATACTTTACCTGTAAAGATTATTTCCTTTTCTTCGTCAGCTTTTAGCTGTATTACATCATTTTCTTTTGTATGTTCATAGATGAATTGTGATAGTTCCGTGGGGTTCTTGCCATCTAAAATAGCATAGACTTCTAATTTACTATGGTTATTTAGCTCATGAACAAAATGCAAGCCTAGTATATCTAAAATTGGGTATGGTGTCTCTAAGTAAATTTTATCTCTGCTTATGCCTGTATCTCTAACTTCTACTACCATTTACACCTCATTGTTGCCCACTTGTCAATATTGTTATTTCTCCGCCTACTCCACAAAATAAACACGCATCTTTTAATAGGGCTTCTTCCTTAGCTATTTTTAGCTTTGTTTTAGAGCCGTTAACCCAATCATCTGGCAATACTGGAACACATGCAGCTTGCTTTATGCTACAAAAGCCAAACGATATTACATTTGTACCACTATTAGAGTCTTTGATATTAAGTTGTGGTTGGTCTTTTAAAAAAACTCCGTGGGAGTAGGGCATATTTAAAACATCTGTTGAAGAGCCAGCGAAACATTGAATTATTCCACCTCGTACTACATATTCTATTATCTCAGTCCCATCATCTAAATATTTTTCTAACACAAATTACCTCCATAGTATTATGTTTCTTGTAATTGAAAGCCTGCAATTCCTCGTCTTAAAAGGCTTTCTAATAAATCTAGTCTTATATAATATATAGACCTAGTTGCTAGACCCTTCTTATATTTGAAAAAGCTCAGATTACTATACTCTTCAATAGATTGTTTTTCTATATTTATATTTGGTAAATCTATATACCAGTAAAGCATTCCTTCTCCACCTCTTTTTGATAAGCGTACTGGATTATAATTATAATCTTTATTATAAAGCTGTACGACCTTTTTAAAATCATCTTTCACCATTAAGAAGGGTTTTTCTAAAAAGTCTACAAAATCAATCTTTTTATTATTTTCAATAAAAATTTGTTTTGGCTTTTTAGGTTCATTTCTATTAGTTAAACTGTATTCATGAATAAGGCTAGGGGCTTGAGCTTTGATATGTTGTGAAATTTTGTAATAGTCCTTTAAATTCATTGTATCTCTATCTCCTGTGTATATGAGTCTATAGCAAGCGTACTTCAAAATCTTTATAGTCTCCAATGGACATTTTGAAATTTTCATCTTTTTCAAAATTAAAGCTATCTAACTCTATAATATCAGCTAATGAGCTTCTTAAAACGAATATTATATATGGTATGTAGTTGTCCCACTGTTCGATTAAAAAAGTTTGAAGTTTGAAAAAATCAGCCCTTATATATTTTTTTTGCTCGCTTTTCATAGCATTAGCATAATTATAATAATGCTTATACACATAATCCGCTTCGTGGTGTATTTCAATTGGTTCTTTATCTAAGTACCAATCTTTTGTATAAGCCTTTAGAACACAAGTATATCTGCCTAGTTTAAGGCTTGTACGCAAAATATAGAAATTTATATGGGCTATTGGTAGTTTTCCTTGTTCTTGATTTTGCTTGATTTTTATAAAAAGTTGGTCGTATAATTGTACAATGATTTTTATTATCTCTTGAAGGTTAATTTCTAAGGCTTTTTCTAAGTCTAATAAACTTTTTTCTAACGTCTTTTCTTGAAATTCTGTTGTTAGTTCCATTAGTTCGTTTTAACCTCTTCGCCTTCCACTTCAATATCTTCTACCATTGTTATAGTACCTGCTTTAGATTTTAGCTCTATCATTTCCTCGGCTTCAAGATTGATATTTTTAGCCTTCATTTCTATATCATTAACTGCGGTCATGCTTATTTTGTCGTTGCTGTTTAGATACAATGTACCATCATCATTAAAACACGCATAAACCGTGTTATCTTTGGCGATAATGTCTATCCCATTAGGTCGTAACTTCAATTCTTTGCCTTTGGCTGTACGCAAGTATTTTATATCTGGATCAGCCATTCTATGGTTAGAAGGAAGATTTTCTACAACGTCATTTGGATGTGGTTTTATTGAGTTTATAAACGTTGCTTCGCCCTCGTCTCCGTTTGGGTGATAAAGCCTTACAATATCCCCCAATTCGGGCATGCAATACCAACCAACTTCACCTTGAGAAGCATACATTGTCGCATACCGATACCAAAAAGCTTCTCCTATAGGTTGTTCTTCATCAATATCTAAATGTACCTTTACATGGTCTCTGGCTACGTCTATAACCTTGCCAAAAATAGAAGAGCCTGCTATATTTAAATTAGGAACATGAATAGTAGAAAGTCCCTTTTTTATGTTGAAAGTGCAAATATTTCTAATTACACTATTTTCATAAGAGTATGTTGTTTTTCCTATATTAGTTGGTACACCATTAACATTAACTCTTTCGCCAAGTTCGTATATTTTATATACTTCTGCTTCAAATGCTGTGCAATCTAAAGTTGTAATACTAGGAATTTCAGTAGAAAGAATTTTATATTTATCATAATCTTTAATATTCTTGAAGTTATGAACCTCTATAACGTCCTCACCAAATTTAGGTATACCGAAAAAGAATGATGGGGCATCCATTCTAACACTTGGAACTAGTACGCTGTTAAAATGGCTTGCTAATCTTTTTGCATATTGCCAATCAGTTTCAAGATACTGGATTATTGGTCTGTCGATTGTAGCCCCTTCTGATACTGTATCTATATAACTTGCTTTAGGGTAAACGCTGTTATCTGTGATTTCATCTAAAATATCAGTATATGCCATTTCTGTATCTTGAAAAGAACGAGATTTAATATCAATATCCATCAAATACGTAAGAGAAACGGCATCAACATTGATATAACGCACATTTTGAACTGCAATTACTTCAAAATTAAGCATGACACCTACAAAGATTGGCTTTCCATTTTGTGTAAATTGTAATGCTCTATTTAGTCTGAATTCTTCTAAGTAGTTTTTTTCATCTTCATTTTTAAGCCTTGCATATAGGTTAAGTTTCGCATGTTCGTTTACTTGTTGAGTAACTGTAAGCTTTTTAATTTCTAAATTTTCAAATCCTGCTAGGGTTATATCACCATACAAAATAATATTTTCTACCATAAAATCATGACACCTCCATAGTCCCTGGTCGCAAATCTGGAGATTTGCTGCTCGGGAATGCGACCGTGTGCATTATTGCGTTAAATAGTATTTCATTTTCTTCCATATCTTTGATAGAGCAATTCATATTAACAACAACGAGAGCTTCACCAATCAAAAATACAAAAACAAAATTGTACATAGCACCACCTATAGCAAAGTTATCAAAGGCATAATAAGCTATATTTTTTTCTTCAAGTTCTGCTTTTTCTATTTCTTTTGAAGAAGGATTCGCGGATAAAAAAGCTCCAAGCATAATGTCCCTAAACTCTTTTACATCTTCTTTGACGAATTTATCATCATCTATAATATTGATACCTATGTTGATACTATCAATATCATTTGAATATAAGAGTTTTGGACGGTTTTCATTTGGATATTTTATTTTTATATGTTCTTTGCTCATTTCTGCAATATATTTCGGTAAATAGAGCTTGAATTTTTCATTGTAAAATGTTTTTTGCTCTATTTCTTCATTTGTTTTCATATCTTTGATAAATTCGTTTATTTTGTCCTCTTTTAGCTTTCTTTGTGTTAGTTCATCTTCTTTTTCAGATACAACTGCTATTATTTTTTCATCTAGGTTATTCATTTTATCTCCTTGGACGTTAATATGGCAAACGTACTTCAAAATCGTGATTGCCTTCATTTTTTAAATTCAGCCTGAAACCGCTGAATTTAAAAAATTGCCATTCACGTTTTTTAGGTACGTTCGCTATAATTGTTTATATTCTACAGTAAGAAAACTCGTCCTGTAAATTTAATCTTGACAAATTCATATTTTTATATTATAATACAAATTTTTTCTACTGTCAACATGTTTTCGACAAGTTTTATTTTTCCTCCCTTTAAATTTTTGACACTAATAAAACTCTTTCTACTGTAATTTCCATATTGTCACCCTCTTTGTAGTTTAAGGCTTGACGAATTTCAATTGGTAACACTAACCGACCTGTAGGGTCTACGGTTCTTTTCACTTTTAGACTTTCTTCATTGGCTTTCAATAACATTATCTTTCCATCTCTAGCTTCTATTTCAAAGATGTCATTAGCTCCAAATCCTATTTCTTCTCTTACTTCTTTTGAGAACGATATTCTCCCAAGTTTGTCTAAAATCGATTTATTTTGCATATTCATATCTCCTTTTGATTTTTTATAGTATATTTGTAAATTTATTGCTGTTGAAAGTAGTATAGCATAGTATAAAAGCTTTGTCAAATTGTGAATCCCACATTTTAGTATGTATTTGTTTTTGAGAAGTTTAATTGAAAAATAAGTCTTTTTTTCATTTTTTTTCAATTTTTCTTGAAATATATTGCAAAAAAAATCAAAATATGATATAATATAACTAGAAATTTGACAATTAGCAGTTTGAAAGACCGTGTAAAAGGTTTTTATTAAAAAATATAAAAGGGGAGGACTAAAATATGAAACTTTTAATTCAATTTCTAGGCATTATGCCTACAGGTGGGGCGGCAGGCGTTACTGTTTTTGAGTAATAATAAAAGACTTTCGTTTTTGACTATGAAAGCTTTTTATATCATTAGTATAACAAATGTATAAAGAGGTGAATCAGTGGATAACAACAAAAACACAAAATTTAAATTAGTAGACGAATTTGTTAGATTAGGTGGCAATTATTCTAAGGATGTAAAATCTTTAGAAAAAACGATAAACAAACATCTTAAAGATATTAAAGGAGACGACATACAACTCTTAGACATTTTAAGAATACTTAAGGTATATCAAAAACAAATCAAAGAACCCAATGCCTTTAGTGAGTCTTGCGAAATTGTTTCACCAATCATAGAAAGGCTTCTTAACACAAATATAAATAAATGGATTATTGAGGATGCTAAAATTTCTCAAATAGCTATATATATGGACTAAAAACTTTAAAGATGCCGATATGTTAGCTGATCAAACGTTAGCTTCTTTAAAGAGATTTAACAGCAATCAAGCGTATCAAATTGAACTTACTGTTTATCTCAATATGACAGAACGTATGATAATAGCTGATAGAAAAATGGAAGATTGGCAACTCTCTCTGGAAATAGAAAAAATTTTTAGAAAGAATGCAACTCTTAGAGTAACTTTATGTGCCAATATAGGAGAGAAGCTAAAGCATTATGAAATTCTAATAAAAATTAGAGAAGCAATATTCCCAAATGAATCTGAAGGAGCTAAAAAAGCGGATAAGCTTTTACAAGATTTCAAAAAATTAGTCTCAAAAGAGTTCTATAAAACTGTAAAAGATTCTGTTGCATTATATAGTGTAGGTGAAATCTTTCATATGACTAAAAGTCAATTTCAAACTTTATGTGGCAAGCATATGAGAGAACTGCGAGAAGTCCAAGATATTTCAACATCAGACATGGCAAAACATTTAGGCGAGGAATTTTCAGAGAAATATGTAAATACACTAGAAAGAGGAGAAGCTCCTTTTGATGCTTATGTTCTATTTAAAATTGCTGATAGACTTGTAATTATAGTAGATGAGTTTATAAAAGGCATAAATCTCAATAGCAAAAAGGAAGAAGCACTTATAAGGTTGAGCAAAGTAGCAAAAGGGATTGACGAAAATTTGATAAATAAAGTCGCTGATATGTTAGAAGGAATGAAGCAAAATATGGAAATGGAAATAGAAGTCACTAAACAACGACAAAATTTAAAAACTAGGTTTGAAACTAGCGATGATTAAAATTAATAACTGCCTATAACAATATAGCCTTTAAATAATCAAAATCAACTATAAATACACAATGAAGTTGATATAGCAAGACGACATGAAAAACCAGAGATATATTTGAAAATGAGTGATTTCAAGTCCATTTTCATGTTGATATATGGGATTGAATTTTTAATGTCGCTTGCTATAAACTGCGACTACAGCTTCGCTATTTGGTCTGTGGCTTAGGTATTTAAATGACTTTTGTTTTTTATATTATCTACTTAATTTATTTGTCGTTGCTATAACTTCGTTTCTTCGTTTTTTTAGGTGTAACAGTAATTTGGTTGTAATCACGCATTTTTTTGGCGAAGTTATATTTTTTATTGATGTTAGCTTCTCTTGCTTCAAGTATTTCATCTAATTCTGATGGCTTATGACCTGTCATCTCGTTGATTAGCCAAGAAATATCTCTTGAATCAACATCTTTCAGTACATCTTTCACACTTTGAGTTAATTTACTCCTATCGCTCCAATCTAATGCTGCGACCTCAGAAGCCACAGCAAGGTATAGGCTTTGGCAACGTTTTAGTGTGTCAATCGTATTTTCTTGATTTTCTAAGGCTGTTAGGGTTGTATCACTAATTTTTGCATGTTGTTTGGCAATATTTATAATAAAATCCCAATCCTCTTTGGTTATGCTGATTTTATTGCTTAACACAGCAGGTTTGGCTTCCTTGCTTATTTTGTTTATCTTATCTAAATCATCTTTTCTAGGCTTGAATTGCTTTTGCATATTTTTGAAGTTTTGTTGCTCTTGCTTTACTGTATTTTGCAACTTCGTTTTTTTCTCTAATAGGCGGTTTACTTCTTTTTTGTACTCGGATACTTCATCAACAAGATATTGTTGCTCTGTTAGTAATTCCTCTTGCATATCAAGCCTAACTTCTGCCTTTAGTTGGTTTAAAATATTAGGGTCTTGTCGTGCTTTCTCTCGTGCATCGTCCATAGCATTCTTGTACATATCAGGGGTATACGTCTTGCTACGTCCTTTTTTTTCTTCTGCTAGTTCAATTCCATGCTTATGGCATAATTCTCGAAGGATAGAGCGTTCATTTTTACGCCATTTATCTATAGACATTTTTTGATTGCCATATCCCATCTGTTCTAGGGCTTTTGCGTGTCCATTTTTTATCTATAAATTCATTTAACATAGCAGTAGTAAGATTATCAAAGTTAGCGTATTTTTCTACTAACTTGATGAATTTGTTAGCATTACTAGTCCCATGTTCATATTTTTCTAGGGTATTTTCTAGTTTTTCCAGTTCATTTTCTAATTGAGATTGCTCTGTTGCGTACTTATTATACAAGCTAATATACTGCCTTTCTTGTATTTTACCAAGGGCTTTGTCTTCATAAATATTCATCATTATGGTATCTAGCTCTATTAGGCGATTTTTGATAATAGGAATACGCTTTTTCTGTTTTTTAATTTCTTCTGTTTGCTGTGATGATAGGCTTTCTTTCACTAATCTTTCAAATTCATCTTTATTATTTAAAGCATAGTCAGTTACGGATTTAAGTGTCTTTTGTAATAAAATCATTAGCTTGCCACAATCTATTCTGTGGCTAGTTGGACAAGAAAAACCATTTATTTTAATTGCTTGCTTACCACGAGCATATTTACTACAAATGGCAGTTGGCTTGTCTTTACCATTGTAAATACGGTGTATATTATGGATACTGCCACAATCTTTACAGTAGATAAGCCCATTTAATGGGTGGACGTAACCATAACCATTTGGACGTTTTCTCTTCTTTTTTTCTCGTATTCTTTGTACATTTTCGTAGAGTTCACGACTGATTATAGGCTCGTGGGTATTTTCAAATGCAATCCATGTACTAGGGTCTGTATATTTACTTTTTTTGTCTTTGAAATGCTTTTCTGTTTTAAAATTGACGGTATCACCACAATATGCACGGTTATCAAGTATATGTACTATTGTGCTACTACCCCATGCGTATGGATTTTTAAACTCTCTTTGTTTATGATGTCCTATGCCTTGCTGTTTGAAATAGTACCCTGGAATTTCTACTTTTTCAGCATGTAATACACTACATATCTGATAGGATCCCATTCCCTCCATAGTCATTTGGAAAATACGGCGAACAATATCGGCTACTTCGTCATCTATAATCCATAAATATTTGTTATCAGGGTGCTTTTTGTAACCATAGGGAGCTACGCAACAAAGGGGCTTACCGCTCATACCCTTTACTTTAACACTTGCACGGATTTTTTTAGAGGTATCCTTGGCTGTCATTTCTGCTAAAATGTTTCTGAATGGTGCAAATTCTAGGCTACTTGGGTCATTACTGTCAATATTATCGTTAATGGCTATAAATCGAACGTTTTGAATACGGAAAAACTCCATGTCATTTTCTACACCAAGATAGTTACGTCCCCATCGGCTCATATCTTTCATGATAACGGTAGAAATTAAACCATTTTCTATGTCTTTTATCATTTCTTGATAGGCAGGTCTATCTAAAAAGCGACCACTTTCATCATCATCTATATAATGTTTGATATTTAGTAGCCGTTCACTGGTGGCATAGTTTTCTAGTAACTGTTTTTGGTTCTTGATAGAACTACTTTCATCTGTTCCACGGTCTTTGTCTCCTCGTGATAGTCGAGAGTATAAAGCCGTGTATTTTATTGTGTTTGTCATATGATTGACCTCCTTTAGTAATATACTCTACTCATTCTATCACACCAGAAGCGACAAAATAATATTACATCTGTATTTCTTTATAAATTTTAGTAATAATAATTATCTTTTCGACTAATACTAACTTTGAAGTGTTCTAACTATAGTAATATAACTATGCTTCCATTCATGATAAAAGTTTAGAGGAGATTAATATGGCTAACAAGAAGACACGTAATGCTCAGAAAAAATCTGATGAAGGCAAAACACCACCGGCACGCCGAGAAGCATCAAAAGCAAAAAATGATAAAAACATTAGTGCTGACAGATAAATTTTATATGGATAAGGAGTAAGTTATGCATAGTATACTCCTAACACAAAAAGACCACATGCATAAACATTTTGTATGTGGTCTTTTTCATTGTAAAATGAAAATTTATCACTTCTTATGGCTTTTTGACTATCCATAATAGGAATTCAAAATTGTAAAAAATTGTTGATTTTCGTTTTTTTTGAAAAATAGTTGTATTTTTTACAAAAATATGATATAATCCTATTAGAGCGATGTGTATATAATGGGAGGAAACTTTAAACATTGATAAGAATTTTGCTCATGAAATTTTGTATATCATCATATACTCCAATAAGACAAAATCTTTTTGAAATCGATACAAAGTGTTCAGTAATAAGTCTGATAAAAAGGGTGATTATATATGTTTTTGATGGAAACACCTGTGTGGGTTATTTTAATACCGTTCGTTCTTATTTATGCGGCGGCTTTTTTCTCAGCATGGCAGTATCGAAATACGCATGATTTGAAGAAAAGTTGTAAAACATATTTCCCTATAGGGACGGTTGTAGTTTTGTTTTCTTTCTCTTTCGGGCTGCCTCTTACATTAGGTATATTTATGATTTTTTTCGGATTTATAGCAATGATGTTCATTTCAAATCGATTTTTCTATAGCAAATGAAAATAATATCGCTTGCTATATATAATAACTAAAGCCAGATTACTGGTAAAATATGAGGTGTTAATACTAATGAGAATTGATGTAATTGATGTAAGCAATGATTGGTTATTGAAAGAAACCAGTTTTGATCCGCAACATCTTGGCAAGTGCGAAGCAATTATGAGTCTAGGAAATGGATATATGGGGTTACGATCTGCCACCGAAGAGCGGTATACAGGCGAAAAGCGTGGGCTATTTATATCAGGAACTTTCAACCGCTTTGATGAAAATGAGGTGAGTGAACTTCCTAACGTAGCAGATGTACTAGAGATGGAGATTTCCTTAAATGGACAAATTTTTTCTCTTGCGGATGGCACTATCCAAAGTTACAGCCGAGAGTTGAATTTTATGTCAGGTGAATTGATAAGGCATATCAAATGGACATCTCCTAACGGCAATGATTACAGGTTAGATTTTCACCGTGTTGTCTCTCTTGCAAATTTGCATACTATTGCCCAAAAGGTTTGTATCACCCCTCTTACAGGAGATTCAGAAATAATACTTTCTACGGGTATTAATGGGCAAATAACCAACACTGGTAGCCAGCATTTTTCTGAAGGTGCAAAGCGTTTTTATGATAGACGGTATATGCAGCTAGTACAAACTACGACTCAAACGAAGATTGATTTCGTACTAACGACGGATGTAACCCTATCGGAACCAACTGATACGCACATAGCAATGGGCAGACGAAAGATATTTTCTACGTTTAAAACGGGGGTTAAAAAAGGACAATGCTTGACAATTCAAAAAATCACGACAATATATACCTCCAGAGACAAACACAATGAGGATTTGGATACTACTGCATTGCAAGCTAAAGGGCTTGCCTCACTAAAAAAGCAGACAGCATTGGGATATGATGAAATAGCAAGTATAAGTGCACAAAAATGGCAAGAAAAAGTATGGGATAGTATTCCTGTCACGATTACCTCTACAAATCCTCGTGACCAACTGGCATTACGCTTTGCTCAATACCATTTGCAAATCATGGTACCAGCTCATGATAATCGTATGAATATCGGGGCAAAAGGGCTTTCGGGAGAAGGATATAAGGGTCACACATTCTGGGATACAGAGATTTTTATCCTACCATATTTCATTTTCACTCAATCTCCTGTCGCTCGCAGTTTGTTGGAATACCGCTATCTGTCTCTACCAGGCGCGCGCGAGAAGGCGCGTGAAAATGGGTATTTGGGTGCCCAATTCCCTTGGGAGTCTGCGTGGCTAGATGATGGTGAAGTTACACCACTGTTCGGTGCCGCAGATATTGTAACAGGACTTCCTACTCCTATTCTTACAGGGCTAATAGAAATACACATCACTTGTGATGTTTGCTACGGTATATGGCATTATTACAAGGCCACGGGCGATGAACTTTTTATGGAGCAATATGGCTATGAAATAATTTTTGACGCAGCTATATTCTGGTCTTCCAGATTAGAAGAGGGCTCTGGTGGGATGTTACACATCAATAATGTCATCGGACCAGATGAATATAAAGATGGAATAGATGACGATGCTTTCACAAATCATTTTGCTTGCTGGAATTTGTATCTAGCAATGGTATACTACGATAAAATAGAAGGTACATCACTGTTTGAAAAGCTAGATGCCAAATTGGGAATTTCAAACTATTATGATGATTGGAAAGAAAAGGCAGAAAGAATTTATGTACAAACATCTCGTGCTGATGGAGTAATCCCACAAAATAGTACTTTTCTGAACTTAAAAGAAATTGATCTAACGAAGTACAAAAATCAGGAAAAAGTGGGGAGCATATATGATGATTTCAACCATGACCAGATCAACGAAATTCAAGTTTGTAAGCAAGCGGATGTACTACTGTTAATTCTCCTTATGGAGGATGATTTCACTCCTGAAGAAAAACGTGCCAACTGGGATTACTATGAGCCACGTACTTTGCATGATTCTTCGCTATCTCTGTCTACTCACAGTATACTTGCTAACGACATGGGGGACTTTTCTCTAGCGTATAGTTTATTTGAGCGTGCATGCAACATAGACATGGGACCGAATATGAAAAGCTCTGATGAGGGTATACATGCTGCTTCTATTGGCGGTATATGGCAATGTGCTGTTCTAGGATTTGGTGGACTTAGGGTTATTGATGATAGGATAAGGCTAAGTCCTAAACTGCCAAAAGAATGGGAACATCTTACATTTTACGTTTGGCTGAGAGGTCAGAAATTGAAAATGGATGTTACAAAAACTTCAGTACAGATTGAGAATCTTACGCAAACTGAAGTTATAGAATTAGAAATCGAAGGTAATACTTATATAATCAATGATATGTTGCAAGTATCTTTGTCATAAATTGCTTGCACAAGAAAAAAGGAGGATTTTATAATGAGAAAGAAACTATTTATGTTTGCATCAACTATTTTTGCAGTATTTTCACTTACTGCCTGTGGTAACAATGCTCAAGAGAGTAATGTCGGAACGACACCAACAACACCAACAAATTACAATAGCGCTCGTCCTTTTGAGGGACAAACTCTTACCCTAGGTATTTGGCGTGGTAATGATGTAGAATTTGCCGCAATTGAGTTAGTGCGTGAAGAATTTGAAGCACAGACGGGGGCTATAATCGACTGGCGTATGTATGATGATATCAATGTACAATTGTTGGCAGATTTTGCAGCTGGTATTACTCCTGATTTATTCTATGTAGACTCATTCTGGGCACAATTTTATATAGACCAAGGCGTATTGAAACCACTTGATCCTGCTACTTTTAATGCAGATATGTTTTATGAAGGTGTTATTAACGCTTTCACTGTTGATGGTGTGTTGTATGCTATCCCAAAAGATCAAAGCTCATTGGCTCGTTATGTCAACACATCTTTGCTAGCAGCAGTAGGACTTACTATTGATGACATTCCAAGTGATGTAGAAAGTTATTTAACTTTTCTTCCAGAACTTCAAGCTAAATTAGATGCAGAATTTGGTCCTAATGCGGTAATAGCGGCTACTGGTATGCATGAGCCATCTCGTTTACTGCACTGGATTACTCGCAATGGTGGGCAACCTGTAACACCTGATGGCCGTTCTAATATGACTGATCCTACAGTTGTTGCACATATGGAATTTATTGTGTCCCTTTTCCATACTGGTGCTATGCGTCATCCTGATATGATTGGTGCTGGATGGAATGGTGAAGCTTTTGGCTTGGAACTTGCTGTAATTATGGAAGAAGGTAACTGGGTATACAGCTTTTTGAATAATGAATTTCCAGATTTAGAATTTGAAATTATTGATATGCCTACTTACCAAGGTGAACGTTCTAGCATGAGTTTTACTGTAGGCTGGGGAATCTATGCTAATTCCAATAATCATGATCTGGCTGAAGAATGGCTACGCTTTAAAACTGGCTCAGAGGGTATGTATCTGTGGACAACAAATGCAGGTCCTTTACCAACTCGTAGTGATGTAGCAGCTAGTATGGCTCCTAATTTGAGTCCAGGCCTTAATACCCACGTGGCTCAAAGTGATGTTGCTATGGCTTGGAATTTAGGAATATTTGGTCCAATTATTAATGATGCTTTCAATAACTACATTAGACTTGCTATTGATGGTACTATGTCTGTTGAGGAAATGTTACGAAATGCAGACGCACAAGCAAATATGGCAATTGACTTCAGATAATACTGCGAAGGTGGTGTAAATTGTGAAACGTAAGCACAGGGAAACAATTCAAGGATATGCCTTTGTGGCACCGTCAATTATTGTAACATCTGTATTTTTGGGTATTGCGGCGATGTTTGTGCTTTATATGTCATTTCATAGGGTTAATCTTATACAAAATACTTATGAGTTTATTGGTTTTGACAATTACATTCGAGCTTTTAACGACCCAATGCTTCACCGTGCCATACGTAATACATTAACATTTTCTGCTATTGTAGTGCCGTCGCAAACCTTTATTGCCCTTTTAATGGCGGCGGTGCTAAATAGCAAAATAAGATTCAAAAGAACTTTTCGTACTATATTTTTTATGCCAACACTTACATCATCTGCAGCACTTACTATGATTTTTATGTTCATGTTTAACATTCGTGGACCTGTAAATACGATTTTGATGGCATTTGGTGTGTTAGAGCCTGGTGAAGCTATCAATTTTCTGCAAAACACTACATGGTCTTTACCTGTTATTATGCTAATGAATATATGGAGTACATTTCCAATGTATATGGTTCTTTATTTGACCAGTTTGCAAGAATTACCTAAAAGTATGTATGAAGCAGCAGATATTGATGGGGCTAGCGAGGTGCGTAAATTTTTTGATATTACAATTCCTTATTTGCGTCCCATTACTACTTTCGTAGTTTTGACGGGTGTTATAGGCACATTGCAAATGTTTGATCAAGCATTTATATTTTCCGATGGCTCTGGTGGTCCAGCTAATTCAACTTTAACTATTACCCTGTTAATATACAACTATGCCTTTGGTCCGGCGAATGCGATGGGTTATGCTTCAATGATTGCCATTGCATTAATGGTTTTAATCTTGATTATGACATTTATTTCAAATCGAGTAAATAAGGAGGAACGAATATTATGACAGATCGTAAAAAATTTAGACTATGGCACATTTTTTTATATATTATCTTGATTTTAGTTTCTGTCATTACACTCTATCCGTTTTTATGGATGGTTTCGGCATCGTTTATGCCTCTTAGAGAAATTGTGGCTGGCAACTTATCATTATTTAACTCATATATGACTTTTGATAACTATAGATTCATTTTCAATACAACCAGCCTTTTTCCACGTTGGCTTCTTAATTCTTTGATAGTTTCAATTATCGGGACGACTGTTAATGTTCTTTTAAATACCATGGCTGGCTATTCACTATCTCGATTGCAATATCCTGGTCGTCAAAAAGTTTACTATGCATTGTTAGCTTTAATTATGATACCTGGGCAAGTGTTACTTGTACCTAATTTTGTACTTATCAATGCCATGGGTATGTTAGATTCTCATATGGCACTTATAATTCCTGTTATGGTTAATATTGGATTCATATTTATGATGCGTCAATTTTTTGTAAATTTTCCATCAGAATGTGAAGAGGCAGCATATGTAGATGGACTTGGACGCATTTCTTGTTTCTTTCGTATAGTTATGCCTCTGGCGCGTACAGCTATATTAACTCAATCCATTTTCGTGTTTATGGGTTTTTGGAATGAATTTACTCGTCCGATGATGTACTTGCGCTCAATGGAGTTATATACTTTGCCGCGAGGCTTACAGGCCTTCCAATCTAGGGATGCAGGTCAGATGTGGAACCAAATCATGGCAGCTGCTACTCTTTCAGTTTTGCCAATTTTACTTATATATATTGTGTTTAATAGATATTTTATGGTTGGCGTAAGAATGGATGGTGAAAAATGATGAGTAATTATAAAATGGCAATTTTTGATTTAGATGGAGTTATTGTAGACACAGCTAAGTACCACTATTTTGCGTGGAAAGAGCTTGCAAATGAACTAGGATTCGATTTTACCTATGTTCACAATGAACGGTTAAAGGGAGTATCTCGTGATTGCTCTTTAGAAATTCTATTGGAAGTAGGGGAAATGTCCGATAAATTTACTTTGGAAGAAAAGCAAGTTATGGCAGATGAAAAAAACAGGCGCTATTTAAGTTACATTAACCAGATAAATCAAGACACAATATTGCCAGGGGTAAAAGAGTTGCTTACAACGTTAAAAAAACGCGGTATTAAAGTAGGTTTGGGATCTGCCAGCAAAAATGCTCTGAAAATACTAAATCGACTGGACATTACCACTCTATTTGATGTTATTATAGATGGCAATGCCACCCAGAGGGCAAAGCCAGATCCTGAAGTATTCCTTTTGGGTGCTACGGCTTTGGAAATGTCTCCCAATGATTGTCTCGTTTTTGAGGATGCTCAAGCTGGTATAGATGCTGCCCTTGCTGCTGGTATGGATGTAATCGCTGTAGGTCACTCGGAAGATTTGACAGGTGCAATGTTATATGTGGAGAATCTAGCTGATAAGGCTATTATTATATAGATAAACAACAAAAATAGACTTTTGGAAAAAGTGATAAACACCTCCAAAAGTCTGTTTTTATAAATATTACTAAAGTTTAAAGTACAATAATTTGAGCTTTTAGAAAAAAATAACTAGAAGAAAGGCTTCATAATGGATAGAAGTAAACAATTAATTCTAAGTAAGGGGAAAGACATTACTAGTGACGTTAAGTCCTATGAATATAATCCATCAACGAAAAAATATAGTGTAACTTTTCAGAGTGGGAAGACTTATCTTTACAATCCTGATTCCATTGAATTTGCAAAGAATCCAGAAGTACTAGACCCAACCAATATACGCATCATACATTTAGGTAAAGAATTATATAAGATTCAAGCATTGTCTGTATTTCATACAAAATCAACGGACTATTGGTATGTTCAATTTTCCAATGACAAAGAGAAAACATATAACTTTAAAGATCTAAAAGTTTTGCATTCCTGTCTTAGTGATACCCAATCACAGGACTGCTTAAACTATTTAAAACAGTTAGCATCAATCAATGAATTACAGAATGATAATGGAGAAGTGCTACTTCAAAAAGTCTACGAAAAGCTTAAGTTCGTAGGAACTAATACAGCAATGGCTTCTTATATGAATCCCAAAGAGCATAAAATTCATATATACAATATTGATGATCTTATTTTTCCATTCGGTGGAAATTCAAGTCAGTTTAAAGCAGTAACAAATGCTTTATCAAATCAGATTAGTATTATTCAAGGGCCACCTGGAACTGGTAAGACACAGACTATTCTTAACATTATCGCCAATTTATTGATAAGTGAAAAAACTATACAAATTGTTTCCAATAATAACTTTGCAACTTCAAATATTTCAGATAAATTGTCCAATTCACCATATAATCTAGGTTTTTTGATTGCCTTTTTGGGAAATTATGATAATAAAAAAACTTTTATTAATCGCCAAACAGGGACCTATCCTGAGTTAGACGACTGGAAATTGGATACAAATCAACAATCTGAACTAAAAATAAAAATTCAAAATCATGTTAAGGAACTTTCAACTGCATTTTCTACACAGGAGCGTATAGCACAAGCTCGTACAGAGCTAAATTTATTGAAACTAGAGATGGAGCATTTCAAGCGATATTGTAGTGAGGCGGGGTTAATCTACCCCGAACCTAAATCCCACAATCACTTAAATATTGAAAAAGTCATGGAACTATGGCAGGAGTGTTGTAAATTTTCTGAAAGAGAGCGTGCAGTATCGTTTTGGTTCAAAATAAAAAGTACATACATTTACAGTATTTCTGATTGGAGTTTATACAAAAATGATATCTTAACTATTATTACATTCATTCAAAGTTTATTTTATTACTTAAAACAGCTAGAATTAGAAAATGAAATTGACCGATTAGGAGATCAGCTTTTAGCGATTAATGCCAAAGATAAAATGGCTGAACTTACTGAGTGGTCGATGAGTTATCTACGTGCGAAATTGTTTGAGCGTTATGGAGGTAAGAAAAACCGTATATTATTTTCAAAAGATGATCTTTGGAAATCAGCAGGCAAAGTAGTTGAAGAGTATCCTATCATCCTAAGTACTACATTTGCCTCGTGTAGTAGTTTGGAAGGCATAGTTTATGATTATCTTATCATGGATGAAGCATCTCAAGTAGATATTGCAACGGGTGCACTCTCTCTTTCTTGTGCTAAAAATGCAGTTATTGTTGGTGATTTAAAACAACTGCCCAATGTAGTTAGCAGTAACTTAAAAAAACGAAGTGATGAGATTTTTAACTCTTACAAACTGTCTCGGGGTTATTCTTATTCTGAAAATAGCTTTCTAAAATCCGTCTGTGATATTCTTTGCGATGCTCCTCAAACATTGCTGCGTGAACACTATCGTTGCCATCCAAAGATTATTGAGTTTTGTAATCAAAAATTTTACAATAATGAGCTAATTATAATGACTGAAGATAGCGATGAATTAGATACTTTAAAAGTTTTTAAAACACAAGTTGGTGATCATAAACGTAAACATATTAACCAACGTCAAATAGATGTTACAATTAAGGATGTTCTTCCTACTATTAGTGAGATTGATCCTGATAAAATCGGTATAATTGCCCCTTACAACGAGCAAGTAAATACAATCATACAACAACTAGACGCATGTAAAATTGATGTAGCTACTGTACATAAATTTCAAGGACGTGAAAAGGATATGATTCTTCTTACTACAGTTGATGATGTAGTAACAGCCTTTTCCGATGATCCATGTCTTTTGAATGTTGCAATATCTCGTGCAAAAAAGCAGCTTTATCTTGTGGTATCAGGTAATGAACAACCTGTTAATAGCAATATTGGCGATCTTATTGCATATATCAATTACAACAAGTTTGATGTTATTCAAAGCAATATCCGTTCTGTTTTTGATTTGCTGTATCGTCAATATACAGATGCAAGAATTGCTTTTCTTAAAAAATATCCTCACAAAATGAAGTATATTTCAGAAAACTTGATGTATGTTGAAATTCGAGAAATATTGAAAGAATATCCAAATCTCTTACTTAATGTTGTTTGCCATCAGCAACTTAATACCCTCATTAAAAATCCAAATCTTATGAGTGATGAAGAACGTAGATATGCAATGAACCCATCTACACACATAGACTTTTTAATTTATAGTAAAATTCGTAAGGAACCTGTTCTTGCTATAGAAGTCGACGGCTTTAATTTCCATAAACCAGGAACAAAGCAGTATGAAAGAGATAAGTTAAAAAATAATATTTTAAAATTATATAACATCCCTTTATTACGATTCCTAACCAATGGTAGCGAGGAGTGTATAAAAATTAAACAGTTTTTAGATAGTTACGCCTAATATAACAAAGAAATACAAGAGAGTTAATTCTCTTTTTTTGCAAATTAAAAATGAAATAGATAGACACCAAATAGAAATGTTTAGCTTGGACCAATTATACTAATTTCAACATAAAATCGTAACAAAATATGTTAATATTAAGGAATGGCATATGATAAAAATTACAAAAAAAGAGCAATAGAATATCATGAAGAAGGAAATACAATAAGAGCAACA
>Ga0131853_10008233_pt1 | contig 18981 bp, 19 predicted proteins | sample TergutLab28metaG_FD_92764 | JGI IMG/M metagenome (GOLD analysis project Ga0131853, IMG submission 92764) | Labiotermes labralis P1 segment gut microbial communities from Petit-Saut dam, French Guiana - Lab288 P1 (version 2) (version 2) | ecosystem: Host-associated > Arthropoda: Insects >...
AAAACGGAGTACTAGGGGAGCGCATTGCGCTCCCGCCTCTTTTGCATCGAGTTTATACAAAAGCGTTATGATTCGATTATTTCAGAGTGGACACACCGGTTTGTTGTGAGGAGTAGTACTATGTCACTTCTAAAACGTCTTATCAAAAAAATTATAGGTATTCCTCCAAGATGCACTGCTGTAATAGCCGCCGCCGGCTCGTCACAGAGAATGGGCGGTACAGACAAGCTGTTTGCCGAGCTGTGTGGAGTTCCTGTCATTGTGCACACTCTGAGAGCATTTCAAGAATCTGACTATATTGACGATATCATTGTTGTAACCCGTGAAGAATGTGTAAAGACGCTTATCGCTCTTTGCAAAGACCATAAGCTCAACAAGGTCTCTAAGGTCGTGGCAGGCGGTGTGACAAGGCTTGAGTCCGTGATAAAAGGTGTTTATGCCTGTTCGTGGAAAACAGAGCTTATTGCCATACATGACGGAGCAAGACCATGTGTAAGCGCAAAGACAATTGAAAAGACAATACTAAAAGCTACAAAACGTCATGCCGCTGCGCCGGGTGTTCCCGTAAGTTCTACCTTAAAGAAAATAAACAGAAATGTTATTTTAGAAACTATTGACAGGGAAGACGTGGTTGAGATTCAAACTCCGCAAACTTTCAATTCCGATTTAGTTAAAGGCGCTCTTATAAAGGCGAAAAAAGACCATCCGGAAATCACCGATGACTGCATGGCGGTTGAACTTCTCGGTGTTCCGGTCTATGTCACAGAAGGCTCCAAAAACAATATAAAAATCACAACTAATGAGGACATTGCCATAGCTGAGGCAATCATACGAAATATGGGTATTCAACAATGAGAGTAGGATTTGGTTATGATGTACATCGCCTAAAAGATGGGCGCAAGCTCATTCTATGCGGCGTTGAGATACCTTGTGACTTTGGCTGTGATGGGCATTCAGATGCTGATGTCGCACTCCATGCCCTAATGGACGCATTGCTCGGAGCCTTGGCTCTCGGAGATATAGGAAAACATTTTCCGGACGGTGATGACAAGTGGCGTGGTGCAGACAGCACAAAGCTACTGAGCGAAGTATACAAGTTAGTTACGCAAGAAGGATATTATTTAGGAAATGCCGATATTACCATTGTTCTGGAGTCGCCTCGTATTGCGCCATATATTGAAGAAATGCGAAAAAAAATCGCAGAAGTTCTATCAGTAAGCATATCAGAAATAAGCGTAAAGGCAACAACTGAGGAAAGACTTGGCTTTACAGGCGACAAAACAGGCATTGCAGCATATGCTATTGTATTACTTTTCACAGGTTAGCTCGTGATGGGCTGTTTGTGGAAGCTTTTTTTGCATTGTCAAATTGACAAAAATGTGGTACTATATTTTTGCTATTTCACATAAGGATTATTAAGTAATGGAAACGATAAGAGAGCTGGCAGGGCTGGTTTTTGCACTGCTGATGTCACTAAGAAATACAGTTAGTTTTTGGGATGTCTTGGACATCCTTATCGTTGCATTTATAGTTTATCGCCTACTTTCATTTTTGCGTAAAACCAGCTCAAGCAGCGTTATGAAAGGCATAATCCTTGTTGCATTTATTGCATTTGTGTCAAACTTTTTCAACATGGCAGTGTTAAACTTCCTTCTAAGGCAACTGCTGCAAATGGGTGTTATTGTTCTAATAATACTATTCCAGCCGGAAATAAGAAAAATGTTTGAGCGTGTCGGTACCAGTAAATTCAACATCATGTTTATGAAAAGAAATAGATATGAAAACATTGAGGCAGGCATCGAAAGTGTTGTGGCGGCCAGTAACGCTATGGCAGAGAGTAGTACAGGCGCAATAATTGTTTTTGAGCGAGAGGTCGGTCTCAATGACTATGCCGTTACAGGAACAAGTGTAGATGCAAAAGCTTCATCGGAGCTGATTCAAAATATTTTCTATCACAACTCTCCACTCCATGATGGTGCGCTCATAATACGTGAGGGCAGGCTTCTTGCTGCAGCATGTATGCTTCCGCTTTCAAATAACATCCATCTGAGCCGTGATTTGGGCATGAGGCATAGGGCAGGCGTTGGTATAAGCGAGCGTTCTGATGCTGTTGTTCTGATTGTCTCTGAGCAATCCGGAACTGTCTCAATTGCGATCGACGGCATGTTAAAAAGACATTTATCTAAGGACACTGTTGATAAGCTACTAAAAAAAGAGCTCATTCAAACAGGTATTACAGAGGCCGAGAAACGTAAAAGTAAGCGCAACAGCAAGAACAAGGCAAAGGAGAATAAATAAATGCTTAGAAATAAACTAGGTAAAATTTTCTCCAGCAGGATATTTTTCATGATTTTTGCCCTGCTTGCTGCTGTTGCGCTCTGGGTATATGTAGAGATTTCAGAAAACGAAACACAATATCGTGAAGTTAATGCAGAGGTTGTTTTTATTAATGATGCGATATTACGTGACAGAGGATTTCTTGTTTCCTCTTTTGAACCTCCAACTGTCAGACTGTTGTTTGAAGCACCTTTGAGTGTTGTTGCTCAACTTAACGATTCGACAGTCTCTGTAGAAATAGACTTGGCGAATATACACCGAACAGGGCATCAGCATGAGTCCTATCGAATTGATTTTCCGGTCGGGATAAACAGAGCCGCCATAACAACATCTTCTGCAAGTGTTGAGCTTATCACCTTGCTAATTGACCAAGTATCAGTGAGAACAATTCCTGTCAGGGCAATTTACACGGGAGGAACCGCAGCCGATGACTTGTTTGCAGAACCTGTCATAGTTGAGCCTCAGACAATTACAATTGAAGGGCCTGAGGCTATAATCTCACAAATCAGTCATGCACAGGTTCCTATTTTTAGAGAAAATCTATCAAGTACCTATGTGGATAATTTGCCTTTTATCCTAATAAATGAACTTGGATATGAAGTTGAAGATGATTATCGCAACTTTGTAACCAGCATTGTCGAAACAATTCACGTCACTGTTCCCATTAAACAAACAAAAGTAGTAACGCTTGACGTGGCTCTTTCACATGCAGCGGGTTCATCTGACCAAAACACAAGATGGTCAATAGAGCCACCCTTTATAACAGTTTCCGGCGACCCCGAAGCGCTCAGAGATTTCAGTAGCACCCACATACTAAATGTTATTGATATGAGCCAGTTTACCAGCAGTGCAACGGAATCTTTCCCAATCATATTACCGCCGCAAATTCATAACGACTCCGGGGAGTCATCGGCAACTGTCATGATTGATGTTCTCGGACTTGCATCAGAGGATTTTGCCGTTGAAAACCTGTTTGTCATAAACACCCCTCCTGAGCATTATGTTGAGTTTGTTTCGAGAGTAATTGATGTGCGTTTGCGGGGAAGAGAAGCAGATTTGACAAATATAACCGAGATGAATATTAGAGTTGTGGCAGATTTAAGTGATATAATAACAGAACCGCTGACCGTGCCTGATAGATTTAGAGTACCGGCACGAGTTTATATAGACGGCACTGATGCAGATATCGGAGCAATAGGCGAAACAAGAATAACCATTCGACTAATTCCGGATTCTTGGATTCCACCGGAAACACCTGAGCCACCGGAGTCTGATGAGCCGGATTCGCTAGAAGATTAGAATGTTTGGATATATACGCCCTTTGAAGGGGGAACTAAAGGTCAGAGAGCTTGAACGCTTTAAGGCGTGTTATTGCGGACTTTGCCACGCTCTTGGAAGCAACTACGGATTGTCGGCTCGTTTTATTCTCAACTATGAGCTTGTTTTCCTGGCAATGCTCATCTGGGACGAAGATGAATCGGTTACAATGAAGCGCAGAAGATGTGTTGCCAGCCCATTTATAAAAAAACGTTACTGCGCCGAAAGTACGGCTCTTAATGCCTGTGCAGGCTACAGTGTTATACTGACATGGTGGAAACTAAAAGATACAATCGCGGATGACTCGTTTTTCAAAGCACTCCCGCATCGACTTGCCTGTCTAAAACTCTCAAGAGCGTACAAAAAGGCAGTTAAAAATTTCCCGGAGTTTGATGACAAGGTACGCAAAGAGCTTAACGTGCTTTCTAAATATGAATCTGAGCCAACCCCTTCCATTGATGGTGCGGCAGATAAGTTTGCAAATATTCTCAAAGCTGTCATATCAGATAAAATGCCCGATGCAAAACGCCGACCGCTATCAGAACTTCTGTATCACATGGGTAGGTGGATATATATTGCTGATGCGTGTGATGATTACAAAAATGACGCAAAAAGCGGAAGTTTTAATCCGGTTTTGAGCACATATCCTCCTGCATCGGGACAATTACCCGAAAATGCTGCTCTTAGACTAAAAACGACTCTTACACACTCAAACAATCTCATCTCATCAGCATTTGAGCTACTGCCTGAAAACCCATGGTCACAAATAAATCAAAACCTTATCTATTTTGGAATGCCGGACGCTTGTGAGCGTGTTCTAAGCGGAAAATGGCCTCCAAAATGCAAAAATAAATAAAAGGATATCTCTAAAGAACCTACCTGTCGCCAAACCTTTAGAAATACACGGAAATGGACATAAATATATGAACGACCCATACAACATTCTAGGAGTTTCACCTAATGCAAGCGACGATGAAGTAAAAAAAGCCTATCGTGACCTTGTCAGAAAATATCACCCTGACAATTATCATGATAATCCGCTTTCAGATCTTGCACAGGATAAAATGAAAGAGGTAAACGAAGCATATGATGCTATCAACCGCATGAGAGATGGTGGAGGTACCACAAACGGCTCCTATCGTCCCGGTTCAGGTAATGGCGGATATTACGGAAGTTCGGAAGGGCAGAAAATTAGAGCGGCAATCAATTCAGGAGACTTGAAATATGCAGAACAACTGCTTAATAATTTTCCTCAAGGAACTGCCGAGTGGAACTTTTTGAAGGGTAGTCTATGCTATCGCAAAGGCTGGCTTGATGATGCATTACGTCATTTTCAAACGGCGGTTAACATGGAGCCCGGCAATAACGAATATAGGCAAGCTCTCGCATTTATGAACCAAGGCGGACATGCTTATAGCCCGCATGGACAGGGACAGGGGCAACGCTCCGGAAGTCAGTCATGCTGTGGTTGTGATGCTTGCGACTGCTGTTCTGCTCTGTGTTGCATAAACATGTGCTGTTGCAATTAGCGGATTATTGATATGAGTAGTAATACACGAAAAATGACATTGTCTGCGCTCTTTGCAGCGCTCTGTGTCATTTCGCTTTTTGTCGCATCGGTTTGGCCTACCGGACGATTTGCGCTTGTTGCATTTGCCTCTTTATTTGTAGCATCGGCTGTAATTGAAGGAGGAATTAGCTCCGGCATATCTGTATTTGTTGTAAGTTCAATAATAGGAATGCTTATTTTGCCCAATAGGGCGGCGCCTCTTTTTTTTATAATGTTTTTCGGCTACTATCCCGTTGCAAAGAGCCTGATTGAGCACATCAAAGGTATCTTGTTACAGTGGGCTTTCAAACTTGCTTTATTCAATGCTTCTATGTTTGCTTCATGGTTTCTTTTAAGAGAGCTTCTTGTTTCTTTCATTTCTGACAACCTAAACATTTTCCGTGACAGTGGATATGACTATTCAAGCTTCCTGCTTCCGCTTATGCTTATCGCAAATGTTGTTTTTATAATATTTGATTTTGGATTTACAAAGCTAATTTGGCTTTATATAAATCGCATCTCAAAATTTATGAGGAAGGATAATATTTCATGATAAAAAGTATGACAGGCTATGGCAGTGCAAAAGGTTTATCCGGAAAAATCGAAATATCCGTAGAGGTAAAGAGTGTAAACAACAGATATTTAGACTGCTCTATAAAGATACCTCGTGTCTACATAGCATTTGAAGAGCCGCTCAAATCTCTCGTCTCAAAATATATTTCACGCGGCAAAGTTGATGTCTTTGTTGCGCTGGATTCATCTAATGCCGACGACATTGAAATAAAACTAAATCGCCCTCTGGCACAAGCGTATATAACGGTATTGCGTGAGATGTCAAAGGAATATGGGATTGCTGATGACATAGGGGTTATGGACATAGCTCGTTTTTCTGATGTTCTGCGTGCCGAAAAAAGTGAAGCCGACGCAACACAGCTATGTTCGGATATTTCTGCTGTATTAAAAGACGCTCTGATTGAGTTTAACAAAATGCGCCAAGCAGAAGGGGAGACGCTTTGCAAAGATATTGCAATGAGACTAAATCAGATAGATTTGCTGTCTAAAGCCGCTGAAGAAATTTCCCCAAGGAGTGTTGCGGAATACAGAAAGAAACTGGAGCTTCGTATGCAAGAAATTTTGCAATCGTCAAGCATTGATGAGGCACGGATTGCCACCGAGGCCGCAATCTTTGCGGACAAGGTTGCTATAAATGAAGAAACTGTCAGACTGAGAAGTCATATTGAGCAGCTTTCTCAAATGCTGAGTAGCAGTGAGCCAATCGGTAGAAAAATTGATTTCATTGTTCAAGAATTTAACAGAGAAGCAAATACTATCGGCTCTAAGGGCAATGACACCGAAATGGCTAGGATAATTGTAGATATGAAAGCTGAAATAGAAAAAATTCGTGAACAAGCACAGAATATTGAATGATTGAATTTGACTGCAATGCTTTCATATGATAAAATGCTACAGTTTGACTGGTAAATGATAATTGAAAGGGCTGTCCATTAATATGAAACTCATAAACATTGGTTTTGGCAATATGGTTTCGGCACATCGGATAATTGCTATAATTAGTCCTGAATCAGCACCTATAAAGCGTGTTATTTCCGACGCAAGAGAAAAAAGCCTGCTAATTGATGCAACGTACGGTCGCAGAACAAGAGCTGTTATAATAACAGATTGCGGCTTGATTATCTTGTCTGCAATTCAGCCGGAAACAGTAGCAGGGCGGCTTTCCGGAAAAAGCGAATCGGACACTGCTGTGGAGCAAAACAATGAGTGAGAAAAAAGGACGGCTTTTCATCATATCCGCTCCATCAGGTGCAGGCAAGGGAACTGTGATTGCAGAACTTCTAAAACTTCGTCCGGAGCTTAAATATTCAGTATCTGCGACAACACGCTCACCGCGTAAGGGCGAAATAAACGGAGTTTCATATCATTTCATATCAAAAGACAGCTTTAAGGATTTAATTGCAAATGACGCCTTCCTCGAACACGCCGAGTATATTGGGGAGTTTTACGGTACTCCCAGGGAACCGATACAAGACTGCATCGAAAACGGCATTGATGTTTTGTTGGAAATTGAAGTTCAAGGCGCAAGGCAGGTAATGGACACAAACCCTGATGCAGTGGCAATCTTTATTGTGCCCCCCGGAATGGAAGAGCTGGAATCCCGTTTGCGCGGACGAAAAACTGAGTCCGAAGAAAAACTATTCAAGAGGCTGAAGCGAGCGCAAATTGAGATGGAAGAAAAAGTTCATTATGACCATGTCGTTATAAATGATGAAGTTTTACGTGCAGCAGAAGAAATTCTCTCAATAATCGACGCTTAACACCAATTTGCTAAAAGGCAAGAATTGCCCTGATAATAAACATATAAAGGAGACAATCATAAATGCTATATCCCTCATTACAAAGCCTTCTAAAACAGGTAAACAGTCGCTACCTTCTTGTAAACATTATTGCTCGCCGCTCAAGAGATATTGCAAATGCCGCAAATGAGCGTGGAGAAATTTATAATGACAAGCCCGTCTCGCAAGCTATTGAAGAAATCGCTTCCGGAGACCTGCGCATCACCTTGTCGGAAGACCTATAGTATCCGGCTGTGGGGCATGTTGCAAAGATAGCTGTATCGGCTGCTACATTTACAATCGACAAGCCATATGATTACGCCGTTCCGCATGACCTGCAAGACTTGGTTGTGCCCGGAATGAGAGTTCTTGTGCCTTTTGGTAAAGGAAACCGAAAGAGCGAAGGTGTCGTATTATCTCTGGGTACTGACAGCAACAAAAAACTTAAAAGCATTGAAAAACTGCTCGACGACGCGGCGGTACTGAGCGAGGAAAGTCTTAGACTGGCACTGTGGATGAGTGACAGATTTTTTTGTACGGTGTTTGACGCATTTAGGGCTATGCTTCCCGCCGAAATGTGGTTTAAGGATGGGGTTATGCGTCAAGCTGATAAGACGGCAAAGATTGCCGTTTTAACTATTACTGCCGAAGAGGCAGACGCTCTCGCAAAACAAAAAAAAGAGAGGTCTGTGCGCCAGTCTGAAGTTTTAGCACTGTTGTCCGCTACTTCTGCGATGGCGGTAAAAGATATTTGCAGCATTACAGGCAGTACTTCATCTGTAATAAATACACTGGAGAAAAAGGGAATAATATCAATTGAGCATCAAGAAGTTTTTAGACGACCTGAAATAAGAATTCTCAAAAATAGTGACCCTATAATTCTCAGCAGTCAACAACAGGCTGCCTTTGATAGCTTAGTTCCGCTTCTTAGTTCAGATAAGCCTGAAGCGGCTCTGCTTTACGGAGTTACCGGGAGCGGAAAAACATCTGTATACCTAAGACTGATTGAAAAGGCGCTTGAAATGGGTAAAAACGCAATAGTGCTTGTACCTGAAATAGCTCTTACACCTCAGACTGTCAGCATTTTTGCATCGTATTTTGGTGATGCCGTTGCGGTTTTACATAGTGCTCTTGGCACCGGGGAACGCTTTGATGAATGGAAACGCATTCGCTCAGGTACGGTTCGGGTTGTTGTGGGGACACGTTCGGCAGTGTTTGCTCCGCTTTCTGACATAGGCCTTATTGTAATTGACGAAGAACAGGAGCACACCTATAAATCTGAAAATAACCCTCGGTATCATGCAAGAGAAATTGCAAAATATCGAGTAACTCACAATAATGGTCTGCTACTGCTTGCATCAGCCACACCATCTATTGAGAGCATGTATAATGCAAAAATCGGAAAATATCATCTATTTCGCTTAGATGGAAGGTACAACAAAAAAGATCTTCCGGATGTTAGAATAGTTGACATGCGAGAAGAACTCAAAAATGGAAACGGCGGCTCAATCAGCTCAGCTTTATTCAGTGAGATAAATAAGAATATTTCAAACAATGAGCAAAGCATCTTATTTATAAACCGCAGGGGAACAAATCCTTTAGTTGCTTGCGGTGAGTGCGGATATACATTTCGTTGCGGAAAATGTACAGTCAACATGACATTTCACGCCTTAAACAATCGTCTGCTTTGCCATTATTGCGGCGACTTTATCTCGCTTCCATCTGAGTGCCCGGACTGTGCAGGAAAGCTTAAATTTGTTGGGGCAGGCACTCAAAAAATTGAAGCGGAACTACAAGAGCTCTTTCCAAATGTCAGTATTCTTCGCATGGATGCAGACACAGTTACCCGCATTAATTCACATGACAAACTCTTAGGCTTCTTCCGAGAAGGAAAAGCGCAAATTCTTTTGGGAACACAAATGGTAACAAAGGGCCTTGATTTTGAAAATGTAACCCTCGTGGGCGTTTTGTCGGCAGATACATCACTATATATGAGTGATTATCGTGCTCATGAGAGAACTTTTTCGCTTATTACCCAAGTAGTAGGGCGCTCCGGGAGGGGAAAGAAGGCAGGCAGAGCCATAATTCAAACGCTCACTCCGGGGCATGATGTCATAAAACTTGCCTCAAAGCAGGACTATAATGAGTTTTTTGAGCGTGAGATTGTTTTCCGACAAGCACTGTCAAGCCCGCCTATAAATGACTTGCTCACAATAACTGCCGTTGGCCTTGATGAAACCGCTGTTATGCGTGTTTGCGCCAAAATTCATGCGATGCTATCAGGCTATTTCCTCACGCAGAGCAGTATAAAATTACTTGGTCCGGCTCCCGCTCCAATTCCAAAAGTCAACAATAAATACAGGTTTAGATTGCTTGTTTGTTGTGAAAACAAGAGAAAAGTGCGAGACACAATAGCACATACGATTAGAGAAATTATGCGTGATAAAAACAGCAGGGGAATTAACGTCTATGCCGATGCTGACAGTTATGATTAATGTTGCATTTCTCCACAATTTTTTGAAAGGAAAACTTATCTATCATGGCACTTAGAAATATTTTGACAGGTGATGATTCGGCGCTTCAAAAGAAAAGTCGCCCGGTCACAGATTTTGATAAACGTCTGCATTTATTGCTCGATGATATGCACGAAACTTTAATAAAAGCCGATGGCTTAGGTTTGGCGGCACCACAGGTAGGGGTTTTGCGCAGGGTTGCGCTGATTTTGCATATTGATACCGAGTCAGACGAAGAAAAGATAGTTGAACTAATTAATCCCGAGATAATTGAGCAGACAGGCACACAAGAGGGCACAGAAGGCTGTTTGAGCGTGCCGGGTGTGTATGGCATTGTATGCAGACCTGAGCAAGTAAGGCTTAGAGCTCAAGACCGATTTGGAAAGACCTTTGAAATCACCTGCAATGAACTGACTGCCCGTGCGGCATGTCATGAAGTGGATCACTTAGACGGAACTCTGTTTACATCTCTGGCAGAGCGTATCCTCACAGAAGAAGAGCTTGACAGAATGCATGAAGAACGTATGCATAAAAAAAATGAGCAAGAGGTTTCCGAATGAGAATTGTCTACATGGGAACACCTGCATTTGCGGTGCCGCCACTTGAGCAATTGTATGCCGATGGTCATGAAATTGTCGCTGTGTTTACTCAACCCGACAGGCCGAGAAGCCGTGGTATGAAAGTGACATACAGCCCGGTAAAGCATATTGCGCTTGAGCATAATACTTCGGTGTTTCAGCCTGCATCGCTTAGAGATGGAACCGCAAAGTCAATCTTAGACAAGCTTGATTTTGACTTAATTGTTGTTGTCGCATACGGAAGGATTTTACCTGATGAAATCCTGTCAGCCTCGCCTTTGGGTACAATTAATATTCACGCATCAATTCTGCCAAAATACAGGGGAGCGGCACCAATCCAATGGGCCGTTATAAACGGAGAGGTCGAAACAGGTGTAACATCCATGTATGTATCTTCGGAATTAGATGCCGGCGATATTATTTCGATAAAAAAAACTCCTATAGGGGAAAATGAAACATCGGGCGAACTTATGGAAAGGCTTGCAAATCTAGGCGCTGATTTGCTTAGTGAAACTGTGTTTTCAATTGCAAATGGCACAGCAACAAGAACAGCCCAAAATAATGAAAATGCTACATTTGCGCCGCTTTTAAGCCGTGACTTATCACCCATAAATTGGAATGATACAGCTTTTAATATTAAGTGCAAGGTACGAGGGCTTTGTCCATGGCCAAGTGCCACTACCACACTTAAAGGAACACTTTATAAGATTTTTGCTGTAGAAATCGGCAAAAAAAATGAAAACTTAAAATCAACCGGGGAGATTATTTCAGCAGGCAGTGACGGCATTGAGATTACCTGCGCTGACGGTACTGTAATAATAAAAGACTTACAGGCACCCGGTGGAAAGAGAATGTCTGCTTCTGAGCATCTCAAAGGCAATCCCTTCTAAAATCTAAAAATACTGAGATAAATTTCTTATTTCAAATACGATCCGGTAAGGGGGCTTTTTATGTCAAACGCAAGCAACTCAATATCAGCCAGAGAAGCGGCACTCAAGATTCTCGGAACTTATCGCCGACAAAAAGCATGGTCTGACCTGGCAATCAACAGTGTTGTAAGCCGATCAGGTTTATCTGCCGCTGACATTTCTTTAACTGTTCAAATAGTTTACGGCGTTTTACAGAACATGACATTATGTGATTTTTACATTTCACAGTTTTCCACAATTGAGCTAAAAAGGCTTGAACCACGAGTGCTTGACATTCTGCGATTGTCGATTTATCAGATGGTATTTCTTCAAAAAATTCCGCATAATGCGGCTGTAAATGAGGCCGTGACACTTGCAAGGAAGTTTTCAAATCACAGGGCGGCGGGTTTTGTCAATGCACTGCTTAGAAAAATATCAAAAGCCAAGCTTGACGAAACTCTGCCTGAGCTAACAGGTGATAATATCCAAAAGCTTTCAATAGGCTTTAGCCACCCTCAGTGGCTTGTCAAAAGTTTTTGCGATATCTTGGGTGAGGAAGGCACAAAGGCACTCCTCATCGAAAACAATAATGGCAAAATTGCAATAAATGCACAGGTAAACACAATTCGCACTAATACAGCCACGCTGATTGAGCGTCTTAAATCTGAAGGTGTAGACGCAAGACCTCACCCTTGGCTTGAAAACTGTGTTGAGTTTATAGGTGCCGGAAACATTACAAGGCTAAAGTCATACTCAGACGGTGACTTTTATATACAAGATGTGGCGGCTCGCTTATCGGTAATTGCTGCATCACCAAAAAAAGGAGATTTCGTACTGGACGGCTGTGCCGCTCCCGGTGGAAAGTCCTTTGCGTCAGCAATGATGATGGAAAATTCCGGGCGTATTTTAGCATGTGATGTACATGCCGCAAAACTCAGACATATTGAAAGCGGTAGCGCAAGGATGGGTATTGACATTATAAGTACTTTGGAAATGGACGCATCTAAAGAAAAATCTAAAAATCCCAAAGATTTAGCTGATATAGTGCTTGCAGACGTACCATGTTCGGGATTTGGCATTATACGCAAAAAGCCGGAGATAAGATTTAAGACAAAAGAGGAAATTGCAGGCCTTCCAAAACTGCAAGGCAGTATAATATCAACGCTCTCCACATATGTAAAAAATGGCGGAATACTGCTATATTCCACATGCACATTGCTACGCTGTGAAAATGAAGATGTAATAGAAACTTTTCTTAAAGAAAATAAGAATTTTAAGCTTGAAAGCTTTTCTCTTCCGGGCATAGGAGCGGTCACAAGCGGAATGACTACACTCTGGCCTCATCTACATAAAACCGATGGATTTTTCATATGCAGGCTGAGAAAAATAGGGGATAATTAATGGAAAAGTCCGATATAAAGTCCATGACGCTCAGTGAGCTTGAAGAATACTTTTCATCAGCAGGAGAGCCTGCCTTTAGAGCAAAGCAAGTGTTTTCATGGATTCATAAGGGTACAAAAGCCTTTGACGAAATGAGCAATATTTCACAATCACTGCGCACAAAACTTGGTGAACGGTTTTATATTAGCTGCCCTGAGCTTATCGGTAAGTTTGGCTCTAAGTTAGACGGAACTACAAAATTTTTGTGGAAGCTGTCTGACGGTGCGGCTATAGAAAGTGTTTTGATGAAATATGAACATGGAAATACTGTGTGCATTTCATCTCAAGTTGGCTGTGCAATGGGCTGTATCTTTTGTGCATCAGCAATCGGAGGCTTAGAACGCAACCTCAGTGCTTCCGAAATGGTTGATCAGGTGCTGTTTTCTCAAATTTTATCAGATTGTAATGTTTCTAATGTTGTCATAATGGGAATAGGTGAGCCACTTGATAATTTTGATAATTTAATACGCTTTTTTGAGCTTATTAATCACCCGGCAGGGCTTAATATAGGTGCTCGGCGTATCAGCATTTCAACTTGCGGAATTGTAGAAAAGATTGACAAATTAGCGCAATATGAGCTACAATTAACTTTAACGGTGTCGCTACATGCACCCGACGATGAGACTAGATCAAAGCTCATGCCTATAAACCGCAAATATGGCGTTGACAGTCTTATTCGGGCATGTGACAGATACTTTAAGGCAACCGGCAGGAGAGTATCCTACGAGTATTCAATGATTGACGGTGTTAACGACAGCGTAGAGTATGCTGAGCTTCTTGCCGAAAAACTCAAAAATAGCGGAAGCCACGTAAATATTATTCCGCTCAGCGACGTACCGGAGCGGCAAATCAAAGGTAGCAGTGCAAGCACAATAAAAGCATTTGTTAATGTTTTAACCAAAAGAGGTATAAATGCGACCATTCGCCGCAGTTTGGGGCGTGATATCTCTGCGTCTTGCGGACAACTGCGTGCAAGGCACAAAAACAAATAAACAACACTATGGCTTGAATACTTTAAGGCTTTCAAGCGCAAGGGGTCAAAATGGATCTTTGGGGAATAACTAATATAGGAAAAGTAAGACGACAAAATCAGGATGTATTCAAAGTCCTCTTTGATGAGGAGCGGGGCATCGCTGTTCTTGTCGTTTGTGACGGTATGGGCGGCGCAAACGCCGGAAGTGTTGCAAGCACTATGGCCGCTGAAGAATTTATGCACTATATGGGTAAATATTTAGAAAATATCGGCTCACAAAAAGAAATTGCAGAAAAAATGACCGCCGCTGTTCTTGTTGCAAATAAGGCAGTATATCAAAAAAGCACACAGAGTGAAGAATTTGCCGGCATGGGAACAACTCTCACCGCCGCAATTTCAACCGACTGCGGAGAGGTTATCGTAAACATTGGCGACAGCCGCATATATCATGTGACTAAATATGGCATTACACAGACAACAAAGGACCACTCGGTTGTAGAAGATATGATATCCAGAGGCGATTTAACTCGGGCGGAAGCTCACAGGCATCCAAACAAAAATCTCATTACAAAAGCACTTGGTACAAATATGAAGGAAGAACCTGATGTATTTTTCCTAAAATTAAACCAAGGTGAACATTTACTTCTTTGTTCAGACGGTCTTTCTAATGTAGTGCTTGATAGCGAGATTCTTTTTGAGCTGCAGCAAGATAAAAGCGTTCGTGAATGTTGCGAAACGCTTGTTGATATGGCGCTTTCACGAGGTGCCCCGGACAATGTAACGGCGGTTATATTCAGAAAATAGCAAAGAGGTTTCCGATACGGAGAAAAACCGATAGGATACCCCTCATAAGGAGGAATATACGTGGACTCAAGCGATAAGTATGTCGGAAGAATACTTGACAATAGATATGAAATACTGGAACTTATTGGCACCGGCGGCATGGCTCTGGTGTATAGAGCACGTTGCCATCGCTTAAACCGAATGGTTGCCATAAAGATACTAAAAGAAGATCTTGCAGGGGACGAGGAGTTTCAGCGCCGATTCTACACCGAATCACAAGCTGTCGCAATGCTCTCTCACCCAAACATTGTCGCAGTATATGATGTCAGCAGATCCGGAAACACTGAATATATCGTAATGGAACTCATCGAGGGCATTACGCTTAAACAATATATTAACCGAAAAGGCGTTCTCAACTGGAAGGAAGCCTTGCATTTTGCTACTCAAATAGCAAAAGCTCTGAGCCATGCACATTCACGCGGAATTATCCACAGAGACATAAAACCGCATAACATAATGATTTTGAAAGACGGAAGTGTAAAGGTTGCAGACTTTGGTATTGCCAGACTTTTAACCGTATCAAATACCCTCACGCAAGAAGCTCTCGGCTCAGTTCACTATATATCCCCGGAACAGGCAAAAGGCGGACATGTTGATGCACGGTCTGATATATACTCCGTCGGAGTTGTTATGTATGAGATGCTCACAAGCCGACTACCATTTGTGGGAGATTCAGCCGTATCTGTTGCAATTCAGCATATTAGTGCAATTCCTCTCATGCCGCGTGACATAAATCCTGAAATACCTATTGGCCTTGAAGATATTACAATGCATGCAATGGAACCGGATCTCAACATGAGATTTACAACGGCAGAAGAAATGCTTGCAGATTTGGAAGACTTCCGAAAAAATCCTTCAATAGTCTTTAACTATATGGCTACGGACTTTAATAACAGACAGGCATCAGAAGATGAGCAATACTCAGAAACAAGAGTAATTCCCCGGCCTATACCTGCAAATTCTCAAATGATTTCCGCACAAAATCAGCTTCAAAATAATGGCCAAAGACCTGCTCAGCCAAATCAAAGCCAGATGCACCCAAGCCAAAAACAAATGCAACCAAATCAAAGGTCAGGGCAGAACTCCAATCAAAGATTACCAAGACCCGGCCAAAGAAGTGCACCTGCTAATTCCGAGCAGATGAGACAAAGGCAGGAGGGCTCAGGCAGACCGTCACCGAATCAAAAAACTCGCACAAAGCCAAAGGCTCGTGCAAAACCGGACATGACCGCTGATGATTACCGCGTTGCAAAAACCAGATCAAACAGCACCTCTACGCTTATAGGGATATTTTCTGTAATTGTATTTCTTGTTGTGATTTTTGTGTTCATGTGGAACATTTTCCTCCGAGACCTTTTCGGCACACAGCAAAGAGAACAGATTTCCATGCCCACTTTTATAAATTCAAGACTTGAAGATATACTGGGTGATGATGAATACACCGATCTTTTTAATTTTCGCTATGAATTTCACTATGATAGTGAAGTTGAGGAAGGCGTAGTAATTTCTCAAACTCCAATGCCTGAAAGACAGGTGGGTGCCCCACTTCCGGGAGGTCACATAAATGTTGATTTGCGTGTATCAAGAGGTGCACCGCCCCCAACGCTCATGCCTGACTTAATCGGCAGGCACTGGGCTATGGCAAATAATGAACTTGTCCGTATGAATTTGAATTTAATCATTGACGCTATTGAGGTTGCAAGCGATTTGCCTACAGGAATAGTTATTGAAACCATACCGGAAGCAGATGAAGCACTTGTAAGAGGCGCAGCCGTCGTCCTTCGTTACAGTGGCGGGCCTAATGTAGTGACTGTAGAAGTGCCCACACTAACACTTCCTGCAACCTTGGCGGAGCTTAATGCGGCATTTAGAGGCGTTGATTTAGTTATTGTTTTTGAGGAATTTTATAGCAATACACATCCCGCGGACACCGTGACATACATACGTTTTGCCGGAGAAGAGGTTGCCGCAGGTTCAAGTATAATGGTAACTCTTTCTCTTGGACCTGAAGAAGTACCTGAACCGGAGCCCGAACCGGAGCCTGAGCCCGAACCGGAACCAGAACCTGAACCGGAGCCCGAACCACCGGTGCAACCCGAACCTGAGCCTCCTGTACAACCTGAACCTGAGCCTCCGATACAACCCGAACCACCGCCACAACCGGAACCTGGACCGCCATTTGTACCCGGGCCGCCATTTCTCCCTGAAACACCGCCCGGCGGAGAAGGTTCCGCCGATGCGCCCGGTTAGATATTTTGAAAACGGAGTGTCGGTATGGCTGAAGGTATAATATTTAAGGCATTAAGCGGTTTTTATTACGTACAATCAGAGCAATCGCTTATACAGTGTAGGGCAAGAGGTAAGTTTCGTCTGGATAAAATTACACCTCTTGTTGGAGACCATATTGCATTTACTCATACCGAACCAGGCATGGGCATAATAAATGATATTTACCCACGCAAAAACTCATTTGTTCGACCGCCTATTGCAAATATTGAAAAAATGGTTATCATCGCCTCAGGGGCTATTCCTGTTACAGACCCATTTCTGATTGACAAGATGACTGCAATAGCACAAAAGAGCGGTTGCGAGTCTGTTATATGTATAAATAAGCTAGACCTTAACCCGGCAGTCAATCTACATGATATTTACAGTACTTCCGGGTTTTGTACTGTTCGTACAAGTGCCAAAACAGGTGAGGGGTTAGATGAACTTCGTGATGCAATAAAAGGCTCAATTTGTGCCTTTACAGGCAACTCCGGGGTAGGGAAGTCGAGTATTCTCAACTGTCTTGACCCTGATTTTCAAATACTCGTCGGCGATGTCAGCAAAAAACTTGGCAGAGGGCGACATACAACCAGACATGTGGAGTTATTTAGATTGAATTGCGGAGCAATAATTGCCGATACTCCCGGCTTTTCTGCATTTGACACTGACAGTCTGGCAACTACGGCACAACTTCAATATTTGTTTCCGGACTTTTCAAAATATATAGGAACTTGTCGTTTCCTGGATTGCGCACATATAAAAGAACCGGGTTGCAAGGTCTTAGAAGCTGTAGAAAACGGCGCAGTGCAAAAGTCGAGATGGGATAGCTATGTTAGATTATATACACAAGCACTTGAATACAAAGAATGGGAACACAAAAAAGTATAAACTAATATGATTATAATGCAAAGTGCATACTAAAAATACATGTTTTGGAGGATTTTAATGCGGAAAGTTAATAAATTAACAGCGATTCTTTTAGTATTTGCAATAATTTTCGCCTTTTCTGCACCGATATATGCGCAAGCTTCAACAGTTGCAAACCCACAAATAAGCTCTCCTGGTGCTGTTGTTATTGATTTTGAAACCGGAACGCCTTTATTTGAACGCAATGCGAGAACCCAGAGAGTTCCTGCGAGCATGATAAAGATGATTGCGGTCTATGTTGTCTTTGATGCTATTAGAGATGGTCACACTACAATGGACACAAGAATACGCATCAGTCCTCATGTCAGAGCCTTATCAGTGCATCCGGGTTGGTCAAATGTTCCCCTTGTTGAAGGAGAGACATATACTGTCCGCGAGCTCTTGGAAATAGTCATAGTTCGCTCTGCTAACGGAGCGACTGCGGCGCTAGGTGAGGGAATATTCGGCAGTGATGCGGCACTTGTTGCTCAAATGAACGCAAAAGCAAGTGAGCTTAATATAAGAGCGCATTTTGCCGACAGTTTCGGAATATCACCTCAAAATCGCATTTCGCCGCTTGCGCTTGCATGGTTTATGCAGAGTCTTATAGTTGACCACCCTCAGGTCCTGGAATTTACTTCAATGAGAGATGTTACGTTCAGAGACAGGGAACCGCTGAATAATACAAACCACTTGCTAACCAGATTTGAAGGTGCTGATGGTCTTAAAACAGGGTTTACAAGTGCGGCAGGCTTTTGCCTTATTGGAACTGCCGAGCGTGACGGACGCAGGCTTATCACTGTAACTATGGGAAATACTTCGGAAACTCGTTTTCCTGATACAGAAACCCTGCTTGAATGGGGATTTGCAAATGCAAACAGAATAACCGCAAATACTCCCGATGTACGTCCGATAACAAGACTTGGACATAATCAACCTATACAATCGGAACCACCTCCGCAACCACAACCACCCGAACTGCCTCCATCTTCATCGGA
>Ga0131853_10008234_pt1 | contig 18980 bp, 13 predicted proteins | sample TergutLab28metaG_FD_92764 | JGI IMG/M metagenome (GOLD analysis project Ga0131853, IMG submission 92764) | Labiotermes labralis P1 segment gut microbial communities from Petit-Saut dam, French Guiana - Lab288 P1 (version 2) (version 2) | ecosystem: Host-associated > Arthropoda: Insects >...
AAAGCACCTCAGGCGGCAGGCGTGATTCACAGCGATTTCGAGCGCGGCTTCATCAAGGCCGAAGTCGTTTCTTTTGAGGACTATGTCGAATACGGGGGCGAAAAAGGTGCCCGTGATGTAGGCAAGCTGCGCCTTGAAGGTAAGGACTATGTGGTAAAAGATGGTGATGTTATGCATTTCAAATTCAACGTCTAAGGATATCGGATTTTCCGTGCTATAATCACCCCAGAAGAGGGTATGCTCTGTATGATTTGGGGAAGATTATGGCACATTTCGAGCACGATACTATCGTCAGTTCAGGCTCAGAAGAGCTCGAGGCACAGCTTGGTGAACAAGAAGACCTCCTGTTAGATGAAGAGCTCTCAGAAGAGGAAGAAAAGCCCCGCGGCAAGAAGGCAATTTACGCCCTGACGGGTGTCGGTGCCGTCGTGATGCTCTTTGCTGTCGTCGCGATGTTTTTTGCCCTGCAAACCTACGATGCCATGGATGATGCTGTGGCAGGCGAGGTCGCAGAGGCTCCGGCAGATGCCAGCCTTAATGCGGCAGGCGAAACCATCATCACAGAACCTCATGACATCGTTGTTGCCCGTCAGACTGACTACATTTTCTACAATGCCAACCTTGATGGCAGCATGACTGTGGTGGACCCCGTTGTGGCAGATCCCGTCGAGCTGATTCCCGAAGTCACCACGAATGCTCAGCCCACTGACGCTGCGGCACCCTTTGGCGAAAACTATCGCAATCTTTTAGGTATCGATGTGCTGGATGCGCAGGCGCAAGCCCAGCGTGCTGGCTACATCGTCCATCAGGTCTTCGTAGTCTGTCCTGACGTGGTCAGACGCGGAGCAGCCCCCCAGCGTCCCGGTGAGGTTATTGAAGTTCAAACCTACCGCATGCGTGGGGATGGCAAGCGCTATATGTTCTTGCACGTCAAGACGACTGAACCTATCGGAAACGCCCGTGCCGTACCCGATCTGCGCGGGGTACAGTGGCAGACGGCCCGCGACCGCCTGCGCGGTGTTGGACTCGGTCCGCGCTATGTCTATGAGCGCAACAGCGTTGACACCAAGGGTCGTGTGCTGTTCCAGGCACCTCAGGCGGGTAAGTATACGCCGAGGGGTTCGACCGTTATCATGGTCCTCGCCGATAACTAATCTGTGCGCCCCAGACACTCAATCTCTGCGTCGCCGAATCATTTTGTAAAGCTCACGTAGCTTAGTACGCTCCGCTTTCCAAAATAATTCGTCTCCTTGACCTTGAGCGCCTGGAACACACAGAGTGGGTGCGAGCAGCAGTGTTGCTGGTTGTCATCCCGCACTTGATGCGGGATCTCGGGTTTGACCTTAACCGCAATTCATAAAAAACATTGAGAAATGGCCTACGATGTAGGTCATTTTCTATTAAACTAGATAGACTTGATACCACCGTCGAAAGGGGCATTTTGTGGCACGCTTTGTCAATGAGCCATCACGTACATTCAACGAATATCTCCTGATTCCCAGCTTTTCTGACCGTGATTGCACGGCCACAAACGTCAGCCTGAAGACGCCCTTGGTGCGCCACGCCCTCGGCGCGGCTCCAGACTTGAGCCTTAACATTCCCCTGACCAGCGCCATCATGCAGTCTGTTTCAGGTGACGAAATGGCGGTTGCCCTAGCAAAGGAAGGCGGCCTATCCTTTATCTTTGGAGCACAATCCATCGAAGACCAGGCAGCCATGGTTGCAAAGGTCAAAGATCACAAGTCAGGCTTTGTGCGCTCAGACAGCAATATCAGGCCTGATGCCACACTTGCAGACATTCTCGAGATGAAAGAGCGTACCGGCCACTCCACGGTTGCCGTTACAGAAGATGGCACCGCAGACAGCAAGCTTGTGGGCATTGTCACCGGGCGTGATTACCGTGTCAGCCGTATGGACCTGGGCGACAAAGTCTCAAGCTTTATGACACCACGCGAAGACCTGATTCACGGTCATGACGGCATGACGATTTCAGAAGCCAACGACATGATCTGGGAGCACAAGCTTAACACCCTGCCGGTCCTCGACGCCGAAGACCGCCTGACACACTTTGTCTTTCGCAAAGACTACGACAACCATAAATCTAACCCTAACGCCGTCGTCGACGCAGATAAGAGCTACCTCGTCGGCGCAGGTATCAATACCCATGACTACCGCGAGCGCATTCCCGCACTGGTCGAGGCAGGTGTGGACGTACTCTGCATAGATTCTTCTGAAGGTCACACGGTGTGGCAGTCAGACACCATCGCCTTCGTGCGCGATAACTACGGTGACAGCGTGAAAATCGGTGCTGGTAACGTCGTCGACGCAGAAGGTTTTCGCTATCTTGCTGATGCTGGCGCAGACTTCGTCAAGGTTGGTATTGGTGGTGGCAGCATCTGTATCACCCGCGAGCAAAAGGGTATCGGTCGTGGTCAGGCAAGTGCCGTGATTGATGTGGCAAAGGCGCGCGACGACTATGCAAAAGAAAAGGGCATTTACGTCCCGCTGTGCTCTGACGGGGGCATCGTCTTTGACTATCACATGACCTTGGCGCTCGCCATGGGTGCGGATTTCCTGATGCTGGGTCGCTACTTTGCGCGCTTCGACGAAAGCCCCACGCCACGTATTAACTACAACGGCTCCTACGTGAAAGAATACTGGGGCGAGGGCAGCAACCGCGCCCGCAACTGGCAGCGCTATGCTGAAGACGGCGACGGTGGCGAAGTCAAGGCAAAGACGAAGCTCACCTTCGAAGAAGGCGTCGATTCCTACGTCCCTTACGCCGGTAGCCTGAAAGACAACGTGACGACCTCGCTTGCAAAGGTCAAGTCGACCATGGCAAACTGCGGCGTGCTCGACATCCCCAGCCTGCAATCAGACGCGAAGATGACCTTGGTGTCTGCAACGTCGATTGTTGAAGGTGGAGCTCACGACGTCATCTTGCGCAACCAGTCCCGCGACATGCGCTAAAAAGCGGAGGAGCACGCCCAGCGTCCCCCATTAATAGTCGTGGAGGGTAAAGCATTCAACGCGTCCTCGCGCGCTTGGCTTACGCCATTATGCGCGCGCTGCGGAGTGCGTCGAATTGCTTCACCCTTCACTCCACTGAAGTCACTGCGGCCTCCGAGCCGGGGTCTCGCTTTTGACCTTATTCGCTTTTGCGGAGGATCGTGTAGGCGTTCAGATTGCTGGTGCGCCCGTCTGCGTCGAAGCGGCTGATGAGCTCTGCGCGGTCTGCTACTGCTTCTAACAGTTCGTCGATTTCTTCCTGTGCAAAGCTGTGGCAGTAGCGATAGGCACCGTCACGCCCCTGCCAGCCCAAAAAGTAGTCGCCAACTTCTAAGGCCTCGTGGAGCCCTGCTGAAGCAAGCCCCTTTTTATCGTGGCTTGCTGCAAGATCGCGCAGGCCTTGCGCGTGGGTGATTTCAGCTTTGGCAGCCAGCTCTTCGCTGCGCAAAAACTGCCAGAACGATATGACTAGGTAGCCGCCAGACTTGGCCTTCTCTAGCATGAGGTCTATGACGGAGCGGCGCAGCTTTTGGCTGGGGATGTGGTGCATGAACCCAAAGCTGACGCTGAGGTCGCACGCGGGTGCATCTATGTGCTTTGACACATCCTGCAGGTCAGCCCCATCGACCATGAGTTGGCCCAGTACATCGAAATCCTGGAAGCGCTCGTCTCCAGCCATCTCGCTGCTGTTGTCGACACCGTAGTATTTTATGTTGAATTCTGGCAAAGCTTCTTCTAAGAAGGTCTCAAAGCGCTTATTGCCACAGGCAAGGTCGAGCACACTATAGGGTGTCGCCTGTGACGCAAATGCTCCGTCAGCTGCCAGAACCTCGACGCAGCGCTGCCAGCCCTGCCAAGGGGCTCCCCGCGTATCGGCAAAAGACACACCGTGCGCGCGGTAAAAGTGGTTGTTCAGCTGATGTAAAAATTTCTGCGTATGGGTATTCATAGGCTACAATTCTAGCCTATGGAAGAAATGCTGTTGCTGATAATCGATGAACTGCGCAAACATCAGGCTGGTGAGCCCAGTATTTTGGACAATTATCCGGATGCGGGCGATGATGTTATTTTTTCACGCCTCATTGATATTCTGGGCAAAGGCAGACCTGATGCCCAGGACTATTCAAAACAGGTCTTGTTGCCCTATTATCAGGAGGTCAAGCGTGACGATTACGCACGCTGGCAGTCTTGGAGCATCAACCCAAAGCTTGAGCGCAAGCTCTTGCGGGTGCTGCAAATCAAGCCACGGCGCACCCAGTCTGGCGTCGCAACCATAACGGTTATCACCAAGCCCTGGCGCTGCGCCAGCGACTGCCTCTACTGCCCTTGTGATATCCGCATGCCCAAAAGCTATTTGTCTGATGAGCCTGCCTGTCAGCGCGCAGAACGTAACTTTTTCGACCCCTACCTGCAGGTACAGTCGCGCCTCGCGGCCCTTGCGCGCATGGGACACGTCACCGACAAAGTCGAGATTATCGTACTGGGCGGCTCTTGGTGTGACTATCCGCGCGACTATCAGATTTGGTTTGTCAGCGAGCTCTTTCGCGCCTTGAATGACGGCGAAACTGGGCAGAAGCAAGCTGAAAGCCTGACACAGGCCTATCTGGACGCTGGCTTCACTGACGATAAAGAAGAGCTCGCCGCGCGTGCAAAGCCGGTGCAAGACCGTATCGACGCAGGAGATCTGAGCTTCAACCAAGCCCTGCAAGAACTCTACGGCTCGGACTACCTCGATTCTGCAGATGCTACGAACCTGCGGGCATTAGCGAAGAGGACAAGCCAATCAGAGCACTCCGCAGTGCGCGGAAAATGGCGCAAGCCCTGCGCGCGAGGACGCGATGATGGCTTGCCCTTGAGCAATCGTGCAGCTGGTGTGGACGCGCTCCGCCACCTTTATGAACTGCAAGAAATCAACGAAGGCTCGAAGCATCGCATGGTGGGCTTTACGGTCGAGACGCGCCCTGACTTGGTGCGCGCTGACACCCTAGAGCTGATGCGTCAGCTGGGGGTGACGCGGCTGCAGATTGGCATTCAGAGCCTTGACCAGCGGGTGCTGCAGATGAACCATCGCAAGACCAGTGACGCCGACATTCGTCATGCCTTTGCGCTGGCGCGCGTCTACGGCTTCAAAATTCACGGGCATTTCATGCAAAACCTCTATGGCTCGACGCTTGATGCTGACGCAGCAGAATACCAGGTTTTCATGAGCGACCCCGCCTACATTCCGGATGAGGTCAAGCTCTATCCCTGCTCCTTGGTCGCGGGGACAGGCCTTGTGGAGCACTACCGCGATGGCAGCTGGCAGCCCTACAGCGAGGATCAACTGACGGAACTGCTTGCGGCTGATACGGTCGCGACACCGCCCTGGGTCCGGATTTCGCGCATGATTCGCGACATCAGCTCGCATGACATTATGGCGGGCAGTAAGCGTACAAATCTGCGCCAAATGGTCGAGGCGCGTGTTGCTGCCACGGGGCGCGACATCGTCGAGATCCGCCACCGCGAGGTCAGTTCGCGCGAGGTCATCCACGACGAGCTAAGCCTTGACGACATCACCTATGAGACGACCGTTTCGACCGAGCACTTCCTGCAATGGGTGACACCTGTCGGTCGCATTGCGGGCTTTTTGCGCCTGTCGCTGCCGAAGCCTGCCCGCGAGGACTTTCTGCCAAAGTCTCTTGCTGGTGCTGATACACCTGGCGCGATGCCGTCTGTGCAGTCTGCCATGATTCGCGAAGTACATGTATATGGCAAGGTGGCGGCCATCAATAAAGCGGGGGAGAGCGCCCAGCACTTTGGGCTGGGGCGCCAGCTGATAGAGCAGGCTTGCACCATTGCTCGTGATGCAGGCTACCGTGATATTAAGGTGATTAGCTCTGTGGGGACGCGGCAGTATTATCGCAAGCTGGGCTTTGTTGACGTTGAGCTCTATCAGAACCGCAAGCTCTAAGCTTTTTCAAAAAAGCGAAACACCCTTTGCCTTGGGGGGTGCAAAGGGTGTTTCTGACAAGGTAGAAATGAAATGAATAGTTTAATTAATAGGCCTGTGCGCCTTCTGTTGCTGCTTTTGCGGCTACCGGCATCGCTGGCACGGCAGGCAGTTTCGAAGCGCTGGGTTTTGCAAAGGCCAGGGCAGGCTCCGGGGGCTGTTTGCCAAAGCGCCAGTAGAAGACAGCCACCGATGAGATTTTTGCGACCTCTATCAGGACACCCATGACGTTCCAGCGAAAGTCACCATAGAGGATGTTCAGCGGTGATTGCGTCAAAATGACGGCAAGAGCATAAATCACAACGGTAATGCGGACGGCATGCACACCGGGCATGTACTGTCCGATGACAAAACTCAGGGCCGCAACAAGTCCCAGGGCGTGAATCCAGCGCACCTGTTCAGGGACTTGTGTGACGGTGTAGACACCGGCAACGAGGGCAAAGACTATCATCAGCAGTAGAAAGTTGATGCCAAATTCCTTGCTTTTGGCAGTGTTACGCTTGAAGGTCTGCCAAAAGACGATGTTGCGCACCGTGCTGTAGGTAGCAGCGATGACCAGTGACATCTGGGTAGAAAGCCCTGTGGCCATGCCCATGCAGAAAAACATACCAATCCAAAAGAAACTGCCAATGCCCTGTGCCAGAAAGTACTTTGGCTTATCTTTAATTTGATACGACGCAAACTCAAAGACGATGGTGATGACACCAAAGAACTGTGCCAGAATAAACCAATTGCTCATGCTAATCTAATACCCTTTCCTATGCGGCTGCACTGACAGCCGGCAAACCATTGCCTGACATGCGTGCTTCGAGTGCTTCGTGACGGATACAGTAGGCGACAGCCAGGGCGCCAGGACCGGTATGCGTACCGATGGCAGCACCAACAGGCGTAATGTCATGGTCAAACTCCACCGCAAGGGCTTTTTCAAAGTTTGCCTTCAACTGCGCGGCTTCTTCTGCGCACAGAATGTGGCCAACGCTTAGCTCGACATCCTGCGCCTCTTCCTTCAGCGCAGCTTCGATGCCCTCTTCGAGCATCTTCAGAACCTTCTTGCGACCGCGCACGCTTTCAAGTTGCTCGATCGAGCCGTCAACCATGTGCAAAACAGGGCGCAGACCCAAAACGCCGCCAACCAGAGCCGTCGTAGATCCGACGCGGCCACCGCGCTTCAGGTAGTCCAGGGTGTCGAGGGTAAAGTAGGTCTTCGTGGTCTCTTTGACCGCTTCAGCCAGCTGGCTAGCACGCTGGGCATCGTAGCCTTTGTCGCGCATCTTGATGAGCTCTTTGATGATGAGCGCTTCGCCGACAGAGCCCGTCATGCTGTCAATCACGAAAATGCTGCGTTCAGGATAGTCGCTGGCGAGCATTTCAGCGGCAAGGTTCGCGCTGTTAAAGGTTCCCGAAGTCTTTGAAGAAATGGTCACCACGATGATGTCCTTGCCAGCTTCGAGCTGTGGCTGGTAGACCTCGATGAAGTCCTGGGGGCTGGGCTGTGAGGTCTTGGGAAAGACGGTCTTGTCTTCTTGCAGGCGGGCAAAATAGTCCGCATTGCTGATGCAGATACCCTCTTTCAAAAAGGTCTGCTCATCAAAAGTGAGGTAGAAGGGAACGACATCCACCCCGAGGGCCTTTGCCTGGTCTTGTGACCAGTCGCAACCACTGTCTGAAACTATGTGAAACATAAAAATCCTCTCCTTGTGGTGTGCTGGGTTTTTTTACCGCAGCGCAGCTCTTTTCTGTGCTGTGCGCACGGGTCTCCCTGACCCGCACTTTCGTACTAGATTGTTAAAAAATTTGAACTATAATAGCACAATTTCGGGCAGATGGTTAAAAAGTTTGAACTTTTATTTTTGCTGGGATACCTGCTAGGATAGGGGGCTATGATTACAAATTCACTCTTTGATACCGATATTTATGACAAGCATGAGGGCAAGAGCATCGACCTTTCAGAGCTTAATGATGCCCAGCGCGAAGCGGTGCTGTGTACTGATGGGCCGCTGCTCGTGCTCGCAGGTGCTGGCAGTGGCAAGACGCGCGTCTTGACCTACCGCATCGCACATCTGGTGGCAGACAAAGGGGTGGCACCTTGGCAGGTCCTGGCAATTACCTTTACCAACAAGGCTGCTGCAGAAATGCGCGAGCGCATTAGCAAGCAGTTAGGTGCTGCCGCACGAAGCATGTGGGTGTCGACCTATCACGCTGCCTGTGTGCGCATCCTGCGTGCTGAAGCAGAAGTCCTGGGCTACAAGCGTAGTTTTACTATCTATGACGATGATGATTCAAAGCGCCTGATTAAAGACGTCATGCGCGAACTCGAGGTCGACCCTCAGGTCTTTCCCATAAACAACATCCGCAACCGTATATCGACAGCGAAAAATGAGCTCAAGCTTCCTGGTGATCTGCCCGAGTTCGGTGCAGCACCGGTCGATCGCCATACCCGCGCCATTTATGCCCGTTATCAGCAGCGTCTCAAAGCTGCCAATGCCATGGATTTCGACGACCTGCTGTTTAATGTCGCGATTCTGTTTGAAAAACACACCGACGTCCTAGAGCGCTACCAGCAGCGTTTCCACTACATCCTGGTGGACGAATACCAGGACACGAACCATGCCCAGTATCTGATCACAAAGCTGCTGGCAGCAGGCCATCGCAACATCATGGTGGTGGGCGATGATGACCAGTCGATTTATTCCTGGCGCGGCGCCGACCTTTCAAACATCCTCGACTTCGAAAGCGACTACCCCGAAGCACGCACCATAAAACTTGAACAAAACTATCGCTCGACGGCAAACATTCTTGATGCTGCCAATGCCCTCGTGTCAAACAACAGCAGGCGCAAGGAAAAGCAACTGCGTACCGACAACGATGCCGGCGAACCCATTTCTGTCTATCTCGCAGCTAACGAACATGACGAAGCCCGCTACATTGCCGCAGAAATCGAGCGCATCGCACGCCGTGAAGCCCGCCGCTATGCAGACTTTGCCATCTTCTATCGCACCAATGCCCAAAGCCGCGTCATAGAAGACGCCCTGCTGCGCGCCGGTCTGGGCTACCGCATCGTCGGCGGCACCCGCTACTTTGACCGCACAGAGATCCGCGACGTGATGGGCTACCTGAAAGTCGTCACCAACCCCGACGATGACATTTCCCTCTTGCGCATCATTAACACGCCCCGCCGCGGCATCGGCAAGACCAGTATTTTGGCCGTGCAAGCCCTGGCCGCCCGCGAAAATATCAGTTTTGAGGCGGCCTTGCGCCAGGCTATTGATCCTGATGAGACAATCCTGAAGCTTTCGGCGCGGCGCGCCATCACCGCCTTTTTGAAGGCGCTTGACGACATGCGCTCTTATCGCGGCGAGCTTCACCGCATCATCGAGGCCATCATTAATGCCTCCGGCCTGCTGGCTCATTTCGAGGCGCAGATCACAGATGAGGCCGCTGGGCGAGCAGAAAACATCCGCGAATTCGTAAACGTCGCCGCTGAATTCGAAGCGACCCACTATGTCCGTGACACCCTCGATAATCTCGAGATGACGGATTCCCAAGCCAGCGCGGGGGAGTACGTCCAAACCAGCCTCACAGACGGCGCCCCTGCAGTTGATGCGGCTTCCGATGCCGCTCGCGATGACGATGGCACGGAAACGCTCTTTGCCTTTATGGAGTGGCTGGCACTGCGTTCAGACCTTGATGCACTCAGCGGTGTTACTGACACCGTCACCATGATGACGGTTCACACGGCAAAGGGGCTTGAGTACCCCGTCGTGCTGGTCGCCGGCATGGAAGAATCATTGTTCCCGCACGCCAATTCTATTTATGGCGCAGAGGGACTTGAAGAAGAGCGTCGCCTTGCCTATGTGGCGATTACGCGCGCAGAAGAGCGTCTGATTCTGACCCATGCCGCGGGACGTATGAACTTTGGTAGCTTTAACCAAAACCCACCCAGTCGCTTTCTGGCAGAGCTCCCAGCAGAGCTCTTAAGCGCCAAAGGCCTGGGATCAGATGGCTTCGAAGGGACCCGAGGCTGGGATAAGCGTGGCGACCGCCGCGGAGTATCAGGCCATGGATCAGGGTCTTACTCCTCCGCATCTTCAGGCCGCAGTGGCGGATCAGAAGCAGGTAGTGTCTCGCGCAGTGTCTACAGCGAGCCCGTTTTGCATGGCGGAGGCATGCCAAAGGCAAAGGAGTCACTTGCTGCGGGGGACCTGGTGCATCACAAGACTTTTGGCAAAGGCAAGGTGGTGACGGCGCAGGGTGACTCGGTGACGATTAATTTTGATAGCAGGGGCGTCAAAAAGCTTATGGCAAGCTTTGCCCCGCTGGTAAAGATAAAGTAATGCGGACTCTGGCATGAGATGCTTGTGACTTCGAGCACTCCGCAGTGCGCGGAAAATGGCGTAAGCCAAGCGCGCGAGGACGGAGAAGCGCAAGCGTCTCATGCCCTTATAGGATACTTGAGATACAATAAGTGGACTTGACGATTCACATGACAAAAGGGGAGATCATGACGAACATTTATGTATTTGGACATAAAAATCCTGATAACGACAGCATCGTGTCTGCAGCTGTCTACGCGGAATTTCTCAACTATGCAGCGGGCGACGACAGCGATGTGAACTATGTAGCCGCGCGCCTGGGCGATATCCCGCCAGAGACGCGCCATGTCTTCGAGCGTTTTGACGCGACGGACATGCTGCCTGAAATGCTGCCCGAACCAGCTCCCGGCGCAGAACCCCTGAAGGTCGTGCTGGTCGACCACAATGAATATGCCCAATCTGCCGACGGCATTCGCGACATGGAAATCGTCGAGGTTTTGGACCACCATCGCCTGGGCGGTATCGAGACGGCGGCTCCCATCAGCTTTATGTGCCTGCCCTACGGTTCGACCGCAACCCTCGTGACCATCCAGTATATGGATACCGAAGCCCCCATGCCTCACTGGGCTGCGGGCGTCTTGCTGTCAGCCGTGCTGACAGACACCGTCATCATGAAGTCTCCCACGACAACTGATGTCGACCGCGACATCATCGAACTTCTGGCAAGTGCCGTCGAAGTTGACCCGCAGGAATTTGGCCTCGAACTCTTCAAGGTTCGCAGCGAAGCGACCCCCTTCGAGCCTTCTGCCATCTTGCAAACCGACCTGAAAGAATATGACAAAGATGGCGCAAAAATTGCCATCGTGCAGTATGAAAGTGCGACCCTGGACCCCGTTGACGCCGCTCGCGACGTCATTGTTGAAGAAATGAACAAGCTCGCGGCAGAAAATGGCTGGGACCTCTTTGTCTTTATGGCGACCGACATCATCAAGGAGGGCAGCGAGCTCTTTGTCGCCGGCGATCTCGATTTGGCGCGCAAGGCCTTCGATGCTGACTTCGCCCCCGTCATGGCAGCTGACCCCTTCAAGGGTGCCAGCGCCTGGATGCCCGGGGTGCTTTCACGCAAGAAGCAGGTTGCCGCTGCCATCATGGATGCCTAAGAAAGCGGGGGAGAGCGTCCAGCATCCCTGATAATGCACGACTTTCGAAATGATTGTGGAACAATTATGGTATGCCGAATCGCTACTTGAAGTGTCGTGACGAGGCTGCTATTATTATTACACCTTGAGGAGACCTGTTGACTGTCCGAGCATACGCTCAATACGTTTCTTCATGGGAGAAGACCACCTTGGACGAGGGTGGTCTTTTCAATTTCTCGACCTTTTTGGACACGGCCAAAGCGTAGTACAATTCACTGCATGAATGATTTTACTTTTACTCTTGAGCATAGGGACGCATCAGGTGCCCGTGCTGCCACTCTTTCTACCCCTCACGGCGATGTTCAGACCCCGCTCTTTATGCCCGTGGGCACCAAGGCAACCGTCAAAGGGGTGCAAACTGACAAGCTTCCAGACCTCGGTGCACAGGTGGTGCTTGCCAATACCTATCACCTCGCCATGAGACCCGGACCGGAGCTTATTGCAGATGCGGGTGGTCTGCACCGCTTCATGAACTGGGACCGGACCATCCTGACAGACAGCGGTGGCTTTCAAGTCTTTTCGCTTGCTGATACGCGCAAAATCACCGACGAAGGCGTAACCTTTCAGTCCATCATCGATGGCTCGAAACATTTCTGGACGCCTGAAGAAAACATGCGCATTCAAAGCTTGCTGGGCGCTGACATCATCATGCAACTTGATGAGTGCCCGCCCTATCCTGCTGATAAGGCACATGTCGCAGAGGCTACCATGCGCAGTCTTGCCTGGGCTCAACGCTGCAAAGACGCGCACGCCGGTCTTGAAGACGTAAAAATGGCGGGTCCCATCAAAGTCGCTAGCGGCACTTATGATCCGACCCCACAAGCCCTCTTTGGCATTGTGCAAGGCGGGACCTTCGAAGACCTGCGACGCCAATCTGCGACAGCGCTGGCAGAAATGGATCTACCGGGCTATGGCATTGGTGGCTACAGCGTAGGTGAGCCTCATGAAGTCATGTTTGAATCCCTTGAAGCAACGACCAGTGTCATGCCGGCAGATAAGCCTCGCTACCTGATGGGGGTCGGTAACCCAACAACGCTGGTCCATGCTATTGCAGCAGGGGTAGATCTTTTTGACTGCGTGCTTCCAACGCGCACGGCACGTATGGGAACTGCCTTTTCTAGCCAGGGTCGCCTCAACCTGCGTAATGCGAAATTCGCCCGCGACTTTGGGCCGCTGGACGCACTCTGCCACTGTGATACCTGTCAAAACTACAGTCGAGCCTACATCCGGCACCTCATTGTGAATAAAGAAATGCTGGCATCGATTCTGTTATCACAGCATAATCTGCACTACTTGCTGGATTTGACGCGCCAGGCGCGCGCAGCAATTCAGGCGGGTGCCTATCAACAGTTCGTGAAACAGTGGGACGCGTCTGAAGCGGCTAATGACTACTAATGCTAAAATTTTGGGTTGTGAAGACTAAATTGACATTTAATAATCAGCAACTGCGCGCAGGCACGACCATCGCGCTGTTTTTCTTGATGGCAGCCTTGCTCGCCATCTTTGTTGTCGGCCCTGCAAGCCTGGGGGGTGCCGCAGATGACGGGCAGGTCACGGCGGCAGCCAGCGCTGCAGCAACAGCCGAAGACGAACTTGAATCCCAGCTGAGCCTCGAGGAGACCACTGACGTCACCTTAGAAGACGGCATCGGCAGCATCACAGAAGAGGGCCACAACCAGATAATCCTGCTGCTGGCGCCCTTCTTGCAGTGGGAAGATATTTCGCCCGAAAAGACGCCGCAGCTCTGGGCTGACCTCGAAGACGCTGCCATCGGCAACTTGAACGCCCGCAGTCGCGTAAAGGAAGCAGACGGGGCACCCTCGTTGGCAGAAGGTGCCTTGACGATCTCTGCGGGCACCTGGGCCTTGGTATCGCACGCAGCACTGCCTGCCTTTGAAGCAGACGATCTGGTCAATGGCACGCCGGTCAGCCTCGCCTATGGTCGTTACCTCGACGGCAGCATGGAGGGCTATCAGATTGCCTACCTCGGCCTGCCGCGCAATATGACCGCCAACAACCGCAATCCCTTTACCTTCATCCCCGGCACCCTAGGCAGCCTCATAGAAGAGGCCGGGGGTGCGACCGTAGCGCTGGGTAACTCTGACCTGGGGCATTCGACGGATGCCTCGCGCCTGTTGCGACCAGCTGCCATTGCTGCCATGAACGAAAAGGGCTTTGTGCGCTATGGCAATATCAATGAAACGGTTTTAACGCGCAGCCCTGATTCACCTTTCGGAGTACGTACCGACCTCGATTCAATGCGCGAGGGTCTGATAGATGCTCAAAGCAACTTGCCCGCGGGTAAGCCGGGTCTCGTCGTCATAGATCCCGGTGACAGCTACCGCGCGCGTATTTTCTCTCCTGAAGCATCAGCTGAAGTCTCACAGCGCCAATGGGATGAATCCCTGACAACGCTTGATACCTTGTACGGGGATGCAAAGGATATTTTCCCTGATGCCACCATCATTGTGGCTAGTCAGGCGACCAGATCGCTGTCGCTGAACCGCGAGGGCTTCGGTCCGATTGTCATTACAGGACCAGAGGTCGAGCCGGGACTGCTGATGTCAGATTCGACCCATCGTCAGGGACTGGTCATCGCAGGTGACATCACGACTACTATCCTGCGCATCATGGGGCTTGATATCCCCGTAAACGTCGTCGGCTGTGACATGTATGTCACTGACAACTTGCCACCACTCTATTCGCCACCTGACCGTGCGCTGTATCAAAGCTCACTTGCAGAGAGGCGCGATGTGCACCTCGACCTCCTGGTGAAAATGAGCGACACGGCTATGTCGATCGAGGCCACCCGTGTCAGCGTCATCACTACCTGCATCTGGATCACCGTCATCGTCCTTTTCGCGGGCGCACTGGTGGTGACTTTTGCCAACAAATATCTCTCGCGCATGCTGACGCGCATCGTCAAAATGATCCTCTATGCCCTTATTTTGGCCGTACTTTCAGGACCGGTGGCAAGCTGGCTCATGTTTCTAATATATCGCTGGCCAGCAACGCCGCAAGAAGCTATCACGCAATTTGCCCTGACGACGTTTGGCTTGTGGCTGGTGGCAGTCGCCCTGTGGATTTTTGATACCAGGCGCAAGAATGCCGCACGGATTTCGCGCCTGCCCATTATATTCCTCTCGGTCTTTACGACGCTCGTGATTGTCATCGACCAGCTGTTAGGAGCCCCCGCATCCTTTGCGAGCTTCTTTGGCTATTCGCCCATCGCAGCATTCCGTTTCTACGGCATCGGTAACGAAGGCGCAGCAATACTGATAGGTTCTGTCTTTGTCGCCATCGCCCTGATACTTGATTACGCACGCGAATCAGGCAAGCTCGCGCTCGAAAAACACCTGCGCATCTGGGGCATCCCCCTCATTGGTGTCATCATAACCTTTGTCGGTGCCGCCCCCGTACTGGGTGCCAGTAATGGGTTCACGCCTTTCTCCGTCACGGGCTTTGCCGTTATGTGGATACTGGCCAATAACCGCAAAATCGACTGGAAGGCCATAGGCGGCATTCTAGTCACCATCGCGGTCTTTGTCTTCTTTTTCATGGCGATTGACCGCTTTACCGCAGGTCAGACGCATATGATTCGCGCTGTTGATTCGGCAGCTCAGGGTGGCTTGATTGAAATCTGGAACATCATTGTGCGCAAGGCTCAGACCAGCCTGCGCGTCTTTAACGCCTCGACGCAGTTCTCCTTAAGTTTTGCGGCTGTGCTGGCTTATTTGATTTATATGAGAGTGCGTCCAGCCGGGGACTTCAAGAATCTGATTGCGGGCAATAAATACTACGGCGATGCTATTGCGGCTGTTTTGGCGGCAGGTGTTGCGGCCGTGCTGTCAAATGACTCGGGTATTGTGTTGCCGGCTTTGATGGTGCTGTGCCTGGCGTCTTCCATCGTGTGGTTGATGCTGGGGCCGGTGCGCGGTAAAGCTGCTGCATCTGAAGATGACGATGCTGCTGGCACAAAAGCACTGAGGGCTGGCGATTCATGATTGAGGCCCTTCAGATAGTCTTTGCTCTCATCGGCGGCTGGCTGGTGCCCTGGCTGGTAATGAGCTTCATCATGAAGCGGCGCTTTGCAAGCGGCAAGCAACAGACCACCAACTATGCGGGCAAGACGGTCAGCTATGGCCTTGCCTTGGTGTGGCCCGTGTGGGCACTGACTCTGCTTGCTTTTCTCGTGAAATCAGAATTCATTGTCGAGCTTCTGATACGCAACTTCGGTCCTGTGGTTGATCATCCGCTCGTGCTGGCACTGATACAGGTCTTTCAGGCCTATTCATTCAGCAACAGCTTTTTTGTTCTGGCGATTCCGCTGGTCTTATCTTGTTTCTTTTTTGGCTGGCTTGACGACCGTTTTGGGACACGCGGCGACGGTGGCTTCAAGGGTCACCTTAAGTCGCTTTTGCGCGGCAAGCTCACCACGGGCATGATCAAGGTGCTGGGTATCGGTGTAACAGCACTGGTCGTTGCCTTCTTTGCTGATGGCTTTCGCCTGACGGCTGCGAGTTTTGAGCGCATCACGGCCTTTGATGTGCTGTGGATATTCTTAGGGATGTGTGCCATTGCTCTTTCGGCAAATTTGATAAATCTCTTTGACCTACGCCCGGCACGCGCCAGCAAAATCTACCTGGCAGGTCTTATCGACACCTTTGTGGTAGTTATTTGTATCACCGCTATCGTTGGTTCAATCCTGGGCATGCTCAACATCTGGAACGACATCTTTCACCAGCTGACCTATGTAATCTGGGCTGCCGGCCCCATCTTTGCCATCTGGCGCTTTGATGCAGGCGAGCGCGCCATGCTGGGAGACGCAGGTGCCAACCCCGCAGGTGCTCTCATGGGCCTTTACGCCGTCATTGGTCTGTGGATTTTGCTGCCGCTCTACGTGGTTTTTGTCTTCATCTTTAACATGCTCAGCGAAAAGTTTTCTTTCTCTGAAATCATCGAAGCTGTCCCCCTGTTCAAAAAACTCGACGCCCTGGGACGCCCGAAAGTATAAGCACGCTATTTAACTGAATTCGCGTAAATGAGCTCGCGCGACCGCGAATCATGTGTTTGCGGACGCAGCTTCATGCCACCATGAAAAAAAGCCAGAGACCCTTGCAGGTCACTGGCTTCTTTGGCGGTCCGCGGACTGAAGTTCAATCAGGGGGGAAGATGCTCTAGTCCGCTGGCTATGATGTATGTCGTTCTTTAGTGAACGACCTCGTCTGTCGTCGTTTGTTCTTGCTGTTCGCTTTTCTTTTCACGCAGCTGCTGCTTTTCAGCATCGCTCAGGCTGCCACGACTTCTGTTTTCGCGCTGGCCTTCACCTTCGCCGCGTGAACCGCGACCTTCTGAAGATCCGCGGCTTTCGCTGCGACCTTCACTACGACGGTCGCCACGATTGTCAGATTCACGACCCTCGCTGCGTCCGCCCTGACGGCCTTCACGGCCAGCTTCTCCGCGTGAACCGCGACCCTCTGAAGATCCGCGACCTTCGTTGCGAGCTTCCATGTTGCGCTCGCTGCCACTGCGACCACCATGGCCACCGTGACCACCCATGAAGACCTTGCCGACAGCTACGCCGCCGCCAAATAACAGCAAGGCAGAGAGAGCTGCAGAAGCAATGAAGGCAGCTGTCTTACCCTTGGTATGGAATTTCTTATGCTCAGGCTCTGAGGCAGCTGTCATAGCGACCGTCTGTGGGGCAGGAGATTCTGCCACTACTTCTGTGACGGCAGGAGTCTCGACGCTGGTAGTTGTTTCGCTCGACTCGACCGCTTGCTCTTTCTTTTCTTTCTTTTTTGCCATCTTATAAATCCTTTCGGCTTGTGTACATCTCGTCTCGCTTTCACGGCAGCTCCTTGCTGCCGTGAAAGCAATAAAACTAGATTACGCTGCTGAAAGGATGCCTACATACCGCATGCGCAGTATCTTTGAAAGAAATGTCTCTGAAGCAACAAGAAAAGCGGCGAAGAACACCAAAATAAGATGCAGCAGCTATGAACCGGCGCGGACCAGACCGCTCTCGTAGGCCAGCACCACCAGTGCTGCACGGTCGTGTACATTGCACTTTGCCATGACGCGGTTCACATGGGTCTTTGCCGTAGCGACAGAAATATAGAGCTCGCTTGCTATTTCCTCATTCGAGAGCCCGCGCGCAACCAGCAGGAGGATCTCATGTTCACGCGGGGTCAGCGAATCGAGCAGCAACTTCAGGTACTCGCTCATCTCGCCAGACACGCCTACGCCAGGCTCTACCTCAGATATCTGACCCTCGTTAAAGCGCTCAATCAGCCGCTTTGTCACCGCAGGATCAAGCAAGGCCTCATCAGCAGCAATCGTGCGAAGCGCATCAGCAAGTGCACCCGGCTCGGCATCTTTCAGCAAGAAGCCCGCGGCACCTATTTTGAGCGCGCGGTAAACATATTCGTCCAGATCAAAAGTGGTCAAGATCAAAACGCGCACATCAGGCGCCAGCTCTCGCAGCTTTTCAGTTGCAGCAAGGCCGTCCAAAACAGGCATGCGGATGTCCATGACTACCACATCAGGCTCAAGTTCGCGCACCCGGGCCAGCGCCTCAAGGCCATTTTCCGCCTCGCCAACAACTTCAATATCGTCAGACGCATTCAAGATTGCCGCAAATCCGCTGCGCACGAGCTCCTGGTCATCAGCAATCACAACGCGCAGTGCCCCCGCATGAAGGGGTTCTATGTCGCAACGCGCGTCCCCGCTCGCCCTCAGTTCAAAGCTAGGCTTAAGCTCACTCATCTTAGCGGAATCCTCGCCTTCACCTTAAAGAGTCCATCGTCAGCTTCCGCACCCGCCTCAAAGCTTCCACCTAAGGCGCAGACCCTCTCGCGCATCCCCTCGATGCCGTGACCCGCGGCTCCCCCTGCAAGGATGCTTGAATGGACGCACTCCGCCGCGTTCTCAATACTCTTGACGCCATCGTTTTCAACATTAAGCTTAAGCTCGGTATCACTCACGCCCAGTTGCAGATGAACAAAGCTGGGTTTCACGCTATGGCGCAGCGCATTGGTCAGCGATTCCTGGATGATGCGGTAGGCAGCGACATCGACCGTCGTCGGCAGCGTGTCTATCGTGAAGCGGTCGCCGGCCTGACGGTTTTCATAACTGACGGGCAGACCTGCCGCGCTAAAGGACTGGAGGAGTGCGTCCAGATTCCGCAGGCTGACTTCAGGCGACAAAGGTACGTCGCTTTCAGCCCCGCCTTCGCGCAAGACGCTGACGGCGTGGCGTAGCTCGCCCAGCGACTGCTTTGCGGTATTGCGCAGGGCGGTGACGGACTGCTGGGCTTCAGCATTGTGGCCTGACTTGATCTGCGTTTCAGCGGCACCGGCTTGAACGATGACGGCAGCCAGCGAGTGCGCCGTAATGTCATGGAGCTCACGGGCAATGGCGAGCCGCTCTTGTTCTGTGCGACGGCGGGACTCCTCGGCACTGGCACGT
>Ga0131853_10008239_pt1 | contig 18976 bp, 12 predicted proteins | sample TergutLab28metaG_FD_92764 | JGI IMG/M metagenome (GOLD analysis project Ga0131853, IMG submission 92764) | Labiotermes labralis P1 segment gut microbial communities from Petit-Saut dam, French Guiana - Lab288 P1 (version 2) (version 2) | ecosystem: Host-associated > Arthropoda: Insects >...
AAGAGAGACAGAGAAAGAATAAAAATAATTAGGGGGAAAAGAGGAGGGGGAATAAGAGCGTAAAAAACAAAAAAAAAGAATAAAAAAAGAAAGGAAAAAAAAAAAAAAAAAAATTTTTTTTTTTAGAAGGGGGGGGGGGGGGGGGGGGGGGGGTCATCTTAGACTTGGATAAATACATTTTCTTTGGCAGATGTGTGTGTGTGTGTTTATTTTGGAGGGGCAGGGGTGGGGTTTGGTAAATATGGTATATTATAAGAGCTTTATTCTTGTTACTGTATGATTTTATTCCAACCAAAGCATTACCATTTCAGAGAGCAAACATACATTAAACATCACACAACATAGTTAGCAAGTATTCAGAACTTGTATTACTGGATATTGGCCTAAAAACAATTTAGATGAATGCATAAAATATCAGCAGTGATTAGATCAACACTTTGTATTCAGTGTGTCTAACTTCACACACTTCTACGTGTATAACACAACAGAATGGCTGCAGCATTCCACTGTAAATCCCCACAACTCATCCCATTGGCAGCCCAGCCTGCTCATTGAATAAGAAACATTAGTTTGTTGTTTGAAATATTATGATAGGCAACATGGTCCACCAAACTAGCTCCAGTGTGAGTACTGCAGTCCCACAAGAGAATCATATTAACATAACATAGGTAACATGTACAATCCATACACATGCAGAAAAGAATAGAACAGAATACAGAAGGGTGGGCACTGCAGTGATTCTTGCACTTCCACTATTTATCATCTGTGCAACCCTTTAGCTCATTCATTCAGCAGCCCCACCCCTTGAACAAAGTGCAGATCTTGCTGACAGAGATGTCTTCAATGTCACCTGGTTTTATAAAATGATGACCCACATGGCCAAATTCTTAATGTGGCCAAAGCCTCATAGTCACCAACAATGTGTGGCTGTTTCAAATGCCTGCTTGCATCTATCACACTCAGGATTGTTTACCAGCCCCAGTTTAAATATGTGTCCTGTCAGCATCTCTGTCATTATTCTTAGTTGATTTGTTATAAGATTGAACAATTCTCCACACTTCTTTGCAGAGGGATTTTTTAAGAAAACCCATAGCCTGGCTTTGCAGATTAATTTGAATAAATTTACATTTCTGGGACATCTTGTGCCTGTTTCTCTTTGACTTTTACTAGATGTTTAAAATTTGTGGGGAATACCAGCTCCCTGGGGTGGATCGCCAGGCTGGCTGGTCTTCTGAGCAAAACTAGGCAGGTTCTTCTGTACTAGAGCATCCCAGCTTTTGATGGGTGTTTTATTTCATGTTCCATCTATAACAGTCCCACAATTAATGAGGAAATAAGTCACCACCCACACAGCCCCTTACGGTTGGAAGGCATAAATACAATGGGTCCTGCAAATTGTTAGCAGCACTGCTATCCACCCCTGTGCCATGCAGCACTCAGCATGATGCCTCATACCTTGGTTTGGCTGGAGCATTGCCCCTGTTAGCTGCCTACAGACGTTACTCCCCCCCCTACATGACAGGGTCACCAAAGGTTGGTTTTTAGAAGGGCCATTTACATGTAACTATACAGTGATAGAGACAAATGCCATACAAAAGTTTCATAACTGGAGAATATACAGCAGTCACTGTAACTATTTAACCTTAATTCTTGCAAATTAACCTTTAGTTAACATGGGTGGGCATTTAAATTGCAGCATACTGTTATGAAAAACATGAGTAAACTTGGGGGGGGGGGGGTTAGAGGTAAAATTATGAAACAAACAGCACTTTGTGGAATATAAAACACAGATTATACAGCACATCTTAAAAATGCAGTAAACTTTCTTGTTTCTTAACACATTCAATAAATTGCTGGTGTACTTACCTACATGCATTTGCACATGCAAACACAGGTCTAAAAGGTTAAACAAAAACAAAAACAAAAAAAAACCCCCCAATGGTTTTCCTTTAATTTTGGAGAATGCAAGTGAATGAATGACAAAAATACATTGTATCCTACCCCGTAACTACATCTTTCATATTACAATAACTAAAATTGTCATAAAATATGGTGTAATATAATACTGAAGTTTCTTAATATTTGAAAATAAGAATCTTCTGGGATGTCATACTGTCATTTGGCAAACAATTCTAGGCATTCTGGGGGCTCAAGAAACCTTCATCTGCAGCATCCAGGAGTCAAAGACACAGTATGATAAGCCAAAAGACTTTAAACTCAAGCACCACTGTTGTGAGAACCTCAAATCTTGCATCCTTAATAATGATTGCAAAACTTTAAAAAAAAATCTATTCCCAATAATACACTCCCTGTCATCTAACACTGTGGAACTGCATGACGATGGCTTTATGACTTAAAGAGCTGCCACATGAAATAGCAGAAGACAAAGGTTGCTTCGGTACTATAACAGCTAACGATGATTTATCATATAAAGCCGGTACCGGAAGGACAAAAACAGAACATAAAAGGATTTTATATATAAGACAACAAAAGCAAACAAATGCAACCTTAAATTTTTTCCAAGTACTGGTATATCTCTATAGTGACTACATATCAAGGAAAAATTCAATGACCTGGAGCTCGTCTTTTCTCATGAGCCTACAGTCTTGTAGAAGGCTAACTGTATCATCAGACGTAAGATCTTTCATTTCCTTGGAATCCTTGGTGCACGGAAAACGGACTGCTACGTGTGCCCCATCAACTTTCAATACCCTACCTGCAAAAGGAGCACATATAAATACATACTGTCACTTGACTCTGTCAGCCTTAATTAAAGGCTGACAATTCTATCGTTTAATGCTGCCCAAGCAAATTATTTACTTGCTCTATGGTATACAGTTACGGACAGTCAATCACTTATTTTAAGAAAGTGTCTTCCTGTTGTGACGACTGAAGGCTAACAATCTTCCTAAGCAAGATTAATTTCACTATTCTACCACTATCACTATAGTGGTTACTATCCGTTTACACTTCTATTTATATAGTTTAAAGATAAACATTACACTTACACTTCAAGGCAACAACTACCTCATCAACAACTTCAGCATTGCACTCTAACTCTATTCGCTATTCAAGTAATAAATCAACACACACAACAAAATAAAAATAAAATAAACAAAAGTCCAAAAACACTCTCAAACTATTATACTGGAACCACTTATTGAACCTACTGAGATTAAAAAGGACCCAATATAAACATTGACCACCAAAATGCTCCAACCAACCAGAATAAAAATCCTCATTGTCCTTTACTGCCCTGTGCCACTTTCAGGGAAAGTCAGAGCAAAAAATGGGTGGATTTATCCCAGCCTAACGTCTTGTCAACTTCCATCTCCTTGTTGTAAACTTTAATTTTTTCTGGAAAAATATTTCCTGTTTAGGTTAATCAGCCTGACAATACATGGTGAAAAACCACAAAACTTTCCATTCCCATTTCATCTCTTTAGATCCAAACAATCTCATTAGCAATATGTTTTTAGCACCCTCAAGCCCTGTTACTAATTCAGTGTTACAGACTGAGCTTCATCCCCTACCCCTGACAGAAAACAGAGACTGACTGACAGAGAGAGAGAGAGAGAGAGAGAGAGATTTGCACAGACAAAATATCTACAATAATACTTTCACATACTTTATTATGTATTACAGTGACCTCTACATTACACACAAGGAAGTTTTGCAGCAAAGAGTAAAGAACTGTCTTCACAATATCAGTATAAACAAGTGCTCATTACAGCCTAATTCATGCATTAATGAAGAGGAGAAAAATACTTTCAGACCTATTCTATACATTTAGTATCACCACTACAACAAAAATAATAGCATACACATGTATATGGAGAGTCGATGTATCCAATATATTTAAAACATACAACATACATAAAAAAAGAGATTAAGTGGTTTTCATTATGATAAATTAATATGGAAAGATTCCATCGCTTTTATGTCCTATCATACAGTATAACAATAATGGAAGGAAACAAAAATGCTTTAAATTTTTATAAAAAACAACTAGATTTGTAAGAAGTTCTTACATTACATACATTCCAGGCTACCTTAGGTGTGATTTAACACAACAGTACAGAATTACAATAAAATAAATTGTTAAGGAAGAGATCTCTTTTTGCATTAATAAGAATTATGAATGTTTTACCTAGCTACCTTTTTTATTTAGATTTGCTTGCTTATGACCCTTCTGGGTTGAAACATGAAGTGAAATAGAAACAACTATTGTTTTTATAATAAAGAATAGTTGTATTGACTGTGTCACATTCAATATATTGAATATATTACTTTAACACAGTGGGAAATCCTCTGTGCAGACCCGTTCCTGTCCTCAACCTATGATTTAAGTCCATGCCATCTGGCCCTGCTTCTTCAAGATCTATTGTAATATCTTCCCATCAACATACAAGACTTCCAGGTTGTCTCCTTCAAGTTTCCTCAAGAAAATTCTGCATGCATTTTTCTTCTTCCCCCTGAATGCCATATGCCCCACTCACCCTCACTGATTCGATTATTATAACAGTACCCGGCAAGATGCATAAATCACAAAGCTCCTAGTTAACACAATTTTCTCCATCCATCGTAGTGCCAAAAAACTCTGACAGCACTCTATTCTGTAATATGCTCAACTTATATGCTTCCCTTAAGGTGGAACCAAGTTTCACACCCACATAAAACAACAGAAAAAAATTATAGTTATGCATATTCTAATTTTAACGTTCATAGATATAAAACTGGAGGACAAAAGATTCTGACAAAATGGTAGTAGGCATTTCCTCAAATTAATCAGCCCTTAATTTTTAAATGAATGCAATTTTGATTAAGGATATGAGATGGTTAAGAAAATGGGTTGTGCGAGTATGAACCGAGTTTGAGTGTCTCTGGACAGGGCTCATAGGTGGGTTCTTGTAGTCATAAAGTGATATTTATTACTGTCTAAAAACACAACATATATAATCAATAATATGACAAAACTTTGTAGTTAACTTGTCATATTATTGATCATATATGTTGCGTTTTTAGACGGTAATAAATATCACTTTATTATCACAACGCAACAGGATGGCTCATATAAAATCTTGAGTGAGTGATTAGCTGTGCAGCTACTAGCACCTGAGGAATGAAAGTGCTCCATGGAGTTAGTTTAAAGGAGTTACTTGATCTAAACTGACTGTATCACATACCAACTGGGACACTCTTCACATCCTCTACAAATACAACATCCTTTAGCTGCCACTCCTCCTCATCCTTCTTTTCTGTATCTTCGCCTTTTGGTGCTGGGCGCTTCTGTCGTTCTACAAACAGAGAAGCAGTGAAACAGGCTAAAAATATACATCATATTAACAAACTGGGAGGTCCACTAATGCAGGGGTGCATAATACCAGGTGCCAGGTCACCATGGTGACTGGATTTTGTACTGTAATACCTGATATGTGTGGGTTTTCAGTGTGTAACTTGCTTCATGTCACCCTTTAGGCACCTTACTGGAAAACTAGGTCAACACAGCCTATCCTGTGCCCAGTAACTAATATATTATGAAAACATGCCTGGGATCAAAACACAATTTTTATATCTCTCTTGCAAAAGGTTTTTTTAATGGTTCAGCAAAAAACTTCGTATGTATAAAACACTCAAAATTTCATTCGTCCTGATACCCAGATTCACGATCCTCAGGTACAAATATTAAAGGTAGGTATAGATTTCAAAAGGTAACCAAACTTTTATCTGTTTGCTACCTTAGTAAGACCTGCTTATTTTCTAAAGATTAACTCCAAACAAAATTAAAAATATTATGACAGTAAATCTGGAAGTAAATGGAATTCTGCAATAATCCATTGCAGCAGTACACTACATACACTTTATTTGAAGATTCAAGTACTTTGGACTGAGACACTGTGTTCTGGGCAAATAGTTTCCAATGTTTCAAAGGATCATAGTGCTGTCACCTTCAAGGCAAAGAAGTAGTCAAAGTATCAAGAAAGACTGCTTCATCCTGAAGATGAAGGGACCACAATCCTTTGAAATTTCAAGAAGTACTTATCAACTCGCACAGTACCACGTCTCAGAAGACTTCAGCTACATTGCTGTGAGAACTTTAGATGTTACATTTTTTTTACTGTTTGAGATATGGCAATACCATGTGCACATATATGCTTGCATGTGCACAAACACACACACACACACACACATAAAAAACAACCACCACCATCACCAGTGGTATGAGAATACCACATGAGGAGATGAAAGTGTCAAAATGAACAACAAACTGTTGCATGATTTCTGTAAGATGTAAAAGTGACTGCAATTTGCCAATTGACATGGTGAAAAGCATATAAGTAAGTCAATGTGTTAAATATGTCCAACAGCCGAAGAAACAAGACTGATAAAATGTGTAAAACCTGAACAAAGACCACTAGTGAAACTGTCATGTAGGTGAAACGATATATGAGAACAGATAAGTTACAATGACAGACCCTGCTCCCAAACTAAACATAGTCATAGATGTATGGATTACATGATTCACAGCCATCTTAATTTTCGTTATCAGGTAAATGCCAAAGCAACACAGACAGTGAACCAGAAACAAAAATACATAACAATTACTACACATCATGAGGCACAGTATTACAGTGAAGGGAATGATCTACTAAATCACGTCATGGACGAAACACAGACATGACACTATGAACTAGACAACATATCCAGGACTGTGTGCACTGAAAGAAAAGAACTGTGCTAAAAATACCATGATAAGAAGATTGCAACCTTTCTGTATTAGTTCTTATTAGTACACCATCTTATACTGTTCATTTATTTCCATACACTGAATGCATTTGTCTTGTCACATATCAGAAACTTAGGCAGATGATATCATAATGAATAAAAGTGGAAAAAATGGCACACACAATCTAATGATCTGCCATTGGCACCGAGTTTCACCAACAGCCATATGTCTCAACAGTTTAAAAAAAATAGGCATACTTGTACATAACCCCACACCAATGTGATACCACAAACCTCATCATTCTAAAAAAAATACGATACAAATGCTAAAATCAGAGCAAAGGCACATGTGGAAACGTACATGCATTCAAAAGATGTAAGGCAGATATAACTGAGTATATATAATGAACATGTGTACTTACTGTGGCTGGTTGTAATGCTGCCTGTATCACTACAGGTACTGGATGCAGGAGAAGGTGGTGGGGGCATATCAAGTCGGTCTGCTGTTTCTTTATGCAGACTGTTCTTGTTTCCACTACTGCCAGGTGCAGGTAGGCTACTTGCTGCTGTTATTCCAGGACCGCTGCTATTACCACCACTGCTGTCTGCTCCACGTCGATGTTCAGGTGTAGATGATGCACTGTGATGGAGTGCTGGTGGTGGGGATGTTACCAGTTTGAAGCGACATAAGTCAGTTAGATTCCATGCAGCATTTAGCAGTTGGCCTACTTTTGGAATACCACCTGATATTGTGAATCCTAAAAACACAAAACAGTGGCAAATCGAATGAGGTTTCCTGAACTGATGGTAATATGCTAATCAAAATACCCAATTGGTTCTGAAGAAAGAGGGTGTAAAGTTGTGTACTGAATTCACCTGGCATAGGGTAAAAGGTCTAAAAACACCTCACCTTTCCCCTCTTTATCACAAAACTCAATTTCAGCAAAGTACTTACCAATAGCTCCTGGTTGGTACATTGGACTGTTCTTCATACACACTTGACTTCCACAGACAATGTCAGCTACCACAGTAGATGGTCGGTGTTTACGGGATTTTGCACGATGCTTCTCCCACAACCGCTTACGCTGCCCAAATGGCAGCACACCCCTGGAATAAAAGGTATGTCATGTATGTCAATCTCTCCAAATGGAGGCCATATACAACAGGAAATCAGCATGAATATGGTCTTCTGCGAAGTCACTTTGTGTGATTTGATGAAAGTTTCTACTGGACTATATGGCATCATATCCCGGGAGACAGTTCTTTATAGTCAGCAATTTGAAATTACAAAATCTCACACTGTATGTCAGCAGCTTCAGTCTGATATCTTCAGTGAAAGCATCCAAAAAATAAAATTCACCCTTCTGGCTATTCAAAAGAAAGTCACCAATTTTCAAATAATCTTTTCAGTGATACTACCATAATGCAAAGCACTACTTCCTACATAAAATGTTATAAAGATTGAATGATAATTTATTTAATGATACTATCTATGGTACAGAATACAGACTACAATGCACTAAATGACCAATAACAGAAAGATCATGAAAAGCTCAGACTGGTTGTAATGAAGCAGCTGAGACCTATTTTACACTAGTATCCTGGGTTTTGCCTGCACTAATCAGGTTAAAAAAAAAAGTCTCATGGTAGAGATTCAAGCAAGCTTCCTACCAAATATGAAAAAGTATCAACCACAACACCAACACAACTTCAGCCTATGTAATGATAATGTCAGTGTTACATACACTTCTAACACAAACATCATGGCACATGGTCTTCCTTCAAATGACCCTTATTCAGTCAGTCAAGTAATGTCCTTTTCTTGAGAAACCCGAAAATTGTGTGTTCATGAAGGTTGCCAATGCTGCATATGTGAAAGCATATATCTTCAGTTACCACTACCACACATCACATCTGAAGACCCACTTCCACTTTAAGCCTGCTATTATACAGGTACTACACAGCCTCATCCTCTGACACATGCCACAACACAAGCATTGAAACTTCTCAATACACCCACATGTGATAAATGCTCCACCAGTCACATTTTTTTTAATATTTTAATCATCCCAAGTAAAAATCATGAAGCTGCATACTAAGTAACCTTCTCCACACTCCTGTCACCTTATCTTTCTCAGCTCTCAATACAAACTCTTCGAATTCAATGATACCAAATATGCACCTATGTGTAACAGCTAAAATTACATATTTCACTATGTCCAGATGAGCCTGGGCCTTATGCACCCTACTATCTGATTGTTAACTGGGACCCTTTCCACTCTGGTATAACATACAGAATGAAATATCTCCATCTAGTGATAGGGTTAGAAATACACATAGATATATTTACAGCACACCATACATAATTAAGGCATTCACTATATTTTGATCTTTCACTTTTTACAGCACAGTGAAAGATTTTGAACTGAATGGTTATAGTCACTGCCAAAACTGAATCAGTGATGTTCACCTGAAAATCATTATTTACTTATTACTCCACCTCCCAAGTAACTTAACTCTCAACACATTTCAAATTATCATGGATCCATGTATAATGAGTCTGTCCTACACTGTGGTGACTAGACATGAACATATAATTACTTATCCATATATTTCTAGACTAACTTCCTGGCTAGCATGTTGCTTATATGCAACAAATGCTGCAATCTAACATCTTTATAACAATGACTCTGTTAGGAAATTAAATTATAATTTACCTGTAGATACTCTTTAATCGCAACAAGGAAGGATCCAGAGTTTCAAATTAAAATGATTACATCATAATAACCAAAAGTCACAAAAAAAGAAGCTCAGAGTAGGCAGAGAATATAAATTAAACATATGGTTTACAAGGTTCTCTTCATTGCCCACTAAAGTTCCTTACTCTGACACTTGTTGTGCACTTACCACCAGTACAACGCACCACTTTCCAGTCTACTGACAGTATATAGTGCACAAGTATGAAGGGAGACAATACGATCCACAGTAAACTCTGTGAAATTCTGGGCAGGATGTTCTAACTTAAGAGCTGCATGATTCAGAAGTTCATCCATCCAGGTAGCCACCTTGCCACTTTCAGTTGCAACAGAGCAACGGATAACTGTTGCTGATATCTGAACTATTCGCTCTGATAAAAGACCCAGTGCCACTGTTTTAGGATGATGAATGTTGACATTCTGCAAGAACAAATACATTGCATTATAATCAATTATGCCCAATTGGACAAGCATACATATTGTTTGATATTCAAATTTTAAATATCTTTCAAAGTTACATTTACAGTAAAGTGAGATTCTGTATTTCATATTATGTCCTTAACATCAGCATGTCACAAGCACTGAACATGACAAACGAACAGATTTTTGCACAGCAAATAACGATACATTTATCAGGCACCTAATGTCAGGTATACACATCACACAATGAGATGGTCAAAATGCCTAAAATAAGGTGAGGGTGATGGCACTTTATGACCTTCCTTATGCAGTTCTCATTGAAATTCTGGCAGTGAGAAGTTCCCAAAAGGGCATTTAATTCTGTGCCAGAGGGTTAACCTAAAAAATGCTTGACTTTGATTTTATTGATGGCAGAAGCATTCTATATATCTTCATGCCTGACAGGTGTAAACATTATAATGGAACATATGCAATATATCATGGTAATAAGTTTTGTCCAATTCCTGCAAACACGGTCTTGTCCACTTGCTGTGTGATTCATACAGCTCCTATCTTCTGCATTGCTTTGCAGTTTGACATATGAGACAACCTTAATGTGAGCTCTAATTTTGAAGTATTTTCTTTGACCTAATGAGGTTTCGGAGTTGATGCACACATAATTCTGTATGCCAGCACTATCAAAGTACAATGTTTCGGTGTTATACATTTTGGGCTGCAATCCTCAGCTTCAAACTGTAATGACTGCATACCTCCAAGTGCCTGTATGGCTCAGCTTCGTTCCATTTCCACTGGTAAAGCTGGCCACTAACTGTCACTGCTATAAGCTCACTGTACAGAGCTGCCAGTAAAGCAAACTGTGGTAAAGGTTCTCCTCTCTCTGGCCAAAACTCCAGCTCATCTGACATCCAAAGTGGGCTCTGGGCTGCAAACTCCTTCTTTTTGTTTTCTGTATGGAGTAAAACACATGACACACCTATTTTAAAAACACAATGTGGCCAGAAAACATATGAATCACAGGTTGAATAGTGCCAGCAAAGACTATGAATTGAGAAGTGGATTTCATTGAGTAAATACATTCTTCAGTTTCTCATCTTTGTCTGTGAAATGTTACAAAATAAATATGGAAACTGTCCACATTATGACCCCTACATTAACTCCATGGAGCATAATTTTAATTGCTAAGTTAACAGCCAGTTAGTTAGTAAAGAAATTCCCCAGTACTAGACCCCATCCTGAAGCAGATGAATCCAGCCAAACCCTCACACCCTATTTCCTTAGGATACGTTTTAATACCATCTTCACATATATGTGAAGGTTTATCAAGAGGCCAAATTCCTTTATGTTTCCCAGTGAAACTTTTTGATGCATTTTTATTTCTCCCATGTGTGTTACACGCTGCAACTACATCACTGTTCTTTAATTTTTCTCTCTTTTAAAGGATTCTACTTCATTTACTTGCATCACATTTGTAGCTTAAATCAGTTCTCCACGTATGTACTTGTATTTAGCTCCCTACAAAGCACGAATGGCAGAACGGGTTAAACCCAGATAATAAGGCTTGGTCTGGTATATGGACAGGTTCAAAACCAATAAAGGCACTGGTGTTGGGGGTGTATATATTTGGTTCAAAAAGCAGGCAAAGCTTCAGTCGTGGGATCCACACCACGGTATTCCAGGCAAAAATATATGCCATCATCAAGGTATGCATAATGGAGGATATAGAAATGGACTACAAAGGCAGGAACATGTATCTTCTCTCCAATAATCAAGTGGCCATTAAGGTGCTTAATAATTTCCAGATTAACTCCAAACTACTCTGGCATTGTCACAACTCCCTGGTGAAATTGGCACAGCATAACAGGGTTCAACTGATATGGGTGCCAGGACACATGGGAATTGATGGAAATGAAACAGGAGATCAGCTAGTCAGAGAAGACTCCTAACATCCATTCACTGAACATCAGTCTGCACTTGGTATATTTGTCAAGGCTGCCAGCAGTGATCAGGGACTGGAAAAGCAGGAAACACAAGGAGCATTGGCAGTTCATACATGGACAAAGACAGGTTAAAGACTTTCTTTTAAAAAAAAACCTTCTGGGGAGGGACAGGGGAAATAAAATAGGCTGGGGGGACTGCTCAGTCTGAGCAGAAACTAGCTTAGAATAATGACAAGGCAGCTAACAGGACACTGTCATTTACAAGGGCATCTATTTAAACTGGTCAGTCCCACATGCAGCAGATGCAAGCAGGCATCTGAAATGGCCTCACAAGTTCTTTGTGACTGTGAAGCTTTAGCCATATTAGGAATTCAGCCACCTGGATCACCATTTTATGCAACCAGGTGACTTTCAAGACATCTCTCTCAGCAGGATACTGCACATTGTTCCAGATGCAGGGCTGCTAAATGCATGCATAAAAGTGCTGCACAAAAATTCAAGTGTGGTTGAAGTGCATGGGTCACTAGCACGCCTACTCTTCTTGTATTCCATTCTATACACCCGTATTTTCCCACCCAACAAAAAGTATCCAACTTTTCTCTACGTATATGGCATTTGCATATTACTGTTGATAAAACTTTAATTTTGTATTGTAGTAGCACTATTTCACACAATCCTGTCACCGGTGTTATTAAAATAAACCTTAAATTGACAGCTGTCACGTAAAAAGAAAACATTTTCTTTCACTTTGCAGTAACAACATAAATACAGGGTTAGTAAAAATGAAGTGCTCAGCTGACTACCATCTTGATTACTAATTATACAAACAATGGTTCATCTGAGGATTGTATGAATGACTCCAGATGGAAAAGTTTAGAACTAACTTAAAAACAATAGTTTTATTTGAAAGACGCTACATATAAAGATCACTCAAGAATCACAGAGCAAACAATTACATTTATTAATCAACAAAATGAACTCTTTTTGGAAATGTGTAGTGTTCCAAAAAGGGAGCAAGTTCCCACGGTTGAATTGACATTTATCTAATGATAATGGATCCAAGGAAACATACAGCAATAAAAGAACCACACTCTTTTTCAAAGCACACCATTTCTAATAGCAGACAGGAATCTGACTGTGGAACATGCCAGTGTTGCTACCGCTTTCAGCCCAGCCACCCTCATTACAACTGTCAAGCGCTGATGCGCTTTGTTAAACAAGTTATTGTATATTTGCTAAGATGAATTGGATAATGAAATCATTTACTACAAAAAACAAACTAAAATAATATGTAAAGTGGTAATGTTTTCCCATTTTGCATTTATTGTGAACTCTAAGTCATGGCTTTTATTTTGCCACAGTTGTGTTTGAAGACTATCATCATATTAGTTCAACAACCAATGTGAGAAATTCTGAAACCATCTCAGACTTCACCAACTAATAGTATTTTAACATGGTAGTATAAAGCAACTGTATCATATTTGTTTATTCCAGGACTTTCATAACAGATGTCTCACATGTTACGAGAAAATGCCTACTATAAACTGTTACTAATTTCTTCACCACTTTTACCACAGAAATTTTGAGTGTACATCAATCATCCTATCCAAGCAAATAAAGTAACATTACACATGCAACAGATTATCTCCTAAAGCTTTGAACAAATGTGATATAAAAATTTTAACACAATCAAGACTCTCTATTGCTTTTCAAGCGACAAAGTGGGCATGCTGAATAAGCCCATTTCATGGACTACTTCTGAGATCATCTTTCAGAATTACAGCAAATATGCATGAGACCAAATACATGTTTCCTTCCCCTCTGGAACCTCCATTCAAAGCACTTTCATTCCAAAAACATTTTGTAAGCTATACTCAAAAATGCCCATAGATATGCATATAGCTTCATTTAGAGTGGGCACTTTAAAACTGTCCTACCTAAATGAAAACCGACAATATTTCATAAAATTCACAAAATTAATTTCACAAAAGCCAATCTGATAGTTCTTGAGCTGTTAAATGTAAGTGCACAAGTGAGAAATTTTAACAGGTGCTCAGAAAAATGCAAACATGTATAGAAGCAATTGTTTGGATTCTGAGTGTCTACTGAACTCTCAAGAACTTTTTCAAAGTGAAGGTTTAGTTCAGTTCCTCCCCTTCCTGTTGTTGTTGTTGTTGTTGTTGTTGTAATTATGTAGTTAGCCTAAACAAAGTACTGTGTTTTGCACTGTCTGTCATTTATTTCTCTGGTCTGAAAATAAAAAAAAAAATTACCTGAATCTTTGTCCCATGTAGATTCACGTAGAGCAGATTCAAGCCAACGTCGTGGCCCAAAGTACTGGCGGTCTCTCCAGCGGGAAAAACTATCTCTATCTCTGTCTCGATCCCTGTCTGATTCACGGTCTCTGTCAGCTGTAAGACGGCGGCTACTTGTACTTCCACGGCTGAAGAAAATAAAAAATAAATATCACAAATGTCAACAACTTCAGTTTGATCATACAATTTGCCAGCAGTGGAAGGGAAATGTAATAAGAAAATTATTTAAAGAACCTATATTTACCATTTGTATATATGTAGACAGTTAACAACAATACAAGCAGTGAACTTAATATGTGAGACGTGGTGGTGAAAGGGATAATATGTGCCAATTTAAAGTTTAAAACAAAATTACTCCCCTGTAAACCTGGTATGATTTCATTGGCTAAGGTTTAAATTATGCTACTAATGCCTCACAAAATCATATTGCATCAAATGGCATATATTTCGTGCAAAAGGAATTATGCTAACATTTGTACTCATATATTTTAAGTGTGCACACAGATAATCTAAGTAACATATTTATGCTCTCACTCATATTATCAATAATACGAGACTTCAGTAAACTTTGACTGTGTCTGAAAAGCCAACGCTAACTGTTCAGTAATCTCTGTGTGTGAATGACAAGTCATTCTTCATGGATGAATAATACAGAAGTTAGGATGAAATCTATGCATAGCACACAGATTCTTGTTTAATTACCTTGAAGATCTTATACTTATTGAAGAGGTTCAGCAGGCATAGAATGTGTGGTTTCATTCCTCTCTAAAGCATTGGTACTGATAAAGTCACAATCAAGATACACATGGACATGCATGCATGTAAAGTATCCATTATTTTGCTTGCTTTAACAAAAAACTGGAATGCGTTAACAAATTTTTCTAAAACTCCCCAATAAAAAATTTCACAAACAACTATCAGAGGCTCCCCCACTATTTCATGTAGCTACATGAACAATTCTAAGAGAGGCTCCACAGGCTGCAAACAAGCCTAAAATTCATTTTCAGAAACATAGTTCATTATCAGTGTTTTTAACCATACAGTAATGTATATGAATATATGCTACACATGTGGAAAACCAACAGCAGACTCTCAAATCACAGCGTAATTTCAGGCTTCCACTGCCAAATACATGAGAACTGCAATCTTCTGGGCTATCATACGAGTAGTGGTAATTCCTTACTAACATTCTGGGACATTGGTAAGGAATTACCACTACTCACTGTGTAACAGCAAAGAAGAGCGCAGTTTTTAACTGTCAACCGCAGTTCATTCTACAACCATACCTTTATTGTATTAACCTGTTCAGTGCTTGCATAACACATCTACACAACAGAAGCACAAATATAGTATGAATGTGTTACTAAAAACACACCCTGCAGGCTATAAGATTTTTAATACAGAACACACTACAAGTTACTACCGTCTCGAGAAAGTGGCTAAAACTTTAAGTATATGGCTGTAACTGTTAAGCTCTCATACTTAGGAATAAAGGAATGTTTAAAAAAATGTGGATTCTTTCACACAATATACAGTACCAAGAATACTTTACATTATTTCTGCACTGAAATATCACCACCCCCTGATGTGACATAAATATAAAAGCTTCAGTCCAGCTACAACAAATTAGTATAAAGGTTATACACTCATTATTCCCTGAAACCTCCCAGGACACAGCACAAAATATTTCAGTTCCAAGACCAGCAGAGAAGAAGTCAAACACACCAATGATACAATCTCTTGATAAACACCAATGTACAGAAATGCCATTTTAGCTATTAAATAGTGTCAAAATTTTAATCAGACCAAGGCATACCAAATGCAACAACTGCCTGTGACATACAATAGACATCACACATGTAATTATAACACTGTAAATTAAACAAATTAACACCCACTAGTCTCACGTTTACCTTCTCATGGCAGAATACCCAAACATGTCCTCTGAAAACATTGCATCAGCATCAATGATAACGGAATGCTCAGAATGGAAACCACCATCTAGAAGTGATATCAGATCTTCTGGAACGTAAGAATCTGGTGCATCATCTGCATCATCTCCTTCTTCATCATCACGACTCAGAAGGTTATTTACTGCCAGATTAACATCTAGGTTGGTACGCTAAAGAAATAAGTTATAATTACTTTCACTATTCCTTAGACGTCTGTCAATATGTTTATGTGAAATCAATCATATCACATGCTCAATGTAGGGAACATTCCATTTATAAGAATTATTTTATACATCTAATTATCATCAAACTAATCACAGTCACCATCACTGTTAATGCTGCTGGTGAAAAAGAGAGAGAGAGAGAGAGAACTGCAGCCGCACGTAATATGGTACACCCTAATGTCTAAACCTTTCTATACCTGCCATTTGTTCCACAACCTTTTTACCACTTTATGTAAGATATGGATGGGAATGCAAACATTTCATATATATGAACATTTCATAATTCATTGTTTTACACAGGCAGTTCAATGTGCAAAGTTATGCCTCAGCACAACTTTCTAGTCCAACACAAAATTACCTGCAGTTCCCTAATGATGAGATTCCTACTTTTCCCTTGCAACACAACCTGAGCCTGTGATACCAGTTCCTCAGGTACATATGGGGCAGGTACAATAGGTCGTGACCCTCCAACTGCCCCTCCTGCACCAGCACCTGCTCCCATAATAACACCAGGAGCACCACGGCCTCCAGCTGTCCCTCCAGCTCCACCAGCAGCACCACGCAGGGAAGCATTTGAACGCATAATGCGAGGAGCACGAGTCCTTGCAAGCTGGCGACTGCTTGAGCTTGAACCTGAACCACCGGTGCTGCCGACCTTGCTGTTACTGATGTTGCTGCCACAAACATTCTACTGTTACATCATGGTACATAAAATAACACAGCTGTACATTTTCTAATGTTCATACATTTCAGCACTTCTGTTACAAACGTGTATTCAGTACATAAAAGTGTGCAACATGTTCTTTAAAAACATCAACACATAAATGTACATGAAGCAAAATGTATAGGGCATTTTACTGTCCTGTATTGAAATTCAAGTAAACTACTCAGTAACAATGAGTTGGCTGAAATGCTTAAATGTGTATCAGTGCTAACATACTGGACTCACAGGAAGAATATCATACATAACAGTATGAACATTAAGAACAAAGCTGTGCAAATGAAAGTCCGTGAGAATACCTGCCAAGGCTAATATTAAAAACCTACATGGAAAATTTCAGTAAGCACATCTCATACAGTAATTACCTCCACAGCCATCTGAAGCCACCAGTCTTAATCAGACATTGCTTCTGTTTTGGCTTGCAAAAGTACAGTACCTGAACTGACACTAAACAGACTGCTTAAATTTGTATAGAATCACAAATGGTGTATGCCTTTATTAAGAAGCAGCATACTCATTAGAGTTATGGAAGCTTACCCAACCTCCTATTCAAACAACCAAAATATCAGAGAGTAAAGCATCACCTGAATAAGAGTCACACGTTTCTTATTTATGAGGTAATTAAAATCACAGAGAGCTTTGTAAAATGGAGGTAACGCTGTAACAACCGACAAACACAGGCAACAGCAAAACAAAAATTGTATACTGTAATTAACAAATAGTACACACAGGAATGTGCATACCTAATACTCTACAAACATGTGATTTGGGGTTTTCATGATAGTAACTATAAACATTACTAGTTTCTGGAGGCAGCATGCTCCTCCAAAACATTTCATAACTTGCTATCAGACTAGGATGTGGAACAAGTCATACATACATAAAATATACAAATTTACAGTGTAAAATACTACAAATATTTTACAAAAACAGTATTATAAACCATCTTTCACATTAAAAATTCATCTACAGAGTAAAAGGTGTGTATGTAGGCACTGTCTTAGGGCTGCTTTAAATCTGGGTAAATGTACGAACATTTGCCTTGAAAATTAATCAACAAGGCTACAGCTGATTATTTCATGTAAGTAACTAGTAATCACAGTTGGGATTGCATTCTTAACAATAAAATAAGTACTATGTCAAAAGAAGTTAGAAAGTAAAATTACTGCTCCTAAGAAGTACAACCACAAAAACCTATGTAATTCACACACACATACACACACACACACGCAGCAGTACACAGCTCACTTATTCTTCCTATGAAGGGTTGAAACAAAATAAATTGTAAATGTGATAGTTCTAAGAAGTATACTTATACATAAAAGGCAGCATATTTACCTTTTATTGGGATCATTCTTGCTAAGATCAAGTCGATCGGAGATAATGGAGAATGAGACTCTACAAACACGTCCATCTTCCAACAGCAAAGCAAAATGATTTGGACCAACCACAATACACTTCACAGCAATTTTGAGATTACTGAGAGCAGCGGGAGTGACAGACCCAAAACGATTCAGCTTTTCAGACACCTCTCTCAGCCTAGAGAACACAATAACAATAATAACAATGGAATGCAAGTAAAATAAATGGGTACAGTAAGCTGGTTATCTGAATGAGAAACACTGTGGCATATGTCTTCTTTTCTTCTTATTATTATTAAAAATATAATTTTAATATTTCAATCCTGAAACTGATTATAACATAAGTATAATTCAATGTGTATTTAAAGCCAAGTCATTTACAGGGTGTCATTCATTATCATCATTCAAACACTAGGAGAGGGAAGGAAAGAATCTACTCTCAATGATATCATAAGATTTAACAACACTAACAAAAAGTCTGTAATATTTTATATACCAAGTTTATAGGCCAAACAACAATTACACACTGTCCATGAAAGGACCAGATTGGGGGGGGGGGGGGGG
>Ga0131853_10008241_pt1 | contig 18972 bp, 19 predicted proteins | sample TergutLab28metaG_FD_92764 | JGI IMG/M metagenome (GOLD analysis project Ga0131853, IMG submission 92764) | Labiotermes labralis P1 segment gut microbial communities from Petit-Saut dam, French Guiana - Lab288 P1 (version 2) (version 2) | ecosystem: Host-associated > Arthropoda: Insects >...
AATCAAGCGCTGGTGCAAGGGAATTGCTATTTATCGATGAAGTCTCAGAAATGATGGAGAAGTGGGAAGGAATTCGTCTGAAAAAGCCGGAAGTTGCAGAGATTACGGGCTTTAAAGAAGAAGCGATTATCGGCATGCCAGACTTTACGAAAACCATCGGTAGCTTCATGATGAACGAGGGCATAAAGCACGGCTATTTTGACTACGATCGTTTTTCTTACAACCATCCAGATACGCAGCAGATCGCCTTTGCGAAGGAGTTTCAAGCCCAGTACCCGTTCGTACAACTGCATAATTTATACCCGATGATCGTTAAGATGCGCCAGATTAAGTCGGACGAAGAAGTGGCGAATATGAAAACGGCGATAGACAAAACCCGTCTTGGCATTGAAGCGATGATGAAAGCGTCACAGCCAAGTATGTTTGAATATGAATTTGAGGCACACTATGATTTTGCAACGAAACTCGCTGGGGTGCAGGAGAAGGCCTTCCATACGATCGCGGCTTCGGGTGTCAATGCGACGGTGTTGCATTATAACGAGAATAACACGCAAACGCAAGACGGCGATTTGATTCTGTTCGATCTCGGATGTGCATGGAACCATTACAGCGCGGATATTTCGCGGACGTTCCCGGTAAACGGTAAGTTTTCGGCGCGCCAGAAGGACGTGTATCAGGCGGTTTTAGATGTCGAAAAGGCGATGATTGAAGCGATTAAACCAGGTGTGAAAACGTCGGAGCTCAACAAATTAGCACGAAAGTTACTAGCAGATGCTTGTCGCGGGTTAGGTCTGATTGGTGATAACGATGACGATGTGTTGACGTATTATTACCATAGCATCGGTCATGCGTTAGGGTTGGACACGCACGATGTGGGCGGCCGTGAATTTGTGTTAGCGCCTGGTATGGTAATCACGATTGAGCCAGGGTTGTATATTGAAGAGGAAGCGATTGGGATTAGGATTGAGGATAATATCTTAGTGACCGAAGACGGGTATGAGAATTTGTCGGTGGGGATTATGAAGGAAGTTGATGAGATTGAGGGGTTTATGAAGAAGTAGTGTTGGTAGAGCTCTTCTATGATCATATTAAAGTATGAAAAGTCATCAGAATCGTGTTTTCGCCGATCTAATGACTTTTCCTGCTTCTTCTGAAGAATTCTTCTGTTATTTTTGCCTGTGATAAAGCTTTTAGTTTGTGGCACTGTGGGTATAATAGGTTTTGTGGATTTTTTTTACATTTACCTATTGAAAAGGTGTGGCAGGTGTGGTATTATATTTCTTGTTGATTTCAGCGATCATGGCGGAATCGGTAGACGCGCCAGCTTGAGGGGCTGGTGGGAGCAATCCCGTGGAGGTTCAAGTCCTCTTGGTCGCACCATTTTATGTGATGGTTGAAAAATTTATAAACGGATCAGTACTCAAGTTGGCTGAAGAGGCGCCCCTGCTAAGGGTGTAGGTCGGGCAACCGGCGCGAGGGTTCAAATCCCTCCTGGTCCGCCATTTTTTTATAAATTATTTTTGAAAGAAGATGAATCATCCAATGTTGATGGCGAGTTTGATTTTAATACCAGTTATTTTTGGCATTGTTTTATATAAACTTCCGCTAAAATTAGGAAAAATTGTGTTGCTAGGCGTTCAAGCTTATTTGCTTGCACTGGCAGTTTTTTTGTTTTTGGAAACAGAAAATAAGTTGTCGATCGTTGCCGTTTTAGGTGGGGAGCATCCGATTTTAAACATTGTTTTACGTGGTGATAGGCTAAGTTTGCTGCTTGTTGTGGTAACGAATTTCTTGTTTGCGATCGGGGTTCTTTATAAATTAACCGATGCTTTTTTCGACGGCAAATTGATGTTGCTTTATTTGATTTTACAAGGCTTAACGGCCGGTATTTTTTTGACCGATGATCTGTTTAATTTGTTTATTTTGTTCGAGGTGTCGACGGTTGTGACGACGCTGTTATTGATGTATAAAAAAGAGGGGCGTGTGGTTTACGATGCGCTTTATTATCTGATTACGCAAATGGTTTCGATGCTGTTTTTCTTGTTTGGCATTGGTTTTTTGTATCGCTTGTTTGGGATGTTATCGATTTCAGGGATGGCGAGTTTGATGGCGTATGCGCCGCCGAGTGAGTTGGTGTTGCCGTTTTCGTTTATGATGGCGGGTCTGTGCTTTAAGTTAGGGGTTTTTCCGATGTTCGGATGGGTGTCCCGAGCTTATAGTTTAAACAGTGTGCCGATTACGCAAGTGGCGGTGATGTCCTCGATTATGATGAAAACGTCGCTTTATTGGTTGTTTAGGTTTCACGAGCTGTTTTTACCGGTGATTGATTATTCGCGTTTGTTTATTCTTTTTGCGGTGGTGACTGCCATTGCTGCTGCGGTGAAGGCGCTTAGCCAGAAAGACATTCGGTTAATGTTGGCGTTTAGCACGGTGTCGCAAATCGGGTTGATCATGGCGGCGCGGTTTTTGGGTGGTGGCTATTCTTATTTCGGCAGCTTGTATCACATCGTTAATCATGCGGTGTTTAAGATGCTGCTATTTTTATCGGCTGGTTTGCTGATTAGGACGTATAAGACGGCTGATATTTATGAAATTCGTGGGGTGATGCAGAAGGTGCCGTTTGCTGGGGTTGTTTGCGTGATTGGGATGTTGGCGATTACTGGTTTTCCGCTCTCTAGCGGGAGTGTTTCGAAGTATTTTATGTCCGCTGGGTTAGGCCATGCGTGGCTCGAGGTTTTATTTTGGGTGATGAATTTTGGGACCATCTTGGTCTTTGTTAAGTACGCGCGCATGTTATTGCCGACCGATGGTAAGGCTATACCTGAGGCTTCGCAAGGCGTGCATGATGTGAGTGCGGCTGGCCCGGTTAAAAGGGTTAAGAAACTGGCACTTGTGTTGCTTGTTGTGGTTTCTTTGATTAGTGGTCTGTTGATGAGTGCGGGGATTAATGTGTTGTTTCAGGCCCGCTTGTCGATAGACGTGGGGAAGTTTTTGCAGAAGGGTCTGATTTATTTGGCTCTGGTGGCGACGGCGGCGGTGGTGTATAAGAAGGCGTTGCCGAAGAAGCGGTTGCTGTACGACACGGTGGAACATTCGCTTTCGTTTTCGCGGATTATTTTGGTGTTGCTCGCGTTTTTTACGGTGTTTGTGGGGTACGGGCTATGGATCGGGTAGGAGGAGTTGAGGCATCGTGTTAAGAAATCATAAAATCGTGGATCACATCCGATTGATCATTCTGTTCACGATCATCTATGTGATTCTAAATGAAAGGCTCACTTGGCTCACGGTTAGTCTTGGGGTGGCGTCTGGGTTTGCGGCGATCATGCTGACGAATAAAATCTTGGAAATTGATTACGTCGAGATGTTTCATATTAATCTCTGGCTGGTGCTGACTTACTTTTGGATCATTATCAGAGACACGTACACAGCGGGGTTTGATGTGTTATTGCGCACGTTGAAAGGCAACGTCACGCCTAATGTGATCACTTATAAAAGTCAGTTGCAGGATGAAATGTTACTGGTGTTACTGGCGAACGCGATTACGATGCCGCCGGGGGCGATTACGGTCGATCGTGAAGGGGATGAGATGACGATTTTGACGGTGGGTTACGCAGAAGAGGAATTTTTGCAGACGACACATGAGAAGATTGAGAAGTTACTTGGGAAGTTTGATTCGGGAATTGGCGAGGTGTAGAACATGTTTTTGGAGATTGTGATTGGATTATTATTGGTCGCTTCGATTATTTTTAGCTTTGCCATCATCGGTGCGAAAAATAAGTGGAAGCGGCTCTTGGCGTTTTCGCTCGTCTCGGCTAAGATCATGATGATCATCGTCTTGTACGCCCTTTTCACCGGCACGACGTTTTTCCTAGATATGGCGATTATTTACGCGCTGCTGAGTTACGTCGGCATGATTGTCCTCGCGAATTACATGTTGGAATGGAGGGAGAAGTGATGAACGTTCTCATTGGCAACGTCCTGATCGGTCTTGGTATTTCGTTTGTGTTTGTTGGGATGTACGGGTTCTTTAAATTTGAAGACTTTAAAGCCAAATTATTGGTTGCTGCGACCATCGATGCCATGGCTTTGCTGACGGTGTTGATTGGTGCCATGGTCCGGAGCGGGGTGACGTGGTTCAGCTTAAAAGTGGCGCTCATTTTAGGCATCGCCCTTGTGCTTAATCCGGTATCGACAAGTAAGATTGCTTTGAGCGAGAAAACCAACGAAGATCGGAAAATGAGCGCGGCCGCCAGGGAGGAGATTTAAATGCCATTTATTCATTTGATCTACATCCTACTCATTTTCTTTGCCCTGTTTAGCGTCTTCGCCAGCAATTTAAAGCGGGCGATTCTCGGTAGCAGCGTCTTTGGTTTATGGGTGTCGATGGCTTACATGCTCTATCACGCACCGGATGTCGCGATTGCCGAAGCCGTTATTTCTAGTTCGCTCGCCACGGTGCTATACATTGTCACCATTAAGAATTATAACGACATTTCAGCGAAGTTACCGAAATTAAATTGGAAGCAAGTGGTGACGTATCTGATCACTTTTACCAGCTTTGGTTTCGTGATTTACTTGACGCACAATTCGACCCCATTTAGTGAGTCCACGCTTGGCACGCTTGTCATGGAGAGCTTCTTTGATCGCGGTGCGCAGGTCAATCCCGTCACGGGCATTGTTTTGCATCACCGGGTGTTCGATACGATTTTTGAAGCGTTGTTGCTACTGATTAGCGGTGTCGGGGTTGTCCATCTGGTTAACTCGGCAAAAACGAAAGGAAAAGTCCAGGTTTATGCGGACGATCCGTGGCACGAATTACCCGATTACGGGCTAGCTAGTAAGTATTGCAGTTACACAGCGAAGCTGGCTGAAGAGGCAGTCGCGAATCAAAAAACCGAACGCTCGATCACGTTGCGTCACAAAAAGCACCCTTCTGCGGTTATGACGATTACTTTTATTTTGCCGATTCTAGTATTGATTAGTATTTATTTGATGATCAGCGATACAATTGCGCCAGGTGGTGGCTTTCAAGGTGGTGGGTTGTTGGCGGCGACGTTTGTGAGTCATTATTTGATTATGCCGGATCACCCGGTGAGCGTGGCGTTTTTGAATTCAGTGGAGAAGCTGCTGTTTTTGGCGCTTGTGGCGGTGATGGTCGTGTATGCCTTGATGGGAGCGATGGTGCTGTTTCCGGGGTTGTATGTGGCGTATTTTATCGTGACGGACGCGATGCTAGGGGTTAAGGTGTTTTGCGGGCTATCGATCATGTTTATTTGCTTTTCACGGGAGCATAATAAAGTTTAGGGCATAGCACGATGCGTTGATTTCCCTAGATTGCCTGTATTTCGGGGGTGTATAGGGAAATTTTTCCCTACTTTGCTTCCTGAGAGGCCTTTGTAGGGAAAAATTTCCCTACTTTACTCGATTTTAAGGGGGTTCTAGGGAATTAAAAATCTCACTTCGTTTGCTTACGAAGCGAGATTTTTTTTGATTTCGGTGTAGTTAGGTAGTTCCAAGGCCTCGCCGACGAAGTCGAGGTAGGTCATGAGAATTTCTTTGATGTTTTGTCGTTCGTCTTCTTCTAGCAGGGTTGGCAGTTTAAAGTGATACACGTCGGTGAGGTGTTCGCTGGTCCAGTCTTCTGGGAATTCGCCGGCCACGTCTAGCATGAGGACGGCCATGAGTTCGATGATGTCTGCGAATTCGGATTTTGCTGCTTCTGACAAGGTAGTGAGGCTAGAGTGAGCGATGCAGTTGCATATGGCTCTTGTGGTTTCTAATTTGATCTCAATCAGTTCTTGCATGTCATCGGTGTATACGTTGTTCATGTGTGTCATCCCCTTTTGTTTTGCGATAACTTAATATGGTCACTGACCTCATTTTTATTCACCTATTCTCATATATTTGAGAGAGGTGATTTCTGTGCGAGAAAAAATAGAGCAGTTAATAAACGAGCGTTTTGATCAATTCGTTCATATCCGCCGTGATTTTCATCGGCATCCGGAGCTGGGCTTGGAAGAGTTTCGAACCGCTGATAAGATCGAAAATTATTTAAAAGAATGGGGCATTGACGTGGGGGAGCGGATTAATGGCACATCCGTTGTCGGCATGATTAAGGGGATTTCTATTAACAACCCTAAAATCATTGCCTTACGGGCTGACATCGACGCTTTACCGATAGAAGAAAAAAGCAGCCATAGCTACCGTTCGGTTTATCCGGGGGTAATGCATGCGTGCGGTCACGATGTGCACATCACCATCCAGCTAGGCGCCGCGTACGTCCTATCCCAGCTGCGTGATGCCTGGCCTGGGCACGTCAAGTTATTCTTTCAACAAGCCGAGGAAACGGTAGGAGGTGCCCAGACCATGATCGATGCGGGCGTCCTAGACGCGCCGCATGTGTCGCACGTCCTGGGCTTTCACGTTTGTCCCAAGCTAAACGTTGGCACCCTAGGCATCAAGTCCGGCCCCACCTACGCGTCCAGCGACACCATCACGCTAGACGTGCACGGCCAAGCAGCCCATGCGGCTTCCCCCCAAGACGGAATCGATGCCATCGTCGTCGCGAGCCACATCCTAGCCGCCTTGCAAACCTTGGTCAGCCGCAGCACCTCGCCGCTTGATGCAGCCGTCCTGTCATTCGGTCAAATCGTGGGCGGCAAGGCGCATAACGTAATCTGCGATCACGTCAGGCTGCGCGGTACGATGAGAACCCTTGATAACACGGTCCGGACGACCTTGAAAAACAGGCTCTTTGAAATCGTGAATCACATAGCCAAAGCTTACGGTGCCGAAGTGGTATTGCGGGTGGAGAGCGGGTACGATGCGGTGATCAACGATGCCGATACAACCGTCGTGGTTGAACGGGTGGCGAAGCAGGTCTTAGGTGAAGATCAGGTCGTGCAGCTAGAACACCCGAGCCTTGGCGTTGAGGACTTTGCGTATTTTGCCAAGGCGCGACCGTCAAGCTACAACCGGCTAGGCGTTGCGAATCCGGCTCGTGGCATCACGGCACCGGTTCATGACGGGCGCTTTGATGTGGATGAGGAAGCGATTCGCCACGGCATTTTGATCCAAGTGCTCAGCGTCCTGGCTTTGATGGGGGTGGCGTACGATGATTAAACTGCCTGATTTTGCTCCGAATGGTGCGATGATTAAACCGCCACCGTTTGACAAAACCAAAAAGATCGGCATCGTCGCCCTGGCCGGCCCGATGGCTAGCGAAACGTTGCTGGCCGGTGAGGATTTTTTGAAAAGCTTGGGCTACGACGTCCTCATTGCGCCAAGTTGTTTTGAACAGGATCGCTACTTGGCAGGTACGAGCGACGAAGCGCGCGCCCTTGATTTGATGATGCTATTTGCGGAAGACGAGATCGGCGCGATCCTTAATATGCGCGGTGGTTATGGCAGCAATCGCCTGATGCCTTATATCACGGGCTTTGACTTTGCCAAATACGCCAAGCCCTTTATCGGCTATAGCGACATCACCTACCTGCACATTTATCTCAACCAACACCATCGTCTCATCACCTACCACGGCCCGATGGTAAAGGACCTTCTCAAAAACGAACCACTGACGCTTGACGGTTACAGCAAAACATTCCTTGCCGGCGAGCCGTTAACCTTGACTGGCGTCCGCTACTTGAACCCTCCGAATGAGGTGGCGACGGGACTGAGCATCGGTGGAAATTTAACGATTGTCGCGACAACCCTCGGCACCGCCTACGAGGTGGATACGCGGGGGAAAATCTTATTCCTGGAAGAAGTCGGTGAAGCCCCTTATTCGGTGGATCGCTTGCTGATGCAGTTGATCTATGCGGGAAAAATTCACGATTGCGTCGGCATCATCCTGGGAGATTTTGCGGGCGATGATCAGGCTGGCCTCTTCGAGACGATCAAAGGAATTTTAGTACCAATCGGGAAGCCACTAGCTTACGGCATCCCCGCTGGGCACACCTCGCCGAATCTTACCATCCCCTTAGGCGCGCTGTGTGTATTAGACGCAGCCGGCGAACGCATTGTGTTTGAATGAGGGAGGAGGTAACATCACGATTTTTTTACACAACCTGCACGACTAGCTTTCTGAGCCTTTTTCGGGTATAATAAAAAGTTAGAAAACGGTTTAGAGGAGTTGGGTTTGTATGATACAAGTTTTAATTATGTGCGCGGGTGGGATGTCGTCATCGCTCATCGCGAAGAAGGTGACGGAGCATTTCGCAGCCGAGGGGAAAGAGATTCACGTTGAGGCACGTGGCGTTAGTAAGAGCCCGATTGAAAAGGGTGAGCACGATTTATACTTAATTAGCCCACAAGTGAGGATGTATTACAAACCGTTCTCGGAATTAGCGGCACAGCTAGGACGTAAAATCGCGGAAATTCCACCGCAAGCGTACGTACCAATCCCGATGGGAACAGAGAAGTTAGCCAAGTTGATCGAAGACAATTTATAAGCATAGGCTTAGGACGCCTAGGGCATGCTAAAGGAAGTAGACACAGCGAAGGAGCAAGCTATCAATGAGACCATTACAACAAGAAATCATCGCAGCCATGCACACCCGGCCTGAGATAAACGTGCAGGCAGAAATACGCCGCAGCATCAATTTTATGAAGGACTATCTCCTAGCACACCCGTTTTTAAACGGCTACGTGCTAGGTATTTCTGGCGGACAAGACAGTACACTCGCCGGTAAATTAGCACAGCTAGCGATCAACGAGCTAAACGAAGCCGGCGATAAACGCTACGAATTCGTGGCCCTCAGACTCCCGCACGGCGTCCAAGCAGACGAGGACGATTGCCAAGATGCCCTTACATTCATCAGCCCGTCGACTAGCTTAGCCGTCGATATCAAGCCAGCGGTCGATGCTGGGACGAAAGCCATCGAAACAGCCACAAAAACCGCCTTAACGGATTTCAATAAAGGCAATATCAAAGCGCGGGAACGAATGATTGTGCAATACGCAATTGGCGCTGACCGGGGGGTGGCGGTGCTTGGAACGGACCATAGTGCGGAGGCGGTGACCGGCTTTTACACGAAATACGGTGACGGCGGTGCGGATTTGTGCCCCATTTTCCGGCTGAATAAACGGCAAGGACGCGCTTTGCTGGCGGCGCTCGGATGTCCCGAGCACCTTTATCTCAAGATGCCGACAGCAGATCTTGAAGAAGATCAGCCACAACTTGCCGATGAAGTGGCGCTCGGGGTGAGTTATGATGCGATCGACGATTACTTAGAAGGGAAGGCTGTGTCTGATGAGGACGCAGAAAAAATCGAAAGCTGGTACGAGAGGTCGCAACATAAACGTCACCTGCCGATAACGGTATTTGATGATTGGTGGCGCCCTGAAAAGTAAAGCTATCTTGCAAAAGATGGCTTTTTTGCGCTTCAGCGGTTATGAGGCACTGTGTGAAATGGCAGCAACATGAGCGACTGTAACACGATGCTAAACGATCATTGTTGGCTAAGTTGAACAGATGTGTTAAAATAAGAAACAATGTCAAGATGAGGAGTCTTTAGGCCATGAAAGAAATAAACGAAAAATTAGGATTAAAACAAGTGATCAACGCATCCGGGAAAATGACGGCGCTCGGTGTTTCTAAAGTGAGCGATGAGGTAGCGGCCATGCAAAAGATGGCGGGTCAAAGCTTCTTCATCATGGACGAGCTGATGGTGGCCTCCGGCGCGTATGTCGCTGAGTTGTTGCAAGTCGAGGACGCGCAGATCACGTCAAGTGCCTCGGCCGGCATCGTCTTAAGTGTCGCCGCGCTCATCGGTCAAGGCGCTTTCAAACATGTGTATCAACCCTATTGCCCGGGCGTGACGGATGTGCGCGAAGTGGTGGTGCCAAAAGGTCACAACGTTGATTACGGAGCGCCGGTTGAGTTAATGATTGCGCAGGGTGGCGGTGTGGTGCGTGAAGCGGGGTACGCGAACGTGTGCACGGCAGATCACGTCCGGGCCGCGATCACGGACAAGACGGTGGCGATTTTATACGTGAAAAGCCATCACACGGTGCAAAAAAGCATGTTAAGCGTGGCTGAGGCGGTTGTGGTTGCGCGAGAATACGGGGTGCCGTTAATCGTTGACGCCGCCGCGGAAGAGGATCTATTTGCTTATACGCGCGCCGGTGCTGACCTTGTGATCTATAGCGGCGGCAAAGCCTTGGAAGGTCCGAGTTCGGGATTGGTGATCGGAAAGAAAACCTATATCGATTGGATTCGGTTGCAAAATAAAGGCATGGGCCGTGCGATGAAGATCGGGAAAGAAAACGTCCTGGGATTGGTCGCGGCGATCGAAGCTTATTTGTCGGATGGTCCAGAGGACGGTGCATCGATGCAGACTCGGTTGGCGCCGTTCGTGGCTGAGTTAGATGCCATCGATGGCCTTACAGCTGAGATGGTACGAGACGCCGCTGGACGCGACATTTACCGGGCGCGCGTGACGGTTGATGCGGAGCTGACCATCGATGCGCTAGCGGTGATCCGTGCACAGCAAAGCGGAAACCCAGCGATCTTCACCCGCGACTACCAAGCGAACAACGGGATCATCGAATACGACATTCGCGCGGTCGACGAAGCGGAGATGAGCACCATCATCGCGCGGTTATGTGAAATCATGGCTGAGCAATAACGGGTTTTCCCTAGAAGCTCCGATATAGCGCGTTAATAGGGAAAAACTTCCCTACATCCCCCGGTATAGCGTGAAAGCAGGGAAAAATTTCCCTACCCCCCTCGATATATCGTAGTAATAGGGAAATCCACTCGCCACACGCAGATAAACGAAGTAAAGAAAAGCAGGTGAACACATTGTCAAAACAACCAAACTATTTAAACGATCGTCTGTGCCTAAACGTGCTAGCGGGCTCGGTTGAAAACGCCAAGGAGTGCCATGACGCGACAGACGGCCATATCGTGATCGGCGTCCTATCAAAAAACTACATCACCGACGAAGCGGCAATCACAGACATGAAAACATACATCGCTGCAACCGGCAACGCACTATCAATCGGCTTGGGAGCAGGAGACCCACATCAAAGTGCCATGGTGACACGCTTGGCGAAAACCTTACAGCCGCAACACGTCAACCAAGTCTTTACAGGGGTAGCTGCGAGTCGCGAAGCGCTTGGGCAAAACGAGACGGTGGTCAACGGGTTAGTAAGTCCAAGTGGTCGTGTTGGTTATGTTAATATCGCAACCGGACCACTGAGCAGCAAGGCCCCTGCGGCTGAAATCCCGGTAGAAACCGCGATTGCTCTGCTGCAAGATATGGGCTGCTCATCAATCAAGTATTTCCCGATGAACGGGCTGGCTTGTAAAGACGAGTACGTCGCGGTAGCGAAAGCCTGTGCCGCCGCCGATTTCTATTTGGAACCAACCGGTGGTATTGATTTGGAAAATTTCGAAGAAATCGTCAAGATCGCATTAGATGCCGAGGTACCAAAGGTTATTCCACATGTTTATTCATCAATTATCGATCGTGAAACGGGATTGACGCGACCTGAGGATGTTAAGGCGTTGTATGAAATGATGCAGAAATTAGTGTAATCAAAAGCAGAAGTTGTAGGTCGGAACCTCGCTCCTGCTTTTCTATTTGACTGAGCCAAAAGCCACTGCAACGTCGATTTTCACGGCGTATATCAAAGCATTAGCATTTCCATCACTACCTTTTCATACACTTGAAAGAAAGAGAAACATTGTTATTGAAATTTTATTTCAAAAATAATAAAAAAATATTGACCTTTTATGACGAATGTGATATGATAGCGACAGAAGCAAAATTGTAAGCGCATTTTTACGGTGAATTACGGTGACGAAAGGAGGAGTGGAAGTGTGAAATTAGATCATTTAGAAACAGAAACTAGAAACGAAAAAACGAATCATTTAGATGAGATGACAACGCTAGAATTACTAACCGTGATGAACGAGGAAGATGCTCAGGTAGCGAAAGCCGTGCAAAAAGAAATCCCACAAATTGCCAAAGCCGTTGAGCTAGTCATCAAAGCGCGCCAGCAAAACGGACGATTGATTTACATGGGAGCTGGGACGAGTGGCCGGATTGGATTGCTAGACGCGGTTGAGTGTCCCCCGACGTTTGGTGTTGACCCAGAAGAAGTCATCGGACTGATTGCTGGCGGAGAAAAAGCATTTATCAAAGCCGTCGAAGGCGCTGAGGATAATAGGGCGTTAGGTGTTGCTGATTTAAAGGGCGTTGAACTCACCGCAAACGATGTCGTCATCGGAATTGCAGCTAGTGGTCGGACGCCTTACGTGCTTGGTGGATTAACCTACGCGAAGCAATTAGGCGTTCCAACGGTGGCGATTGCCTGCAACAAATCCTCAGAAATCGGCGCAGCGGCCGACGTGGCCATCGAAATTGAGAACGGCCCCGAAATCTTAACCGGTTCAACCAGACTCAAAGCGGGAACGGCGCAAAAACTCGTCTGCAACATGATCTCAACCGCAACCATGATCGGCACTGGAAAAGTATTCGGCAACTTAATGGTCGACATGCAACTGACCAACGAGAAACTAATTGAACGCGGAAAGAGAATTGTGATGGAGGCGACCGACTGTGATAAAGTCACTGCGGCTGAATACTTAGCACTCGCTGATCTCAGGCCAAAAGTAGCGATTTTAATGATTTTGGCGGGCCTTTCCCAAGACGAGGCGGTTAGCGCACTGGCAAACACTAACGGGTTTATTAAGAAAGCATTAAAGAAATCGTAAAAATCAATGATTTTACTGATAGTTAAGGTGGTGGTGTTACAAGGCGTTACCAAATAGTTCGGCAGTAGGGTTACACATAAGGGTATCTCTAATAACGTCCTCAAGTCATCTTTCGCCAGAAATCCACTATCCAGCGTCAACTCCTCCTAACGTACGTCCCTGTACGCTTCGTCGTCGTTTCCTTGTCTAGCGAATTTCTGGCAGAAACCTGACAATGAGGAGTTATTAGAGATACCCTTAACACACTTTTAAAAGGAGTCGATAGACGATGAAAAAATTTGCTGAGTTTTTAGATTCGAAGTTGTCACAACCGATGGCAAAGCTTGCGTCACAGCGTCATTTAGGTGCGATTCGTGATGGGACGGTTTCGGCTATTCCATTTATCTTAGTGGGGAGTTTCTTCTTGATTTTGGCGGCCCCGCCATTACCAGAGGGGAATGCGATTAGAGACTGGTTGCTACAGTATTCTGCGCAGATTATTTTACCGTTTCGTGTGACAACGTTTATGATGTCGATTTATGTGGCGTTTGGTATCGGATCGAGTTTGGCTAAAACGTATGAGCTGGACACGGTTTCGGGTGGTCAGTTAGGTTTACTCGCCTTATTAATGACGTCGTTCCCGTTTGTTGCAGAAGGATACGGTTGGGTATTGCCGCTTGCAAACTTCGGTGGTGCAGGCTTGTTCGTGACGATGTTAGGTTCGATTTTTGCGGTAGAAGTATTACGGCTTTGTAAAAAGCATAACCTCACCATTAAGATGCCGGATTCTGTACCAGAAGGTGTTTCCCGCGCCTTTGCAGCGATTACACCGGCGGCGATTGTGGTGGTTGTGATCGGGTTTTTGACGATTGTCTTAGACATTGATCTGCACGGTTTGATGATTCAGGTGATTTCGCCGCTTGTTGTTGCAGGAGATAGTTTGTTTGGTGTCTTGGTGTTTGTTTTCTTAATCACGTTCTTCTGGTCGTTTGGTATTCACGGCGTGGCGGTAGTAGGTTCGATTGCGCGTCCATTATGGATGCTATATGGCGAAGCAAATTCTGTAGCCTTTGCAGCGGGCGAAGCTTTACCGTATGTCGCACCTGAGACGTTTTATCAGTGGTTTGTGTGGATTGGTGGTTCCGGAGCAACGATTGGGTTGTTGATTGCAACGTTTATTGTGGGGCGTTCTAAGTACTTGAAGACGATGAGCCGTGCTTCACTTGTACCGGGCTTATTCAACATTAACGAGCCGGTGATTTTCGGTTATCCGATCATGTTAAATGCCATTTTAATTATTCCGTTTATGGTGGCGCCATTAATGATGGCAACGGTTGCTTATTTAGCAACCGCCGCAGGCATCGTTTCACCAACTCACGCGTTAGTGCCTTGGACGCTACCTGGACCGATTGGTGCGTTCTTATCATCGGGAGGGGATTGGATGGCCGTTGCTTTAGGACTCGTAAACATTGCGATCTCAACCGCCATTTACTTGCCATTTGTGAAGGTGTACGATAAATCATTACTGAAACAAGAACAAGCTGATGAGGCTGTTGCTTAATCGGCTTAGACAACCGCGAAACTTGATAGTTAAGACTAGTGCACCTCAATGCTTCAAATATTGGCAAAAGGGTGCAGTCGTGCACCCTAATGTGCTCTCATGCTGATAAAAGGGTGCAGGTGTGCACCTAAAAAGCTCTAATACGAGTAAAAGGGTGCAGCCAACAAATGTTTCGCAATTGGCTAAGAAAAAACGTTTAGAGAAAGGTGCGATGTTCGCCTTTCTCTAAAATGCTTTTTAAACGTTATGAGAAAAAATATAAACTGAAGGAGTAGGAACTTATGAGAGATGCCATGAAAGAACAAGAGGTAAGTAAAATTGACTTCAAGCTACGCTATAAAAGTGCCTTTATCTTTTTTCTGCTAACGTTTTTATGCAACATCATGTTCAATCCCATTTTAATGGGAGCGGGAATGTCAGGCCAGTGGAGCGCCTTTCTGGTCAACAGTTTCGGGGTAACCGCGGCTGCGTCATACGTTTATTTAGTGATCAATAAAAAATACCAAAGCAAAAAACAAGCCGCCCTAACCGTCCTAGCAATCGGCGCCGTCGTGACAATTCTGTGCTACAACTTCGTTTTTAATGTTTAGATGGGTAAGGAGCTGATGTAAATGAAATACGCAGTAGGGTTAATGTCGGGCACTTCTTTAGATGGTGTGGACGCAGCACTTGTGGAAATTACGGGGAGCGGGACTGATACAAAAGTCAAAGTCATTGATTTTATGACGACCCCTTTTACGCAAGCCGAGCGAGATAAGATCGGGTTAAGTTTAGCGCCTGATACCTCGAACGTCGCACAGATTTGTAGCTTAAATTTCGAGTTGGGCTATCAATTCGCAGCGGCGGTCAAGCAGCTTTGCGCGAAGAATGATCTGGCTTTATCAGAGCTTAGCTTTATCGGGTCTCACGGTCAAACCATTTATCACCAGCCAGTAGCAGCCGGCGATGATGTCGCATCGACCCTCCAAATCGGCGAGCCAGCTGTGATCGCGTACGAGACCAACACGCTCGTCGTTTCTAACTTCCGTACAATGGACGTGGCAGCCGGTGGGCAAGGGGCGCCGTTAGTTCCGTATACGGAGTGGATTTTGTACCGTGATTCGGCGAAGTCACGGTTGTTGCAGAACATCGGTGGAATTGGGAACGTGACGGTGATGCCAGCTGGGGCTGAACTTGCCGATGTTTTTGCCTTCGATACCGGGCCAGGGAATATGATCATTGATGCGTTATGTGAGCGTTTGTTTCAGCGGTCTTATGATGAAGGGGGGGAGCTCGCGGCTAAGGGTTGTGTCAATGAAACATTATTAGCTGAATGTATGGCAATGCCTTACGTGACGACGCCTCCGCCGAAGACGACCGGCCGGGAATTGTTTGGCGGTCAATTTGTGGATAAGTTGATCGCGCAGCATTCGGAAATGGATAAGTGCGATTTATTAGCCACGATGACGATGTTCACGGCGAAGACGATGGCGCTGAATTATGAGTTGTTTATTTTCCCGCGGTATGACATTGATGAGGTGATCATTGGCGGTGGCGGGAGTTATAATAAGGCGCTAGTTGGGATGTTACGGGAGTTACTAGTGGGCAAGTGCGAGGTGTTTGTCGGTGAGGATATCGGGCATTCTTCGGAGGCGAAAGAGGCCGTGGCATTTGCGGTGTTGGCGAACGAAACGATTAACCGGAATGCGAGCAATGTGCCAAGGGCGACCGGTGCGAATGAGGCGGTAGTGTTGGGTAATGTGACTTATCCGCCGAGACAAAAAGTAAGAGGTGCTGATCAATGACGTATATAATCGGTATAGATGGTGGCGGGACGAAGACGGAGGCGGTGGCTTTTGATACGGCTGGGAATGTGCTGGCGACGGGGCTTAGTGGGCCTGGGAAGGTGCTGGTTAATTTTGAAGCAGCGGCGCGGCATACTACGGATGCTGTTCGCCAATGTATGGATAAGCTTTTCGGGCAGACGTGTACACATCTCTATCTGGGTTTAGCCGGGATTGACAGTGGTGTTTATCGCGACGAGCTGGCGGAGAAGTTGCAGGAATTTGGCATTCCGTTTTGTATGCTCAACGATGCGCAGCTTGCCCATGCGGCACAGCTAAAGGGAAAAGACGGGATTTTAACGATTGCCGGAACCGGCTCGGTCAGCTATGGTTTGAAGGACGGCCGCTTTGAGATGGTCGGTGGATGGGGACATTTACTGGGGGATGAGGGGAGTGGCTATTGGATCGCGATTGAAAGTTTCAAACGCATGATTGGTGATCACGATGCCGGGAAGCCAGTTTCAACTTTAAGTGCCCGCTTGTTAAAGGAATTAGGGTTAGTCTTACCCCCTGATATTAAACGGTTTGTGTATACCGAAGCGAAAGATCGGATCGCGTCGGTGGTGCCGGTGATTGCGCAGCTGGCGAGTGATGGTGACCGGGTTGCAGCAGAGGTTTTAACAGCGGCTGGTAATCGGTTGGCTGATATGACGTTGTCTTTGCATGTCCGATTAGGGTTCGAGGGGGAGGTTTTGCTGGCGATGCGTGGCGGTGTGTTGACGCAGATTGGTGAGGTTAGGGAGGCGTTTTTGAAGCGGGTTGATGCGTCTGGTTTGCAGGTGAAGTTTTTGGATGATGAGGTGTCGGCGACGCTTGGCGCCTATTATTTGCATGTTGCAGGAACTGGCTGAATCGGGTATACTTATACTTGAACTCTGTGAGCGTTTCAAGTATAGGTGATGAGGTGGCGTTTTGTATGAGGCTACTAGTTTGGTGGTGAAATAATGGGAAGTGGGATTTTAAATGAAATTGAGCTGGCAGTGCCTGAGTTGCCTTTTTCTGAGCAAAAGGTAGCGAGGTATATTTTGGCTCATCCGCAAGATGTTTTGTATACGACGATTAGTGAGTTGTCGGCGAAGTCTGAATCGAGTTCAGCGGCGGTGGTACGGTTTTGCAAGTCGGTGGGGGTAGGAAACTTTGGAAGTTTGAAAGTGAGGCTTTCGGCTGAGTTGGGGCAGGCGGAATCGGGTGGCGTTGGTTATATGGACATTGAAGATCGGGAATCGGTGGCGAGTGTGGTGAAAAAGACGCTATCAAACACGACGCAAACGCTTGAGAATACGGCGTATCAGTTGGATCAAGGTGCGGTTCGTCAAGTGGTGAAGATGCTACAAGAGGCAGAGACGATTTATGTGTACGGGGTTGGTGCGTCGTTTTTGATCGCCGAAGATGTGGCACAGAAATGGCGCCGATTAGGGAAGATGGTGTACGCGATGCCGGATTATCATTTGTTAATGTCAACCATGGCAGCACGGAGCGATAAGGCTGTATTCTTTGCTGTCTCTTATAGTGGGCAGACGCGCGAGGTTTTACAGTTAGTGGATAAAGCGAAAGCGTTGGGAATGAAAACCATTGGCTTATCTCGGATTGGTTCGCATAAGTTATCTGGCCGTGTGGATGTGTTGCTGAGTACGGCTCGAGCACCGGAAGCGAAGTTACGTAGTGCGGCGACTAGTTCACGTTTTGCACAGTTATTTGTGATTGATATTGTGTTTCTGGCTTATGCGTCGGCTCAGTATGAATTTACGGTGCGACAGTTGGAGAAAAGTAAACAAGCGGTACAGGATTTAGGCTGATGAGTGCAGAATTTTGGTCGTTTAGTACAGAATTTTAAGTGATAAGGAAGGCCATTTCACCTATTGCGAGGTGGTTTTTTTGTGGTTTGTAAAAAATGAAAGTGTAAAAAAATGAAAAAGTAGCATAATAACTATTGACTTGACTGTTGTTTTATAATAAAATGTCTAAGGTTGTGAAAAGAAAGCAGGCGTTTGTGTCTGTTAAATTACGACACGCCTGGTTCAGTGGACTGAGCACATATGAGGAAGGAGGAAAAAAAATGCCTACTATTAATCAATTAGTACGTAAAGGTCGTAAGAAGCCTGTTACAAAATCTAAGTCACGTCACTTAAACGTTGGGTACAACAGCTTAACAAAAGAGCAGACGGTGACAATGTCTCCGCAAAAACGTGGTGTTTGTACACGTGTTGCAACAATGACGCCAAAGAAGCCAAACTCGGCACTTCGTAAGTATGCCCGTGTTCGTTTATCAAATGGACTTGAGGTTACCGCTTATATTCCAGGTATTGGACATAAATTACAAGAGCACAGCGTTGTTTTAATTCGTGGTGGTCGTGTTAAAGACTTACCAGGGGTTAGGTATCACATCGTTCGTGGAACACTTGATGCTTCAGGTGTTGAAGGACGTATGCAGTCACGTTCTAAGTACGGAACGAAGCGCGCTAAAGCGTAATTTTCACTAAAAATGAAATTGAAGAATAATTATTTTTCAAAGGAGGTTAAACTATGCCACGTAAAGGTCATGTAGCAAAAAGAGATGTTTTACCGGATCCAATTTACAATTCGAAATTAGTATCTCGTTTAATTAATAGCATTATGATTGATGGTAAAAAAGGAATCGCACAAACTATTCTCTATGATGCGTTTAACATGATTTCTGAGAAAACTGGGCGCGAGCCAATGGAAGTTTTCAACGAAGCAATCGAAAACATTATGCCTATTCTTGAGGTAAAAGCGCGCCGTGTTGGTGGAGCTAACTACCAAGTGCCTGTTGAAGTACGTCCAGAGCGTCGTGTTACTTTAGGATTAAGATGGTTAGTACAATATTCTAGAAATAGAAATGAAAAAACAATGCAAGAGCGTCTAGC
>Ga0131853_10008242_pt1 | contig 18970 bp, 14 predicted proteins | sample TergutLab28metaG_FD_92764 | JGI IMG/M metagenome (GOLD analysis project Ga0131853, IMG submission 92764) | Labiotermes labralis P1 segment gut microbial communities from Petit-Saut dam, French Guiana - Lab288 P1 (version 2) (version 2) | ecosystem: Host-associated > Arthropoda: Insects >...
AAAGATCCAGTCCGTACCGCGCAGTAAACACACTCCATCTCGGTTATAAAAACCAGCCAGTTAATGTTGTATAGGGAAATAATCTCTGTTTGCTCTCAGATCCACACAAAACACATAAAGATCCAGTCCGTACCGCGCAGTAAACACACTCCGTCTCGGTTATAAAAACCAGTCAGTTAATGCTGTATAGGGAAATAATCGCTGCTTGTTCTTAGATCCACACAAAACACATAAAGATCCAGTCCGTACCGCGCAGTAAACAATCTTCGTCTCGGTAATAAAAACCAGCCAGTTAATGCTGTATAGGGAAATAATCGCTGTTTGTTCTCAGATCCTCACATAACACTGTGTGGGCAGAACGTAGGATTTGTGAGTGTTAAACTGGCGGTACATATAGTGACCACTGTGCCTTACAGGGCTGATATTAAGAAGCAGAATTACGTACAGAATTGATCGCAGAGGGATGGAAGTATGGTTTGAAAAAAAATGCAAATTGGTTGTGACATCATTTAAACGGGCACTGCTTAGAGTCTGGCTGCACTTGGCAGTCGGTGGGCAGTCGGGATGTGCCGGACTGAGGTATCGGCCAGATGTTCTGGCTGACATTTTCGGTGGTTCTTGTCAGTTCCTTCAGGCAAGTGCTGCCACGCTACTTCAAAACGGGCCACGCCCACTGCCCTCCACATCCTGTCCAATTCGTATCATACGATCCTGACAGCCTCATCCAGCAACGGAGCTGCTGTGTGAAGGGCCTGTGAGCAGAAGTGCAAGACGGTGTGATCACCTCCACCCACTGCTCAACACTTCTTGACCCACTGACAGTTCCACTAGGCCTTCTGCAATTGAATTGATCTGCCATTAGAGACGCCACAGAAGACCAGGTCACTGACCTGTAACTGGCCCAACCCAGGAACTTGTTGCACTTCAGACTGTACACCACATGTCAATGATGCTTGATAAAACACTGTGTGAACTCAGAAGATACAAAAGCTAAAGTTCCTGAGATAGCAACACAGAAAACAACAGAGTGATGTTTGCCGGCTCTTATCGTCACACCTTACATAAGGCACAGTGGCACCAGGTGTGCTACATCTTGCGACTGAGTCACAGCACGACACATGTATTCGGAGACAGGGTGGCTCACAAATACTGAAACATCTAACAGTATTCGGAGACAGGGTGGCTCACAAATACTTAAACTTCTAACAGTATTCGGAGACAGGGTGGCTCACAAATACTGAAACATCTAACAGTATTCGGACACAGGGTGGCTCACAAATACTGAAACTTCTAACAGTATTCGGAGACAGGGTGGCTCACAAATACTGAAACTTCTAACAGTATTCGGAGACAGGGTGGCTCACAAATACTGAAACATCTAACAGTATTCGGAGACAGGGTGGCTCACAAATACTGAAACATCCAACAGTATTCGGAGAAAGGGTGGCTCACAAATACTGAAACTTCTAACAGTATTCGGAGACAGGGTGGCTCACAAATACTGAAACATTTAACAGTATTCGGAGACAGGGTGGCTCACAAATACTGAAACTTCTAACAGTATTCGGAGACAGGGTGGCTCACAAATACTGAAACTTCTAACAGTATTCGGAGACAGGGTGGCTCACAAATACTGAAACATCTAAAAGTATTCGGAGAAAGGGTGGCTCACAAATACTGAAACTTCTAACATCCTTTGACGACCAGGAATAAGAAATATTTCACGCCGAAAAAATGCTCATAATACGTCAATGCACGAAACACCGATTATTTTGCCCCTTTCAGAAAAGGAAATTCAATAAACTGTTGAAGTTCCCAGTTGCTGTCAGGGGGCGACAATTGTAATTGCTCGCCTCGGGCGACAAAAAACGTAGCTACACGACGTCGCGTGATACACAAACGGCACAGCGGCGCCACACCAAAAGAACTTTGCTCCCGACAACGAAAAGTGCTGCATGCGGAAGGACGGACAGACAGACACGTGTGTTATCTCACCGTGCAAACACCTGACTGAACTTCTGTCCTTGTTGACAGGCTAGTGGCAAGGCCACAGCTACCGGCAGGCATCAGTGCATCGTCAAGCAATACGTGGAACCACGCACTGTACCACTTCCAACCCCCTGCTGTAACTAACTACTTCATAAACCGACCAGAATCCTTCTTGAGAAGCTAAGAGTTACCCCCTGATGAAGCGACTGCCCCCTCCCCCTCCCCCTTCACGGAACCCGACGTCTCAGTACCATGCGAGGAGTGGCACTTGTCCAGTGGCGTAGCTGAGGACGTCATTCGTCTGCGATGATATGCTTCACGGCATTTCGCAGGATCGTAGGACCTCTAGGTCCTCCTTCTGGACGAAGCAACTAACATCCTTCGCAATGTCGGTAACCGCTCACCAAGTAACACGGCGTCATACACAGAAGAAGGGATTTCTCGACACCTACCGTGTTTACAGCAGCCTACCACTTCTACATGTCATGAGCCAGATGAATCCAGTCCACGCCTTCCCATCACATTTCCAGACATATTATAACATTATACTCCCATCTACGCCTAGGTCTTCCAAGTGCTTCTTTCCTTCACGTTTCCCCACCAAAGCTTCTGCCCCCACACTGCAACATGCCCTTGATTTGATCAGCTGCAAAACATTCGGTGAGCAGCACAAACTATGAACCTTCGCCAGCCTCCTCCTACTTTAACCCCCTTAGGCCAAAATGGCTTCCTGCGCACCCTGTTCTATAACACCCTCAGTTTGTGCTCTTTCCTGCACGCACGAGATCAATTTTCACCCCTAATTAAAGCAACAGGCCAAATTTATTTGAAGAACTCCACATTCTGCCCACAATGTGTATATATTTGTGTCGTACAATTCTCACAATAAACAGAGGAGACGCAATTTGTTTCCCGTGTTTAGATTTGCACGCCATTTACCGTACGCCACATTGTGCCCCTAACTCAACCGACGATTGTTACTTGACCTACATCACAGTTTGAATTGAATTCCCGAACTACATCCGTTCTGTTAGCAATCCCCCCCCCAGCAACGCACAAAACCCGCCCAGTGGTGACAAACGTCGCCAGTTGCAGAAGACCAACACAATTCTGTCAGGAAAGAGCGGCCGCTTCAAAACACCAGCTGGACATCACCTGTGACTGCAGTCCTAGCGCGCAACGTTGACAAATTTTAGTGACCAAACATTCGATGAACACTGCCCGGATTCAAACTAAGATCGTTTTCGCTGGGGGATCTTGAACGGCCCGGCTCTTGCGGAGAAAATGCGCCGTTCTGCGTCGTTATGCTCTACGTTGCGATGCTGAGGAACGCAACCCCCGCGATAATCGAGGGCTAGCCGTAGGATCACCGGAATAACTGAACTGCCTATGAAATCTGTCTGAATTCCGTATGTCCCGTGTTTTGAAGACGGAAAGGGAAGAAAGCAAAAGACCTTGATGGGACAAATCAACTGCTCCATATGGAAGTAATTCGTCACCAGTGGAAAGGAGCTGATAAGATGATGTAATGCTAACGAAATATAATGGAATACATAAGGGAGAATGCATGGACAGTTAGGGCACATCCATCAATTAGGCCGTAAATCTACCTACCTACCTGCCTATGTATCCATCCAACTCCATGCAACAGCGACTTGCATGAGAAACTCAGCTGGTCAAGCAATTCTCTGCATTTTATGGGTCCCGAAGTTTCATTACCGTTATCACAAAATCCCACAACTTGTCCATATCCAGAGCCAGATGAATCCACTCTACGCTCCCCTCCCCCCATGCTATTGCTTTAACCTCAGTTTAATGTCATCCTCCCACCTCGACCCAAATCTTCAAAGTGGCTCTCACCGTTACATGTATTCCAACAGCAGGCAGCTCTGTCGTCTTGTCATCAAATGGTTCAATTTTGAGACCGACCTGTTCCCATCAGACAGCTAGCATAAAACTGACCCCTCAACTAACACATCACCTCGGATCTGTTAAACTCTCTCTTGTAGTGACCCCATCTTTGAAGATGAGTCAATATAACTGAAGGTGTTGTGACGTCACGTATTTAGAACTTGTGTTCACGGGTGGAATCGGTTAATTTTGTGCTCTAGCCAACAGGTCCAAGGCCAGCAGTGCGGACCGACTGCAATTAATCAGAGAGCAGGGTCGTCTGCTACTCTGATCAAATATCGCATTGCAGTCGCTGTCCTGCCGTAGTCCTGCATCAACACTGCCAGACACTGTACGGTACGGAGACACACAGCACTTAGAGCTGTCTGTCTTACCGATCTCCCTGTGTATTATTTATTTATTTATTTACCTAACTAATTTCATTCAGCAGAGTTCTACTTGACAATTTGATAGTTCCTCAGATAGTCAACAAATTCCCCATGCTTAATGGAATCCGAAGGTGTACTACCGTGATCACAACAGCCTGCCACTTGTTCCCATCCTGAGGCAAGACGAATCCCTTTCGTGCCATTTCAAAGCCATTGTAATATTATCGTCACATCTATGACAAGGTCTTCAAAATGGTGTCGTCTCATCACACTTCCCCACCAAAAACCTGTATTATCCTTCGCCTCCATACGTGCCAAATGCCCAGCCAGTCACTCTGTTATCACTTGCTGACCAGCACACTACATGAAGCTCCTCATTATGCAGCTCTCTCCAGTCTCCCGTCACTTCCTCTCCCAAACGCCCTCCTAGCCGCTCTATCCCCCAACGCCAAGCCAGGCCCTCGTTTCAATTTCCTCTATTCTTACCACTTCAGTCCGTTACTCTGTGAGGGACTTGATGCCCCCATCGTCACGATATGGACGCAGAAGATTCCTCGCTAGTAATGCTGATACACATCTATCACGGCACACGGCGCCACACACCACAGATCCGTCGCATTGAGGTTTTCCGTATTAACAAAGAATGACGGGATATTAAGGCCAATTTCAAATCACAGTGCTGTCTGTAGCTGCGCTGCATTGCGTGTGACCAGCGATCCGGCAGCACTTAGGCTTGCTGCGTGCTGACAGCCTCCGGTAGATCACGTTCAAAGCAACAGAGGGCAACTAATGGACAGAGACAGGACGTGCGTGACGTCAAGCTTCCGCCGCGAAGTGGATGAGATATGCGCTCTTCCGGGTTGTTAGGTAGCACGTAGTTCTTTTTTTTATTTTAATGTTCTTAGGTTAGGTTAGGTTAGGTTAGGCGAGTATGTAATTCCTCACCAACCTCTCGGGATTTCTTGACCCTTGAAAAGGGACCAATAGGTTGCCCCGAAACGCCGGTAAGGAATTACCACTACACGCCACGTAACATCCCAGAAGAGCGCAGATCTCATGACATGACGTGATTTGAAAGGGACAGAACATACTGCTGCTCCCTAGGCCACCTTCCCACGACATCACAAGTACTGACACATGACCAGTGCCTGACAAATAGGATACACCAGTCGTGACAAATACTGGTCATTTGTCAGTGACCCGCCGACTGTCGGTAAAGGTGACAGTAGTCAAAGGAATCAACAGTGTTTAATTATGCAGTGGAGAATTGTTGACGTGTTGCCACGACTCGTCTAACACGCAGATACCTGACGTGTGTGTGTGTGTGTGGACTATCACATACCCCTGCCAAATAAACGCGTTGTGGGAATGCGATCACAATGACCAGGCAAATACTTGGCAACTGCACCCGACAGCCTGCCACATAACCTGGTGCGGCAAATAGCACGACGATCGTTCACTTGGCGCCTTGCACTGCTGTGTTAGGCAAGAAAAAACTTCACAGGCGTTTGATTAGTCACCAGAGCTCGATCCGAGGCCAGGCCGTGTGACATCTGTAGAGGGCAAAGTGACACTGGGACAGGGCGACAGGGCGAGAGGTTTTCCTTTTCTCCCTGTCAGTTAAGCTCCACCGTTACCCCAGAATCATTTTCGTCCTATTACTGTTCTTCGAAGCACCAGCGATCGAAGCCGGGAACTTCAAACAAAGCAGCAACACTTCTTCAAATATCGGCGGTCGTGGAAGTAGGAACATTTTAACGCTGTCCTTAGCCTTCAAAGGGTTAATAAGTGGCGGAAACGGACGATGAAAGGCTATAAAAGTTTTGAGGTCTTGTTTTTGTAGAAAGAGAAGCGAAAAGGACGGAACACGAAGTGCATGTTTAGTTTTCATAACGACGGTTAACGAACCGTTACAGATGGAGAGCGACTTGTTGTACTGAAAGTAATGTTATTTTGTGCTGTAAGCTGCAGACATGGCGACGGTGCGCAATGCTCAGGTTCTATTGACAAATGTAACGCAGTGTGAAAACGTACGTACTTACCGCTGAAGGTTATGACGACAGTTGAGTTTCATCATCATTATTATTATTATTACTTCAGGGTCACTGCAGCCAAGTGAGTGCAGTGAGGGCGCTACTAACCGAATGGCCGAGGTGTCGGACGCAGACTGAGTGTCGTGCTGCAACACTGGAGGTGCTCACAGCGGTACAGGTCTTCTGGCTGTGACAGAATGGGTCCAGACGTTTCGAAGAATCGTAGTGTGTTCAGCTTCAGGGTCACTGAAGAGGAAGGCATTATGATGCTTCGAAACGTCGGGAACTATTCATCCAACGACACAGCGTCACATGTCAGAAGACTTCAGTGCTGAGAGTAAAGTCAAATATGGGAACAATATTTGTTGATCAGACAGTCATGTATACTGACTGCAACCAAAGTGTAGTCCTGACGGATGGTGTTGTTAAGGTGAAGATGTCCCTGTCTATGCCACAAAGGTGTATAGGGGCGTGGGGGGCATTAGTCCATTCATTATTAACCTCGGTGCTAGGTGGAGGCGAGTGGTCAGCCTCACGCCTCGGCCGCTTTAGCCCTGGGGAAGGAACCGGGTACCCATTCAAAACGAGGCTCGGTGGACCCCAAAGGTGGTCTGGACATTAAAAGGAAGAGAAAAATCTCTTGCAGCTGCCGGCATTCGAACCCCGGACCGTCCAGCCCGTAGCCTACAAGTAGTCACTGTACTGACTGAGATATCCAGATACTGGTAACGTAGTTCGTATATGCAATTACCACTGGTTATAAATGGTTAAGCCATGGCTACCACCTTCCCTTGACGACTGGTGCTGATTTCGAATTAACTCCAGCAATACTAACATTCCCGTTATACCGGGTAGCCCGACTGACTTGCTTCTTAACCTCAACACACGCTGACATCGAAGGAAGCCGTGACGCCTGTCACTGACAACTTTCTTCCACGATTTTCTATGCCTCTCCACCCATTCACAAACGTTTTGGCCGATCACATATGACGTAATTCCTGCACACCGTAAACCTGGCGACATAACATGTATCACAGACCATGCTGTACAGCTCCGCCGCCAATCCAGAAATTTCCGTGTCCGGAGAGGAAAACGCGCCCGAAATTGCAGACAACAAGGCAAGCAGCGCCTCTGCTAGGGCCGCTGAAAAGGAGATGGAAATTGCCTGCAGCTCATTCTGTAGGTGCTAGAAGAAGGCAGTAACGAGCGAAGGGCAGAAACAGGAAAACTAGCGACGAAGCGCCGATGCCCCGCAGCGGAACTAAAATAATCATACTGGCGGATAAGAGACTGTCCGGTCATCCTAAGCTGCCCAATCTATAGGTCAGGTCTGCCATATATAATATATAAAGCAATACATGCACAATCCATTTACATGTCACTTGCCACCTGTCACTTTGGTGTCGTCGTCCTTTCCAGCTGAGACAGCCCAGTCGGCTACAGACTGGAGACCAGGGAACAAATGTTTGATTCCAGGTGGGACAACAGATTTCCCTTCACAGAGTCCAGACCGCTTCAGGAACTAGGCCAGCAAGCAACCTAATCGGTACAATGAGCGGAAAGTAGGGTCCCCCCGGGGGGCGCGGGGGCCGGTGAGGTAAGCTGACCACAAACACGCGTTTATTTCCGAGCTTACAAATGCTTAGATTCACACCTCCATCGGCCACATGACACTTCACACTGAACAACTTTACTGTACCTTCCATTCCTTAATACAAATACGACGCATCTGCAAAATTATTAAGATATAAAGGCTCCCCCTCCCCCCCATATCCCCCCATGCAATTAAATACCCTTACATTAAACCTCTCGCACATTTGTTGCTACGCACAATAGCCTGTGTACTGACACCCCGTTACTTTGCTCGGCGCCAAATTAGCAACGACAAGGCTCTTTTGTTCAGACATCGGAATTCTGGAAACTGGCTGGGAGCTCAGAACTAGAGAAAGACGCCAAATGCATTTCAAGCGTCTGCCGATTTGTATCGCGCAGCTTTGCATTAGACAATCTCGCGGCAAACATCTGAACTCTCTTAGTGTGTGCACATTTGTCAGCTCACGACTATGGCCGACCTCCAAAATGGTTGTCAGGAACGAATCTAAACGGGGCTACGTTTCTAAAAAAACTGGGGAACTAAATTCGTCTGGTTTCATTGTAAGAACAAATGCGACTTGAGTGTCGCAGTCTGCTTCAGTCCCTCTGGTCCGGAAAACGGCCAAGAAGATTTGAACTCCCTTAATAAAGGCTATTAAAACGTAGTTTGACTCCCGGATGCTATGCTGGTTAAGTACAGGATCGGAATACCCGGTGATCTGAGGGCAGGTAACGTCGCAAAGGGCGACGGAGAGTCCAGAGTGACGCGAGAAATGCAGCTGACTGTGTAATGCTGCAACATACTGCCACATGACTACAAACGCCACTGCAAATCGCAAACAATAAAGGGACACTGATCCGCCGCTGGTGCTGCAGGTGACCGAACTGTGCTGTTGACGTTTACAAACAAAACTGTTTGTCAGTCAGGTCGCTATTGACAACGGACATTACGGCAGTAAGGCTGTCCTCGGCCACACAAATTAAATGACAAGCCGTTAGAATGGTAAATGCAGCTCGTTTATTCCACTGAAGCACCACAATTTTTTATTCGTAATCCCCAAGCATGTTGATGCATTTTTGCGATCTATATTTCCTCTCATTGAAGACGGAGGCAGTAACTTCCCGCTAAACGCTGGAACTCATCTAGCCAATTACACGATCTTAGAACCCAGAAGATGCAGCTTGCTGAACGGTGGGAATTGCTAGCCTCTGACCGGAACAGTTCCCCATTCCATGATCATTCACCAAACTGCATGGAGGAAATACCTTAAGAAGCCACCAGTTCTTCAGGAAGTCAAGAAATTCCCCAAGTTTTATTCAGCCCGAACATTCATTACCGTATCAACAACAGCCCGCCACTTGTCCACATCCTAAGCAAGATTAATCCAGTCTACACTCTCCTTTCTTATTACTTGACATTTCCTGGCAATATCACCTTCTCATATGCACGTCGCCCCTTTATGCCACGATAGCGTTCCGAAAATCTTCATGCACTTCTCCTCTCCTCCCATTCGTGCTACAGGTCCAACTTTGATTTCATCACAGTTAACTGCCACTTCAGTCCCTAGTGCACATTGATACGACACGCAGATGTCACCGAGTTCACATCCTTGTTACAGGTGGCTGGTACAGAGGCGTAAGCGATCTACTGCAAATAATGAAGTAGAAAAGGATCACCCTGTACGAATTTCTGTCAAATGAAGGAAGAACATGACCTGTTGCGTATGTTTTATTTTTATGGCTGCTTAAACATTACGACACACAAAATTGGTGTTTGTATGGATGCAGTGTTTGGAAAGTTAGCTATCACGTCCGTAATGAATTCACCTAGCGGTTATTTTATCCATCTCTCTATCTATCTATCTATCTATCTATCTATCTATCTATCTATCTATCTATCTATCTATCTATCTCTCTATCTACCTATCTATCTATCTATCTATCTATTCTGTCTTCCGTGTATTAAACTGATCCAAAATATACAAATAACCAACAAACGCACTTCAACTGTTGTATATTTTTATATGTTTTGGATCAAAATGGGATATTTGATTAACCTTATTGCGAAATACACCGGCTTAGCAACTTTGTGGCTCCAAATCAGTTATAAACGTCATGACGTGACGACACGAAGCCATTTTCTCTCACAGGCACACAACGCTGAACATGCTCCTTGGACAGACAGCACTATGTTGAGTCAGTCAGAAGACAGTAGGACGCAGTTTATAATTTACAAAATCACAATAAATTGGAAGTTTCTTCACTGTCCTGTGAAAGACGGACAGACGGACGGACAGCAGCCTGACTACACATTCAGTTCATTTCATAACATCAAACACGAATCCCAGTGAGGCGGGTAGCCTACACGAAGGTCGATGGGCCAACTGACTGTTGACCTGTTTATACCATTTCACGTTCTCAGAGTGGATAATATTCGCAATGTGGTTGTATGGTTGGGTGGGAACCAGCGTTGCAGAGAAACGTGCTGCGTCCGTTTCAGGGTACATGTACGTTCTTTCTAATTAGCTGCAGCCAGCCGGCTACAAAAAACACAGTTTGGTTGCGGACTGCGATATGATGAACAAACCTGTTTGTAACAAACTGATTCATATTTGTAATGCCGGACATTCAGGACGAATGTTCATGGCGTACCGTCAGTCCGCACCCAAAAAATTCATTTTTCTGTTTGTGGTTTATTGATAAAGTGGCAATAATTCACACTATGTGGAAGAATAATTAGTGAATCACGAATTGGTAAGGATGTGAAAGGAAATTGTTGTGGTGGAAATACATTTCTCTATACCGTTATTTGCCTGGAGTGACTGTGAAAGACCACCAAAGCGTCTGCGAAGGTATAGGAGTGTTAAAGGGCACGATCTTCAGCACCACAAAAGGCTTGAATATGACATTGTGTATAAACAGGTTCTGGTAATACTGGCAACTACATATGTAGGTTAGGGGGACCGCGGTAGCACAGTGGTTAAGGTGCTGTGCTACAAATCGGAAGATCACTGGTTCGATCCCAGCTAGTGTCAGTGGATTTTTCATTGATATAAAATCCTTCCGATCGCACTATGGCCCTGGGGTCGACTCAGCCTCTAACAGAAATGAGTACCAGGAGTGTTTCCTGGGGGTAAAGGCGGCTGGTGCGTAAGGCTGACAACCTTACCACCATCCTGTGTCGTTGTCATGAAATCTGGGAACCTTAACTTCCTGGAACCCTCCGGGCCACTCCAGGCCTGTAATGGGACTGATTTACCTTACATATGTAGGTTGTTTGTACCTCTGATTTACGGGAAAGATAAGATGCGCTTACGCGGACGCCGGTGTTTTGCCGATGCGCGAATCCGACTCTTCGCAATCACTGTTAGGAAACAAATAAACAGGTACTTGACTGTGGCGGGGGGGTTGGAGTGGGGGCCAGCGGGGGATTGTCGTAGAATTGCTCGGCATTTAATTGCATGTCGGCTGGTGACCGTCGTAGTTGGGGACCGGACACAGGCGGCGTTGGCAGGACGCAAGGCGTCATTCGTTTGCTTGAGCGCTGTTCTACTGGCAGTTGCAAAGGTAAGCAAATTTAATTAATAATAATGATAATAACAACAATAACTGCGACCAGACAATTTAACATCGTTTCCACAGACAGCACTGCTATTGATCCACCGATATACAGTACAGACTTCGGCCGACGATGTCCGATTGCTTTGAAACTGAAAAAGCGGGCAACTTTATTCGGCAAACATCGAGACTGCAATACCGACTGAAACCTATCTACCGTCCACTGCCGCATATTGCCGTCTTCGGGTTCTATGACGGGCCACTTACCATTCCATGGGTACCGGGAGTAAAGCGGTCGGAACGTGAGGCTAAGCAGTCACGTCCAACAAGTGTCAAGAATGACAGGAGCTATAATTCTATTCCCTCCATACGCCTTCATGGCTTCTACAGCGGCAAGTCCCCTTTTTAACTGCCCTGTCCACCTCACACCGGTTACACACACGCACACGTAGTCTCCTAACTTTATGGCACTTTTGCATCCCCCCTGACACCATTGAGCCTCCCCCCCACCCCCCAAAAAAATTACATGTTCCTTAGGTATTCTTAATGCTGATGTTTGTCGTCTGTATGACACATGAGGTTCTCACAGCGGCACACATGAATATTACAGTTTTATGGTATGTGATACAGTGCAGTTCGGTAGGTGATACAGTGCAGTTCGGTAGGTGACGCCTATGTTTCTAGCAGCTTGCTACAGCCACATTCATGGTGAAAGACAGCGTGGTGGAAAAACAGGGGAAACGAAGAATGGGAGGAGGAATGAGTGAAACAGGGTGTAGGAGAAATAAGAATATGAACAGACAATTGATTGGGGAGAGCAGGGGGGAGCGCGGGTCTGTCAGGCCGCCTCACTTCCGCCAGTGCACGCTACTTCTAAACAGCATGCTCACCTCTCGTGTCACCGTCCATATAATCCGTTTCGCGGCACAGGTTTGTAACGGACAGTGCCGAATTGCAATGGAAGGGGGTTGTTGGTATCAGATCTGAAATGTTCAAGTTACTTCATGACCTGCGCATATATAGATATAGGCCTAGTCTAATGAAGCTGCACGTGGTGCACCGGTGGCGCAGCATACAGGCGTTCTTTACTACCAAAATGCTATACAGTTTCAAATGTAACTTCACTTGGGCCGTACCAAAAGTACGGTCTTCAAGGTGTCGAGCGTCACGAACGTACAAATGTGCAGCAGCATTACGTGCGGACTGCCACAAAACCGGACAACACACGTGGCCTGTGCGGGCAGATATTTGTTTAGGCCCTTACATGAAGCATGTCTTTCGCTGGGTAGCTGTTCACTGGCTCGGCAGCTTCTTGTAAAGACCTTCTATACCAAATTTCAAGGAAATCGGCCAAAGGTTTTATCGCTCTTATAGGTCACGGAAGGACGGACGGAAGTGTTCTCCAGATTAGGCGTTCTTTTCTTTACCTCTTAAACTAGGCCTAAAATGGAAAGCAAATTCGTGTCGAAACACTCTCGCACGTCCTTACGATTTCCCGAGAAATCAGCAACAGCGATCGAATGTACCGTCACTGTTCTGATGCCCCAGAATTACGTAACTTGCTTGTGCTGGCAACAGACCATGCAGTGTGCCAGTCTTCAGCCTGCTGATAAGAAGTTCGAGAATTTCCTCTGAAAGTGTTTGATTTTGCAAACATCAGGATACTTGGTACACAGAGAGGATGAATACTGGATGACTGAACACGTGTCAGAGCCGGGGTAGCTCAGGCGGTATAACGACTGGCTAGGGGCTGGACGGTCCGGAGATCGAATCCCGATGGGGGCGAGATTTTCGGCACCCGTCCAGACCGGCCCTGGGACCCACCCAGCCTCCTATGCAATGGGTACCGGGTCTTTCCCGGGGATAAAGAGGCCGGGGCGTGGCGTTGATCACCCGCCAAATCTAGTGCCGAGGTTAAAGTAAAAGTATAGTTATACCTCCTCTCCACCTCTGGGTCTTCGTGGCCTGTTATAGGGTGAACTTTAGCTTTACCTGAACACGTATCAAGGGGCTCTGTTCTTTCAGATCACTGCCAAGCCCAGAATAGCTTGTTGACCAAATCCTGACAATCAGATGTGCAGCCTATTACCTGAATTCTGTGGAACCAGAAGGTTCAATGTCGTGTTCTTTGATACTACATGAGGGGGAGAAACGGCGGTTCAGAAATAGACTCTCAAGCATAAGTTGAACAGCCCAAGGGAAGAGGAACGCCAATTATATAGGGAGTTAACTACAATGCGGCTGCAGGCCGTGCTATCCATGGGTCAGCAGGTTATTCGCCGAGGTTCAATCCCAGGCCAGCTCATGTACAGTGTGTGGTGACAACCTGCAGAGGCAGACACTTTTCTCCTATTCCTTCTGTCCGCCTGTCAGTACCATTCCGCCTGTCAGTACCATTCCACCTGTCACTACCATTCTGCCTGTCAGTACCATTCCACCTGCCACTACCATTCCGCCTGTCAGTACCATTCCACCTGCCACTACCATTCCGCCTGTCAGTACCATTCCGCCTGTCACTACCATTCCGCCTGTCCTCCATAATCCTTCATTTCCTCCCTCACTGATGCCACATAACCTTAGCAGTTGACAGCGCCTCTAAACAACACAATTCAAAACTTCCAAAGGATGTTCACCAAAATTGCATCATCACTTACGTCCGTAAGTCCAGTTGCTGGGGACGGCTTTAGGCGTCGGAAATAACGTATTCATAATAACTCTCACCATACACAGACAGCAACTACACGCGTCCACGCACAATTCTCAGGCCTGCAGTTGATACTACCCTCTGCCAGATTAATCCAGTGCACATTCCCAGCCCCAGTTCTGTAAGCTCCATTTTAACAGTGCCCATATTACTACATCACAGAATCATGCTAAACCTTTAAATCTTAGCAGATCTTGACAAACACTGCAGAACTCGCACATAACAGGCGAACCTTCATCTCTGCCCTCCAACGGACAAGACAAAGGCTGCAGCCAATGCCAGCGGGGAGCAGACCACAGTGCAGGGACCAGTACCCACCTTGACAGGCGGGACGTTGCCAAGGGAACCTGCTAGGTGCGTCGATTGATTCCCAGAGTCGTCCCTACAGCGGGAATCCCCTCTTTATTCAAATACAAATTCCCTAGTGTAAAAAAAATCCCGCAGCCACATACGTACTGTGCGGAGTCAACAGCTCAATTGCTCTGCTGCAATTCGCAGAAAGGAACATAGCGAATTATTGCGCAAAGTTGATAGCGCCACTTTCCTTGACAAGATAACCGTCAAAACGTGTCTATCAGTGTCTGTCCGCGACAGCCATAATGCTTCAGGACACAAAGACATGGGCTTGATAATGAGCCAGTAGCAGCGCGGTGACAGCCAGACATGCCGTGCCAAATACAACCGAAATCCATGACAAGGACCGCAGCATATTCTTCTGCACTCATGGCCCCAAGTGCCATGCTCACCGGGTTCCATGAGACACAATGAACACAGAGAACAGCACTCACGGCGTAACCGAATGGCAGCAGACCGACAGAGTTCTTTTAAAATACACACACGACCGAGGGGCGAGGCAATGCGTAGCGCGGGGGGATGTTAATCGAATGTAATTTATATAATCGATAATAACCAACAGGAGTCACCCGAATGTGGAGTATCGCGTGGCGATATTAAACGAATGTAATTTATATAATCGATAATCAATCGTAAAACCCCCGGCAGTGGAGAAGCGCGTGGCGATATCAATCAAATGCAATTTATATAATCGATAATAATAAACAGGAGTCACCAGAATGTGGAGTATCGCGTGGCGATATTAAACGAATGTAATTTATATAATCGATAATCAATCGTAATCCCCCGGCAGTGGAGAAGCGCGTGGCGATATCAATCAAATGTAATTTATATAATCGATAACCACACCTATACTTCTACTCCCCTTCTGGGCCTTCGTGGCCTGTTCTAGGTTGAACTGTACCGTAAATTTATAATCGATAACAATCAATAGTAATCAGTCAGCAGTGGAGTGGCGCGTGGCAATAATAGTAGTAGACGCTAACAATCTATTATTTAAATGGCTACACATGTTACACTTGTAACTGTACGAGAAATATTATTCGACGCAAGCCCCGGACGAAGACCTGACACCGCTGACGATCAGAGTGTCCGCGCAGGGCTCGAACGAATAAAACCCTGGGACTCTGGTTTCGAATCTGACCTACGAGGTGCAGGTACATTCGGTCTGACGTGTGCTGGTGTTATGGTGCATCGTGCAGGTCTGGCGTCAAGTGACGGTCACCGAACTTCTAAAGAGAACTCACAACTTCGAAAGCTCTGATTTTGAGCTGACCAGACAGACTAATCTGAAAAGGCTGAAGAATTGCGCTGTAGTTTGTAATAACATCTACTGCTGAAACTAAGTGCAGAAAGTGCAGAATAATCTCACGACTTGCCTCTAAATTTTACAGAATTTACAGAAAACTAAATCGAATTGCTAAAAATTAAAAATGATGGACACTCTGCTGCTATTGAGGACCACAAATCACGCCAATAACAGTTTTTCTCGTGTCATTAAACATGAAGTGTTCGTGAGATGTGAAACGCTACGGCAGTGCATACACAAATGTGTGCACTGCAGTCGCTGTGAATTGCACTTCTGAACACAGTTCATTATGAACGATTATCTGGACAGAAGTTCCACTTCTTTTTAATACTGTACGGGTTAAACCATCTCTGTACAGGCCTGGACAGGTCCTTAGATTTCCAGGAGCTTGAGGCTACCAGATCTGGTGATAGTCAGCACATGAAGATGGTAAGGTTTCAGCCCTAGGCACCGGCCGCCTTTACCCCCAAGAAATATTCCTGGTACTCATTTCTGTTAGAGTCTGAGTCGATCCCAGGGCCATAGTGCGGTCGAAAGGATTAAGCCAATAAGAATTTCCAATGACACCATCGGGAATCGAAGCCGCGACCGTTCGACTTGTACCGCAGTGCCTCAACCAACTGCGCCACTCGTGCCCCACCATTCTATGGCACTGAACCGAAATCGCATATAACGTGCAGAACCCAGCGTAATGACGTCATCACTTTTACTTTAAAGTAACTGCGTGCACTTGAAGCCCTTCTTGAAAATCCACAGTTCCTCAACGAGTCACAAATATTCCCCGGACTGTGTGAGGCTCGAAGGATCACGACAGTGTTCAGAGTAGCCTGCCACTTGCCCTTTACATTGAGCCTGATCAGTCCAGTCCATGTCCTCTCGTACTGTTCCTTCAAAATCCCTTTCAATATTATCCTCCTACCTACATATATTTTTCCAAGGGTCTCTTTCTTTCGTCAGACAAATATGTAGGCCTGTAGGACATGTTTTACCTTAATCAGCAAGTCCTTCATACAATTATAAGAAGAAGAACAACAACAACAACAAACAAACTGCATGATAGCAAATCTGTGGAACTGGACGGTGGGCTGTCCGTCAGCACTACTGCGAACTGTTTGTGTTCAGTCCGTCTGTCGTGTGAAAATGAAGACGACCGTTCAATTTATCTACGGAATAAACAAGTCTGCAGTGCAATGTCCATTGAGAGCGGCACACACTGCTGCTGCAGCTTCAGTCTCTCGAAGAGCGGCGTAAAATGTCTTACAGTAGCGATCTAACTTGAAGATTCAATCAGATACCTCTCTCCAACACAGATACTGAATTTAAACGAAGTTTACTGAATGCGTCTGACAAAGTCTTTTCAGTCTTCTTGACGTCACAATCTGCCATTATAAAAGCCTCGCCCAAGAGTCGCCTGGCCTGCCGTAGTCTGGATATAAAGGCAGTCTCACCAGTTCTGTCGCGTCCGTCTGTCCGTCCACGCACAATTTACCAAAGTTCTGCGAACGAATGTCGATAAAAATTGGTACTGACAGTGCTCAGTAGCACAGAAGTCAGATCGCATTATATGTGGCAGCAGTCTGTATGGACGAAAAGGGGAACTTTCCTACACCTTGCACTGAAAGAAATTTAAAAACAGAATTGTCCTCGAATTTAGAGTTGGATGCAAGGCCACAGACGAACAGTACTGTGTATCAGAGCTGTACCGCTCTGTGCAACGCAACAAAAGTAGCCACGTCGCAAGACGGGCTGCCATACTGTCCACACGCCACTCCTCGGCCCCTTTCAGCTGTAGTTTCTGTATTCATACAGCAAATCTAGCGTTGATATCAACTATACAAGTGCTGTACATCAGGTTGCGGTACGTTACATTATGTGCCCGACAGTCAAAAGTTTCTTCGGCCTCAACTTTAAATTTGGGAGAACACAGTCTTTGCTCAAATGTTTCTTCGGCCTCGCCACCTACCTCACATGGATCACAGCAACCCGGCAAGCATGGCGCCTGGGGTATTACTCACTCACACGTAAGGTACAATACAGAGGTGTTGTTGTTGTTGTTATTATTATTATTAAATTAAAAAAGACTAAAATAATTCATGGATTACGACATGTGATGGAATACAATTGTGGAAGTTGTAGGGGAATAATTAGGGACAAACACTAAAAGTATCGGAACAGTCGACTCCCCGGCTAGGATTTGAACCCAGGACAGAGCCAGCGAGAGCCAGATGTATAGTCTTTGATCTGCACCCGCTGTTGTAACAGACCTGATAGCGTCTCTCTGTAAAGTAAGGCCCTATTTGTCTCATTTTTTACAAGATGGCTAAATATGTAGGTCGAGTCGGTTAAGGCAGGAAATATTGGAACGCCGATTAAGGGGGGAGGGGTTTCGTTCTTTGCATTTTTCCACGCGATAGTTCTTTCGAAACGTCGCGAATCAGTAATTGTGCCACTCGACGTCATCACCCAGAACACCTGTGTCCTCAACAGAAAATCTTGCAGATTTGAGCCCACAACAGCCCCCACCTTACAGAGCCAACCTCACCTAACACAGAACTCAGCTCACAAGACCTCCACGAACTGTCTGCAAACAGCTGGCGCCAGCAGCAGTCTATTGAGCATGCAGAATTGTGAAAGAGACAAGGCAGTACGGCGTGCAAAGACATTCTGTGCATCAGACTGGTGAATACAGAACCCACCATTAACAGCAAGTGAACACGGTCATTTACTATGCCAATCCTGCTTATGTGCAGCCTTTAAAAGGCCTTTCTAATGACATAATCACATAATGCCCCGTCATACAATGGGTCACAATGTCCCCCATGCGCAGCTCGGCTACATGTGGTGTCACTCACAAACCAAGCTTTATCGCAGCCACAGAAACCGCACATTCAATGGGCACGGCCGAGTTTTCCGTAGGGGTAAAGCCGGCCACTCACTTCCACCCAGTGGAGATTAATACTGAGTGTAGCTGTACTCTACTCACGCTACATGTCTGCAAGTCGTGAACAGAAACAACCTCTCAACACACACACACACACACACACCACACACACACACACACCACACACACACACACACACACACACACACACACACACCACACACACACACACACCACACACACACACACACCCACACACCACACACACAC
>Ga0131853_10008243_pt1 | contig 18970 bp, 12 predicted proteins | sample TergutLab28metaG_FD_92764 | JGI IMG/M metagenome (GOLD analysis project Ga0131853, IMG submission 92764) | Labiotermes labralis P1 segment gut microbial communities from Petit-Saut dam, French Guiana - Lab288 P1 (version 2) (version 2) | ecosystem: Host-associated > Arthropoda: Insects >...
GCTTAGTGGTGACAAGGGGATTACGGCGTGGGTGTCTCGGTGTTTGGCGTGGTTTCTGGGCGGGCGGGGCGGCAGGCTGTCTCGTACTTCGTTGCATCGGCGGCGTAGCGTGCCTTGTCCTCTTCCGTGGGGAGACCACGGAGCGGGAAGGTCGCGTCAAAGGCGGCCTGTGCCTCACAGTCGAGCAGCGGAAGCAACGCGTCGAAGCACTGGCCACTGATGCCGGTTAGCGCGCCGGGGTAAAGCTCGCGAACCTGGAGGGCGTCGAGGTACCAGCCGTCTAGGTGAATATCGAACTGCTCGCCGGGCACGAAGCCGCGCTTCGAGTAGTAGTCCCAATCGTCGAGCAAAACCAAGGCCCGGAAACCCATGTTGGTTGCAATGCGGGCAACCTCCTCAATGAGCGCGGCACCAATGCCGCCGCGCTGAAGGGTCGGCGAAACGCACAGCGGGCCGAACGTGAGAATCTCATGCTCGGTGCCATCATCGGAGACGATCTTGCCGCGCGAACACATGACGTGGCCAACCAGTTTGCCATCGGACTCCGCCACGAGGTTTAGCTCCGGGATGAAGGAGACGTCGGTACGGACTCGATGGATGATGAATGGTTCCTTGGCGCCAGGTTCATAGAGATTCCAGAAGGCCTCAAAGGCAAGCTCCTCGGTAGCGCGATGGTCGGCGCATAGTTCCTGACGAATAATCACGGCCTTAGCGTAGAAACGCACCTGCCCGCAGGCAAACTATTAACCGCTCCGTCGATCACGGCTCGGTCGGCACCGCTGCCAGATGGTCTCAACCAGAGGCTCAGCATGTCGTCGAATTGGCTCCATCATGTAGATGATCGCATCGCAACTGAAGGAAACGCATTATGAAGGTGGTGAATTCGCACCCAGTTCGCCTGGCGTCTAAGCGGGAGAAGTGGTGGAGCCACGGATTATTAGGGGGACGGCTAGAGCCACGGTTTGGACGGGGGCTTCGGGGTTGCCGATGCGGTTAAGCAGACGCTCGGCGGCCAGCTGACCGATGGTGGTGATGTCTTGGGCGGCGGCGGTTAGGCCGGGAGTCACCAACGACATCCAGGGCACGTCGTCAAAGCTGACCAGCGAGATGTCCTGCGGCAGCCGCAGCCCCGCCTCCGCAATCGCCCGATAGGCGCCCTCGGCCAACACGTTGTTCACCGCCACCAGCGCCGTTGGCGGTGTCGGCCCGTGCAGCAGATCGAGGGCGTCGGCGCGCACCGACTCCACCGTCCAACCCACCCGGACCACGCGCGGCATCAGCCCCGCCTCCGCGAGCGCCTCATAGTAGCCCGCCAGCCGTTCCCGGCCGGTAGTCCACTCATCCTGGTCGATCAGCAGGGCGATGTCGGTGTGCCCCTGCGCGATCAGGTGATCGGTCAGGTCGCGGGTCGCGGCTCGATTGTCCACCACCACGGCGTCACAGGAACGCGGCGCAAACTGCCGATCCACCTCCACCACGGGCACGTTGTTCCGCAGCAGGTAGTCAACCGCCACTACCGAAAGCGGCGTGACGATTACCCCGGCCACCCGCAGCTCAACCAGCCTGGTCACGGCCTCCATCTCGACGGCTGGGTCGGCGCCGTCATCGACCAACACCATCGTGTATCCCGCCTCGCGCGCCGAAAGTGCCACCCCGGCGGCCATCTCTGCATAAAACGGGTCGCGCAGGTTAGAGACGAGTACCCCGATGGTGGTGGACGCCTGCTGCCTAAGCGAGCGGGCCATCGCGTCGGGCACGTACCGCAGCCGGGCGGCGGCCTCCTGCACCCGACCGCGAATCTCCTCGGAGACGTAGCCGTTGCCGGTCAGCGCCCGAGAGACCGTAGAACGCGAGACTCCGGCCTCGTCCGCGACATCGTTGATTGTCGCCCGACGGGGCTTCACCGCTCCTGACTCGATCACAGAAGGTTCCTTCCTCACGCGCAGAACGCGACTGCTCCGGTCAGCGGCGGTCACTGGGGAGTCAAGTTTAGTAGGAGATCGCCTCGCCCTCATGCCACGCCCCCCAGAGCCAGCACGGCGCCGTCATCTGCCAACTGCTGCTGTAGGGCGCCGATGTCGATGCGCTGCACCGCCCGACCGCCTCGAGCCGCCAGGGTCGCCGCCACCCCAGTCGCCTGGCCGAGCATCTGATACTGCGGCTCCATCCGCACCGACGCGAAGGCCACATGCGAGGCCGATAGGCAGATGGGCAACAGCAGATTCGCGCAGTCCCGGTAGTGCGGGGTCAGCGCGCCGTAGGGCACCTGGTAGGGCAGCACCGCCACCGACAGGTAGCCCTCGGTGACCACATGCGCGATGGGGTCGGGATGCTCCGGCACCCACCGCCAGGCCCGCTGCACCTCACGGATATCTATGTGATACGAACCCATCGCGATGGCATCGGGCCAAGGCTTGGGCGAGGTCAGGTCGTGTTGGGTAAGGGTTTGCGCCCCCCGCATCCGCCGAGCCTCCCGAACGTATAGCTGGTGCGGCAGGTGGCCGGTGTCGGCGAACTCGTCGGCGGGCAGACCCCAGCGGCCAAGCTCGGCGCGCACGGCGGCGGGCACGTCGGGATCGGTGGCCAGGAACCACAGGAAATCCTGCGCATGATGCCGGTGAGCTAGCCTGATCTGCTCACGCTCGGCCGGGTCGGCCTCGGGGTAACGCCAGGCGGAGCCGTCGTGCATCGACAGCGAGAAGGGGCCAAGAGAGTTGCCGTCACACTTGCCGCCGGGCAGGTTCGGCTCTAGGCCCAGCAGGCGACCGGCGGCGACCGGGATACCGGAGCGCTGCCAGTGGTCAAAGAGGCGCCGCCCAAGCTCCCAGCGTTCCGGGTTCCAGGCGGGTGATGGCGTAAAGGGCAGCCGATCTGGGGCTTGGGAAAGGCAGACGCGGTAGCCGTAGCTCATGATGCCGCCGTCACCGGCGCCCACCGGCGCCAGTGGCTCCGGCTTGATCTGCGGCAGCAGCGGCCCCGGATCGCGCCCGGTCGGGTCGTTTAAGAAGGGCGAGATTCCGGCGGGGAAATTGTGCATTCCCGGCACAACCTCCTGCCGTCCCGCCAACGATTCACCATATAGCGCGGTGTCCTCGCGGCCAACGGCGTAGGGCACCCCGGCGGCAGCCAGCAGGTCACCCTCGTAGGAGGCGTCGATAAACACCGCCGCCGCATAGCGGGTACCGGCCGCCGCCAGCCAGTCGATGCGGGGCGCACCCTGCTCGTCGGCGCCCAAGCCGACGCCATCTAGCGGCGCGTCGAAGACGAGGTTCACCCCGGCGGTCTCTAGCCAGGACAGGAAGATGGCCTCGGCCACGCGCGGCTCCGGCCCGGCGTAGTGGCCCACAGGGACGCCGTAATGCTCGGCCACCGCGGCACGGAAGCGGGCGGCCAGGCCGCCGAGTACCCGCAGGTCGCCGACATCGGTGTAACCCAACCCACCCGAAACCATGCCCCCGACGTGCCCTCTCGGCTCACACAACGTCACGGTGGCTCCGGCCTCGGCTGCCGCAACCGCCGCGCAGACCCCGGCAGCCGTCGCGCCATAAATAACTACGTCGCTCACGGCAGACCCACCTCGGGCAGCCCCAGCCTGTCCCGGTATGCCACCCAGCCCGCCGCGATCTCGGTCAGATCGGCGGAGGTGATGGCCTCCCCGGAGTTGTCGATGGCCTCGACGTAGTAGAGGGCGGGCACGCCAAGGGAGGGCTGGGTGCGAGAGTAGGCCAGCCATTCGGCGCGATCTGGCATGGGCCACTGATCGGTGTCTATCGGGGTGCCGGGCAGCGCAGCCGTGGCGATGGCCGCCCGGAAGCGCAGCTGCCCTTGCACCGGCGCCCGCCCGCCATCGCCGTCCCGTTCCAGGACGTCGTTGAGTCGCACCATGTCGGTGACGTCGGCAAACTGGGGGTTCACCGTGTGGTTGATGATGAGCGCGTCCGGCTTCGCGGCCTTGGCCGCCGCGTGAATCGTCCTCATCAGCCGGTGCAGGCCCGCGACACCCCAGGCTGGGTTGGTCATATGGCCGGCGAAGGTTTGTAGCGTGGCGCCGGAGGGGGCGCGCTGGGTGAAGTCCACCTTGAACCCATCGGCGTCCAATCCCTCCGGCGAGAGCAGGTGGGTGACGATGGTGGCCAGCCGCCGCAGGTAGGCGGGGTTTGAAACATCCACGGCCACCGGGCGCCCGACTGCGTCAAGCACGCATTCCTCGCTCGGCAGCCCCGTCGGATCCCACGCCTTGAACCACAGCAGCACTCGCTGCCCGGCGGCATGTCGCCCGGCGATCCAGCCGCGCAAATCGGGCCAGCGGGCGGTGTCCGGCTCACAGGTGCCGTAACGCGCCTGCCACTGATCGTCAATCACCACGGTGCCGGGCCGGGCGTCGTGATCGGCTAGCCGGGCCAGCCACCGGTCGTATAGCTCCTGGCGGGCCAGGGCCGGAGCGGTAGCCGCCCCGGCGGTGACCACGAAACCGGCGGCCAGTTCGGCGTCGGCCTTCTCATCGACGCCCTGGGCGCGGGAGATGTCGGCGGCGGCGGCGCACTGCGCGCCCCAACCGCAGAAGATCGGCTGCAACCACCATTCCGGGTGATCCGGGGCGGCGGCGGCAGGGGCCGCCAGTTGCCGGTAGGTGTCGATGGCCGCCCACGGCGAGGCCACGGGGGTTAGCACCAGTTCCGGGGAAACCCACTCCCCATCGACGCGCGTGTGCCCCTCATAGGCGAGGCGCAGCAGCCAGCCGCCGTCGAGCGGTTCGTAGCTAAGGGTGGTGAAACCCGCCTCGACTACCGGGGCAACCACCGAAGTGGCCAGCCACTGGCCATCATCGGGCACCGCAGAGCCGACACCCGCCGGGCCGCGCCCAAACCCAAACACCAGCGGCGGCGGGGAGAAGATGCCATGCAGGCGGCCTGGCTCCGCATCCCCCACCACGCCCATTTGGGCCGGGACGGCGGCCGGCCGCACCGCGTGCACTGGCTCGGTGGGGGCGGGCATGAACAGGGAGCGGAAGCCAATGCTCGAACGAAACTCCCCCGCTGCCCCGCTTGCCAGCATGGCCTTGCCGCCACCCAGGGTCACATCACCGAGGCGGCCCGCGCCGCGCACCCGCAATCGCAACCCCACCCGCTTAGGGGTGCAGCGCACCTCGACGACGGCCTCCTCCCAGGCAGCGCTTGCAAACGGCACCGCAAATTTGACGATCCCCTCGCCAGCATCGGCAACCCGGCGAGCGCCCAAAGCCTCGGTCAGCGGCGGTAGCGCCTCGTGTGGCAGGTCGAGGCGATGCGCCGAGGCGAGCAGGCTCAAATCGCTCCACACCTCACCATCGGCGCCACGCAACAGGGCGCGCGGACGCCCGGCGCTCAGCTCCAAACTGTACGCCGCCGTCTCAACGAGCCAGCCCATCTCCGTGCTAGTAACGGCAAGCATTGCGATTCTCCTTCGGACGCTGAGATCGGTAGTTTGCGTCGAGATCGGTCGCTCGAGTTACCGATCTCGACGCGAACTACCGACCTCGACGGGGTGGGGGTAGGGGGCGGGGGGATGAGGATGAGAGGTGAGGGGAGAGGGGTGGGGGTTAGCCGTAGGGAGTGATGGGAGGGTCGGTGGGGGGGATTTTGTTGGTGCGGGTTACTTCGGCGTAGAAGATTCCGGAGTCTTTTAGGGTTCGCGTGTTCGTCGCATAGTCGTGGTGATACAGGCCGAAGCGGGGGCGGTATCCCATCGCCCACTCGAAATTGTCCAGCAGCGACCAGCACATATACCCATCGACACGGGCGCCCTGAGCGCGGGCGTCAAGGATGGCTTGCAGGTGTGTGCGCAGGTAGGCAATGCGCCGGTTGTCGTGTACCCGGCCATCGTGGGTTAGGCCGTCGCCGTAAAGGCCACCGTTTTCGGTGATGATGAGTCGGGGCGCGTTGTAATCGTTGTGCAGGCGCAGCAACAGGTCGGTGAGGGCGGAGGGCACCACCTCCCAACTGTCGTCGTTGCGGGAGACATCGCCCTGGGGGCCAACCACGGCCCAGGGGAAGTCGCGGCCATCGGTGGGCAGGCCGTCGGGGCCGGTGGGGACGGCGGCCAACACCCGGCGGGTGTAGAAGTTCACGCCGATGAAGTCGGCGCGGTGGGCAATCGCATCCTCATCGCCCGGCAGAATCACATCGTCCAGGGCGAAGGGCACGCTCTGGCGACGCAACACCGCCTCCCAGATGGCGCGCATGTCGGCGGGGTAACCCTTGCCGAACTGCGGGTCAAGGAACCAACGGTTCACGTAGCCATCCGACCCCCAGGCCGCCGCGCGGTCTTCGGGAGTATCCGTGGCCGGGTAACAGGGGTAAAGCGAGGGGGTGGTGCCCACCTGGGCGTTTGGGTTCAGTCCGTGCAACACATCGGCCGCCGCTCCGTGGCCCAGCATAAAGTGATGACCGGCCACCACAGAACGAGCCAAGTCGGCGATGCCCGGCGCGTGGATGCCCAATTGATAGCCCAGCAGCTGCACCACCCACGGCTCGCACTGCGTGACCCAGGTGTTCACCCGGTCACCAAGGCGACCCGCCACGGCCTCGGTGTGCTTGGCAAAGGCGCCCACGCAATCGCGGGAGAGCCAGCCGCCGCGAGCCGGACGGGGCTTGGCCCCGGCTACCTGGCGGCCTGGCTCGTCGGTGTCAAAGGGGCCGCGCAGGCTCATCAACGCCTCGGGCATGTCCCAGTGGTTGAGAGTGACCAGCGGGGTGATGCCCTCCTCCCCGAGCCGGTCCACGAAGCGGTCGTAGTGGTCAAGCGCCGCCTGGTTCGGGGTGTGACCATCCGGCATGATGCGCGACCAGCCCACCGAGAAGCGGTAGGTGTTCACGCCCAGCTCCTTTAGGTGGGCGATGTCCCGTTCCGGGTTGTCGAAGGATTCGCAAGCTCGCGCGCCGGTGCCGCCACCCTCAATGGCGCCGGGACGCCTAGTGAACTCGTCCCAGATGGACTCCCCGGCCAGGTCGCGACGGCCCTCGATCTGGTAGGCCGAGGTGGCAACACCCCACAGGAAGTCGGGCGGGAAGGAAGTGTTAGCGCTCACGGGCGATGCTCCTATCTGGTGGGGTGAAGGGTTTGGGGTGAGAGGTTCCACGCGTCGAGCCGCAGCTCGCGGGCGGTAAGCGGCACGCCGTCGAAGCGGGCAGTGATGATGCGGGTTTTGCCGGGCAGCAACGGGGCCGGGTCTAGGTGGAGGCGAAGGTAGCCAGGCGCTCCGGCGGGCCGGGGGTCGGATACTCCCAGGCCGACGAGGGCGATAGGGCCGGTGTTGGTTATTTCGATGTGCCAGGTTTCCGTTGTCTCTAGGTTCTGCGACTCCGCTTCTCCATCGCTCCGCTCAGAATGATGTTGGTCGGAGGTGGTTTGCACCTTCGCTTGGGCCTCGCCGATGGGGAGGTCACACAGCGGCCCCCAGTCTTCCGTAAGGCTCGCCAGCATCACCTCCTCATCGACGAGCATCCCGGCGGCGTCCCGCCACTGTGCGACCCAGGCACACATAAGGTCGCCGCCAGTGCGGGAGCCTGTTGTCAGGCTTTCGGCGGGCACTCTCAGCGTGCCCACCTCGGTCGGGTTGCCAACCTCGCTTAGTGGCCAGTCGCGCTGAGCGAGGATGGCGCCGGTCAGATCGACCAGGGCAAGGCTGAGCGTGCCTCCGGTCGGGGCCGGGTCACTTTGGTCGGCCCACACCCAGGCGGTGGCGGCCAGCTCGGGGCAGCCCTGCCAAACCGCGCGCTCTACCTGAAGTGTCGCCCGACGCTTGGTAAAGGCGCGGCGCACCGCGTGATACGCGGGTTTAGCGTCGCCGTAATACTCGACGACGGCGGTGCACCAGGCATTCGGGAAGCTCTCGGCCAACTGCCACGGCAGCACCATCGAGCAGCGCGGCGACCGCCGCAAATCGGCCTCCACGGCATAACCCAGCCCGGTGGCCTGCAACAACTGCGAGGCGCGCCGCACTGCGGCCACATCTTCGCGGCCATCGGCAGCCACCAGGCGGCCGCCAAAGAGCGCGTGTACCTGCGGGGCGTTGTTCCACCATTCACCAAGATGCCGCATCAACGGGTTGGTGCGGTCGAGGGGCCGGGGGTCACCGGGAAGCAGCGCGGCGTATTGCCGGGCCGAAGCCATGCCCTCGACGCCGAACTCGGTGTGGGCCAGGCAGGTGCCCGCGTTGTAGAGCGTGTAGTGGCCGACGAGACCCTGATGCTCCCACGGGCCGTGTACATCGTGCAGGCCGTCTGGGTGCGCCTCGATCACGTCCAGCCGGTTGTGGAACTTAGGCCCGGTGGGCGAGGTGGCCACCCAGCGGCGTTCCGGATCGAGGCGCGCCAGCTCCTCGGCGATGGCGGTTAGTGCCGCCGATCCCTTAGTGGTCAACGGCACGCCGTCAAGGTCGAGTTCGTTGCCGCCGCCCCACAGCACCAGGGAGGGATGATGACCGCGTTCCTTGACCGCCGAGCGGGCAGCTTCCCGCATCAGCGCCACAAATTCGGGGGTCTCCGCGGGGGCCGATTGCATCCCGGAGGAGGACTGGGAGAACTCCTGCCAGATCAGCAGTCCCAGCTCGTCGGCCAGGTCGTAGAAGTCTTCCGTTTCGATCAGTCCGCCGCCCCAGATGCGCACTATCGCCCCGCCCGAATCGCGGGCCAGCGTCAGCAGATGCCGCAGGCGCTCGCGGGAAATTTCGCCATAGAGAGCATCGGCGGGCGCCCAGTTCCACCCCGTTAGCTTCACGGGGCGGCCATTTACGCGCAGGCTGTATGGCTCGGCGCCCTCCGGGGAGCCGGGGTTTACCTCCCAGACGACCTCCCGGAAGCCGATCTGGCGCCGCCACACGGGCGCGCCGCCAACCAGCAGCGTCACCTCATAGCGGTGCTGGTCGCCCAGACCGTGCGGCCACCACCGGCGGGGTTGCGGGACTACGGCGGTCAGGTCGATCTCTGCCCGCCCCTCCGGGCCGACGAACACCTCGGTTGCCGGGGCGGCCATCTCCCCGTCAATCATCACCGCGACCGGCAGGTGACCACCGGGAGTGGTGCGCAGGTGCCCATGAACCCGCACCTCGCCGATGAGGGCGCCATCGGCGGTGGCGCGCAGACCGGTGGTGGCCCAGGTGCCGCCATCTACTACCGTCCCGACGACGATGCGCAGCGGCCCCCACACTCCCTGATGCACGAGACGGGGGCAGAAATCCCAGCCGTAGGTCATACGCGGGGCATGAACCTGCACCTCGCCGGTGCGGCCCACCTGCGGTTGCGACTCCGGGGCCGGGGCGAGTACCAGCGCGATTCGATGCTCCCCGCCGTCTTTGAGCAGGTCCGTGACATCGAAGCGGTTGCGGCCGAACGGCCCGGTGGCAACGCCCACCTCTTGTCCATCAACAAACACCCGCGCACTGGGGTCCACGGCGTCGAGTTCCAAAAAGGCCACCTCATCGGAACCAAGCGGTCTCGCCAGGCTCACGCTGCGGCGATACACCCAGTGTCGCTCGCTAACCCATTCCGATAGCTTCGAGTCGCGGCCAACATAGGGGGAGGCGACCTCCTCGGCTCGCAGCAGGTCACCGCGCACGGAACTTGGCAGCCGAGCCGGGAGCCAGCCGGGGGTACGAGCCGCCGTGGCTGCGGCATCCGCCACATTGTTCCCAGCCGTCGGTAGCGGCGCATCCACATACCAGCGCCAGGTCTCCCCCAGGGCCTCGCGGATTAGCCAGTCTCCGCCCAGGTCGATGTTCACTTGATTTTCCTGTCGGTCTCGGGTCGCCCAGTCGAAGCCTTGCGCCTGGTCGGGGGTTGTCGTTTCGGCAATTTCTGTCTCGGTGGCCTCGCCGAAACCGGCCTGGACGAGAATGGCTCGCGCGAAGGCGGTTACCGGCGGACGCAGCACGTCGCTTGCCAGGTCTGCGTAGGCCACCGCGCTGGCGATGACGGCGCTTGTGGCAACCGTGACCTCGTCGTCGTTAAGGGGGGCGCCGTCGCGCAGCAATTCCAACAGGTGGCAGGAGCGCAGCGTCAGGTCACCAGCCGCCGCGAGCGCCCGCGCCCAGGGCGCCCACACCGGGGAGATGGCGAGGGTGGTTCCGGCGGCGACCATCTGCCCGCCGCAGGCGACAATGAAACGGTGAGAGTCTGGGTTCGGCGACTCCGCATCGCTTCGCGCAGAATGACGTGCCGGGTGGTTGAGTAGGCCCGTCAGGGCCGTGTCGAAACCATTCTTGACAGTTTCTAGCGCGGCCTCGAATTCGGGCCAGCGGGGGGCCGAGGGTGGCCAGCCGCCGCAGGCTAGGGCCAGCACGGCCAGATCGTCGGAGGGCACGCCCGTCAGCTCGGCCACTCGCTCGATGGCTCGCCGCCAGGCGACCTCTGGCACGTAGGCGGCCGGGTATTTAGCGTATTCGCCTACCGTGGCGATGGCGATCAGCGACGGCAGCGCCTGAATCATCGGGTTGGCCAGGATGCCGTGCAGCGAGGCGGGGCTGGCCGGACGATTCACCAGCGGCCCGAGAAAGAGCCGATCCATCGCAAAATCGTTCACCGGAAAGTTGTCCCACAGCACCAGGTTTCGTCCGATAGCCGCTCGGGCGCCGACTGCCTGCTCGGCGGTCACCTCGCCGACCACCACATCTGAGCCGGTCCACAAGAGCAGCGTGTCGGCGGGGATGCTCTGCGCCAGGCCGTCCCGGTAGGGGGAGGGGGCCGTGCCCGCGTAGTCGGTGGGGCATACCAGCAGCGGGCGACCAATCGCGTCGGCCACCTGACGGGCCAGCTCGCCGTGGGTGCGTCCGGCTGCCTCGGTCTGTTCGGGGATGTCATCGAAGAACAGGGCGAAGTCGGCGATGCCCGCCGCCTGGAGGCTGCCCACCTTGGCGAGCAGGGCCGCCACCTCCGCGCTGTCTGCGGCATTGATGCCGTAGGGGTGCAGGGCGTAGATGAAGCGAATGCCTAAGCCCACGGCGGCCTGTGCCAGCTCGGTCAGCTGCGCGGGATTGGGGTAAGGCTCACGCCACTTCATCCGGTGGTAGGGGTCATCCTTGGGGCCGTACAGGTAGGTGTTTAGACCTGACTCGGCGGCAAAGCGCAGCACCGTCAGCCGTTCGGCGGGAGTCCAGGCCGGGCCGTAGTAGCCCTCGACGATGCCCCACATCGCAAAGCCGCCCATATCGCATCCTTCCCCTACGTATGCGGGCGGCGGGGCCGCCCCAGTTGTCCGGCCCCACCGCCCAGGTTGGTTAACCCTTGGCGCCCGTCGTGGCTATGCCATCGACGAACTGTTTTTGACCGATGAAGAACAAGATGATGAGCGGCAGCGTCGTGATGACGGCCGCGGTGACCACCAGTTCCCAGTTGGCCTCGCCACCACCGCCAGCCCCAAACCGGGCAACGATGGAGGCCAAGCCGCGCGGCACGGTCCAGGTGGAGGAATCCTGTAGGTAAATCAGCGCCCGTTGCAGCTCGTTCCAGGCGGCGTTCGCCTCGAAGAGCAGCGTGACGATGAAGGCGGGCCGGGCCAGCGGGAAGGCGATCTTCCAGAAGATGCGCCAGTTTCCGGCCCCGTCAATCCGGGCCGCCTCGAAGGTGTCTCGCGGCAGGCGACGGAAGAATTGCCGCAGCATGAAGATGTAGAAGGCCGAACCGAAGAGATTCCCGGCCCACATCGGCATCATTCCGCTCATGGGCGCCCGGTGGCCGACCATACCTATGCCGCTCCAGATCAGGAACTGCGGGATCATGGTGACCACGCCGGGCAGCATCATGGTGGCCAGCACGATGCCGAAGATACGGTCGCGCCACTTGAACTGGAAGTAGGTGAAGCCCCAGGCCACCAGGCCCGACGATATGGTCACCGAAATGGCGGCCAGGGCCGTGATGAGGATCGAGTTGAACAGCCAGCGACCGATGGGGGCCGCCTGCCAGACGGTTAGATAGTTCTCCGGCTGGAAGGTATCTGGGATTAGGCGGTTGTCGAATACCTGACCGCGTGGCTTAAACGACGCCGAGACGAGCCAGATAAACGGGTAGATGAAGATGGCCGAGCAGGCCAGCAGCATCAGGTAGTTGAACGCCTGTCGCCAGGTGAGTCGCTGCCGGATCGACCGAAGCTTGGCCCGGCGGCTCAGCTTGGTTGAGGCGGGCGGGGTGTCATGCGTGGTTGTGGCGCTCATCAGCTATCCCCCGAGTAGAAGACCATCCGTTTGGAAACCGCCCACTGGATGCCCGTGATAATCATGATGATGACGAACAGCACCCAGGCCATAGCCGAGGCGTAGCCCATGCGGAAGTTTCGGAAGGCCATTTCGAAGAGGTGAATCGAGTAAAAGAGCGCGCCCTCGTTGCGGAAGGCGTCGGCCCCACCACCGAAGAATGCGGTGTATGCCTCGGAGAAGGTTTGCAGCGCGCCGATTGTGTTGACGATGAACACGAAGAAGATTTGCGGGGAGATCAGGGGCAGCGTCACCGACCAGAACTGGCGTAGGGCGCCCGCCCCGTCAACGCGGGCCGACTCGTATAACTCCTTTGGCACATCCTTTAGCGCCGCCAGCAAGATTAGCGAGGTGCCACCCACCGTCCACAGCGACATGAGTACCAGGCCGGGCCGCACCCAGAAGGGATCGACGGTCCAGTTGGGGCCATTGACGCCGAAGAGGCCCAGCAGTTGGTTGATGAGTCCTTGGTGGCCATTGAATAGCAGCAGGAAGAGTACGCCGACAGCCACCGGCGGTGTCATACGCGGCAGGAAGAAGGTGGTGCGGAAGAAGCCGGTGCCCATTGTCGCCTTGTGCAACAGCAGGGCCAGTAGCAGGGCCACGATCAGGCTCAGTGGCACCGACATGATGGCGAACTGGAAGGTGTTCGACAGCGTCCGGGGGATGCGAGGATCCTCCATCATGCGCTGGTAGTTCTCCAGCCCAACGAACCGCGGCGCGTTGATGTTGTCGAAGTTGGTTAGCGACAGGTAGAAGCTGTAGATCATCGGCCAGACGGTGAACACCAGGAAGCCAAAAAGCCAGGGGCTAATGAACAGCATCGCCGCGATCAGGTTACGTCGCTTCGTGGTCAGCCGCAGGCGACGCTTTTCCGGGGACACGGGCGTGCCCGGGGAAACCCCGGGCACGCCCTCGATCGTGCTGACCGACACGCTTAGTCTCGGTCTTCCATCCGCGCCCAGCCCTCGTCGAGCGCGCGCTGCGCCTCGGCTTGGCCCTGAGCCAGCGAGTCACGGGCGGTCATGGTGCCCTGCAACACGCGGTTGACCGAGTCAACCCAGGCCTGACGGAATTCCTGGTCGGCCGGCAGCGGCGGCATGAAGAAGTGGTGGTCGGCAGCCGTGTACATCGCAGCGATGGCCGAATCCCACACCGCAGAGCCAGACGGGACGATGAAGGCATCCCGGATGGCGCGGTCGGCGGTGGTGTTGGCGGTGAGCAGGCCGGTGAAGACACCGCCCTCGCCAGCAATGCGGTCGGCGCGAACCTGGGCGGCAGCCATCCAGGAATCAACCTCAACCATGTTGGCAATGAAGCGACAGGCCGCAGCCGGGTTCTCGGCGCCAACCGGAATGGCCCAGCTAGAACCGGTGGAGAAGGCGATGGGCTGACCCGTCTGCCGCGACATGAACGGCGAAACCGCGAGCGGGATGTCCGGGGTGGCCCCCATCAGCACGTTCATGTACCACTGCTCCATCGTGAACGCGCCCATAGCGTTGGTGGCGAACTGGTTGCCCTCGCCCCAGAAGTCGGCTGCATCACGCAGCGACATGACGTCGGCGAAGCCGTTGTTGCCATCCATCAGGCTAAGCGCGAACTCCAGCGCCTCCAGCACCTCGGGGGTGTCGATCATGGCGGTGCGACCGTCATCGGAGACCAGCTGGCCGCCGTTGGAGACAACCCACAGCGGGAAGTGTTCGGGGATACGGGAGTCGATACCGATGACCGCTAGGCGACCACCCTCGACCACATGCAGAGCCTCGTTGGCAACGGTCATGCGCTCCCAGTCGGAGCCGTTGACGTCGTTGAGCGTCAGGCCGGCGGCGGCCAGCAGGTCGCCGTTGGCCATCGTGAGCTGCACCTGGTTGAACTCCGGCACGCCGAAGATCTGCTCATTGAAGGTGACCTGCGCCAAGGCGGCCTGGTTGAAGTCATCCAGGTTGATGCCTTCAGCCGCGATGCAGGCGTCCAGCGGCATGATCGCCCCCAGCGAGGCGAGGGTGCCGATGAAGTCACCGCGGTTGAAGTAGATCAGGTCGGGGGGGTTGCCTGCCGAGTTGGCCGCCAGGAAGGCTTGGATGTCGAATCCACCCTCGCTTGGCCGGACGTGGGCGGGGTAGATCGCCGCATCGGCGATGTCCCAGCGGGTCTGACCGATTTCGTCCGGGTCACTAAAGCCCATCAGAGTCAGTTCTGCTGCTTCGAGGTCGCCGCCGAACTCGGCGTCGCCCCCATCGGTTCCTTGCGCGCAGGCGCCGAGCAGCAAAATGCCCATCGCGACTGCGCCAATCAAGGTTGTCTTACGATTTCTCATGCCGTGTTCCTCCAGGTTTAGGGGCGAGTATGCCTGCTGACTTCACTGCTCAGCGGACAGCCTCCTTCGGACAACTCTCTGCGATGTCGGGGGCGCCGACTAGACGGGGTTGTCGTCTGGTGATGATCGGCTATGACATCGTTCCCCTATGAGAACGTACCCAGGTCGCTATTGTCAACCTCACCCGGCTCGCGTGACCATCTTGTGACCTTTTCCGGTCGCGATAAGTATGTGCATGGGATAACGCGCCTTCGCGCCGCGTGGCCCTGGCCCGATGTGATGGCTATCCTGTATGCTGGGAACGTGCCCACAAAGATGTTCGCCACACCGTCCCGACTCAACGCCCTCGCCCGCCCCAGCGGCGCCTTCGCCATGATCGCAATGGATCAGCGCGAATCGCTGCGCGGCATGTTCGCCGCCGCCGGTCGCGGGGCCGTCGGCGATGAGGTGCTGACCGAGTTCAAGCGGGCCGTGGCCCGCGAGTTGTCTCCACATGGCTCGGCCTTTTTGGTGGACCGCGACTTCGGCCTGCGTGGCATTATCGACGACAACCTGGTGGCGCCCTCCTGCGCGGTGATCGCCGCCGCAGATGCGCTCACCATGTCCCCCGGAGGCATTGTCGAAGAGACCGCCCTTGACGAAGTGGTGGTCGGTGGCGACTTTAATCTGACCGGCGTGCAGGCCATAAAGCTGCTGGTGATCTGGCGGCGGGATGAGCGGCGGGCAGCTCGGGTAGAACTCTCGCGCGCGTTTATCGCCGCCGCCCGGCGGCTCGGGTTGGTGTCCGTGCTGGAACCGGTGGTGCGAGCCACCGAGGCCGAGGAGGCGGCGGGCGGATTTGACCAGTCGGCGGCGATCCGGGAGGCCGCCCGAGAGCTGTCCATCTTGCAACCCGATCTCTACAAGGTGCAGATGCCACTGGGCGGTCGAGGCGATCACGACACGCTGGTGGCCGAGTGTCGTCTGCTGGATGAGGCGATTGCCACGCCCTGGGTGATTTTGTCGCAGGGGGTGGCCATTGATGATTTCGCGGGCGCGGTGCGGGCCGCGTGCGTTGCGGGGGCCAGTGGCTTTCTGGCCGGGCGTGGGCTTTGGTCAGATGTGGTTGGTGCTACCGACCTCGATGCGCGGCTGCGGGAGGTGTCGGTGCCGCGGCTGCGGGCGCTGGGTGAACTCGTCGATGAGCTGGCCCGGCCCTGGTGGGTGGCCGCCGCCGCCAAGGGTCTGGACGTGGCGCGATGAAGGTTGGCCTGCTGCACACGGTGCCGGGCTTGGCCCCTATGTTCGACGCGCTGGTGCGCGAGGCCGTCCCCGAGGCCGACATTGTTCACCTGGTCAATGCCCCGCTGCTCGCCGCGGCCCTGACACGTTCCCCGCAAGTTGTGACAGAGACGCGAGAATCCTTGGCCGCGCTGGTTGACCTGGGCTGCGCGGCCATCTTGGTGACCTGCTCCTCGCTTGGCGAGTTCGCGACGGCCACCGACCCCCTGGGTGAGTTCGGCGTGCCCCTGCTCCGGGTAGATGGTCCAATGGCTCTGGCCGCAGCCCGGCATGCCGTGGCAACCGGGCCGAATGGGCGCATTGTCGTGCTGGCCACCCAACCCTCCACCCTCGACCCCTCGACTCGGCTCGTGGCTGAGGCAGTCGCCGCCCTGGCTGCCGACGGCTCGGTCCCCACGGTTGAGGGCGTCCTGGTGGCGGACGCGGCCGAATCGCTGGCTGCGGGCGACCGCGACTCCTTCGAGCGGCTGCTGCGCGCGGCGGCCACCACTGCCGCCGAGGAATGTGTAGCCATCGTGGCCGCTCAGGCTTCGATGGCAGACGTTTTCGAGGATTTTGATCCGGGCGTTCCCGTGTTTACCTCTCCGCGTTCTGGGGTGGCCGCGCTGGTGCGAATAGCATCAACTAGCTAAGCGATTAGGAGAATCACCGTGGCCGGAGTGCACTTGCTTACCTACGCGGATCGCCTCGGCGGCGACCTCTCTGGCCTGCGTGAACTGCTGCATGATGACCTGGACGGCTTTGCCGGGGTGCATATTCTGCCGTTCTTTACCCCCTACGACGGCGACGATGCGGGCTTCGACCCGGTGGATCACACGCAGGTAGACCCCCGCCTCGGATCCTGGGCAGATGTGCGTGCCCTGGCCGATGATGGTTATGAGATCGTGGCCGACCTGATCGTCAATCACGTTTCGGCTGATTCCCCCGAGTTCCGTGATTGGCTCGCGCGAGGCGTAGCCTCGAAGCACGATGGCATGTTCCTCACCTTCGACAAGGTTTTTGGAGGACGGGCCACCGAGGCCGGGATCACCGCGTTCTATCGTCCGCGACCGGGGCTGCCCTTCACTTCGTTTATGCAGGCGGACGGCACGCGACGGCTGGTGTGGACCACGTTCATGCCCTCCCAGGTGGATATCGATGTGCGGCATCCAGCCGGGGAAGCGTATTTGCGGCGGGTGATCCGGGCGTTGGCCGAGGGTGGGGTGCGGACGGTGCGCATCGATGCGGTGGGTTACGCGATCAAGACGGTTGGCTCCGACTCGTTCATGACCGACGAGACGATGGAGTATGTGCAGGTGCTGGCGCAGATGTGTCGGGAGGCCGGAATGCGGGTGCTGGTGGAGGTGCACGCGCACTACACCCAGCAGCAGCGCATCGCCCCGCTGGTTGATCTGGTCTACGACTTTGCCCTGCCTGCGCTGCTGCTGCACTCGCTGGTGGCGGGCACCACGGATCGCCTCGCCCGCTGGCTGGAGATTCGGCCGGAGAATGCCATAACCGTGCTGGATACACACGATGGCATCGGCATCATCGATGCCGGGCCGGTCAAGGTGGGCGGCGTGGAGTTGCCGGGCCTGATCGATCAGTCGGAGATGGCGGCGATCTTCGCGGCGGCCAGCTACGCCACCGGGGGCATTTCCGATCAGGCGTCGGTAATTCCAGCCTGGTGCGAGCTGCCCCATCAGATCAATGCCACCTTCTACTCGGCGCTGAGCCAAGACGACGACGCCTATCTGCTGTGCCGGGCCGTCCAACTATTCGTGCCCGGTGAGCCACAGGTCTACTACGTGGGCCTGCTGGCCGGGGTGGACGATATCGAACTGTGGCAATCCTCCGGCCAGGGCCGGGATGTGAATCGGCACCACTACAGCCACGAGGAGGTGCAGGCCGCACTGGAACAGCCGGTGGTACGGGCGCTGCGCGCGCTGATCCGGCTGCGGACGAAGCATCCGGCCTTCGGTGGCGAGTTCTCCTGGCGACAGGTCGGTGATGACGTCATTGAACTTGGCTGGGTGAGTGGCGACGACGCGGCGGTGCTTACCGCGTGCCTAACCACCCGCCAGTTCTCGATAGTGTTACGTAACGGCAGCGAGAGGCAACGGCTGTCGAGCGTCGCAGAACTTGCCGAGGAGTTTGACAATGGCTAGCGCGGTAGCCCACGGGCCGCTATCCACCGTCGAGGGTTGCGTCGCCGCCCTAGCTTCGGGCGAAGTGACGGCTGTTGATCTGGTGCGACGTGGATTGGAGCGGATTGAACGCTTTGATGGCCCCGCCGGGCTGAACGCCATCATCACGGTGGCCGATGATGCCTTGACCCAGGCGAAGGCGTCAGACGAGCGCCGAGCCGCCCGGCGGCTCCTGGGGCCACTCGATGGCGTGCCCTACACGGTCAAGGACAACATCGAGACGGCCGAGCTGCGCACCACCCACGGCACGACGCTGTTCGCTGGTTGGGTGCCGGAGCAGGACGCCCCAATCGTGGCTCGGCTGCGGCAGGCCGGGATGGTGCTGCTGGCGAAGGTTTCCCTGGACGACTACGCCGGGGCCTGCTGGGGCGAGTCCTCGCTGCTGGGGCCGATGCGTAACCCCTATGACCCAACGCGGATGGTGGGCGGTTCCTCTGGCGGGTCGGCGGTGGCGGTGGCCGCCGGGTATGCGCCACTATCGCTGGGCACCGACACGGGCGGCTCGCTGCGGATTCCGGCCGCCCTGTGCGGGGTGGCGACACTGCGGCCCACGGCCGGGTTGCTTCCCCTGAGCGGCATATTCCCCCGTTCCCCCTCCCAGGATGTGGTGGGGCCGATGGCCGCGACGGTTGAGGGGCTGCGGCTGAGCCTGGCCGCGCTGCGAGGCTTGCCGGTTTCGGCTTCCCCGCCGAGCCTCCCCGATCCATCGGGGCTGCGTCTGGGCGTCGTCGAGGGTGGCCTGGCCATCTGGGGAGACGAGCCAGAAGGGCCGGTATTACGCCGCTTCCGGGAGGTAGTGACGGCGTTGCGGACGGCTGGGGTAACGCTGGTGCCGATGGCGGCGCCACCCCGCCAGCTGTTGGATGACTCGCCGGTGATCGCCCTGGAGGCGCGCACCGCCATCGACGCCTACCTAGCTCGGACGGGAATGCCGGTGGGCAGTTTCGCAGAGCTGCTGACCAC
>Ga0131853_10008244_pt1 | contig 18969 bp, 12 predicted proteins | sample TergutLab28metaG_FD_92764 | JGI IMG/M metagenome (GOLD analysis project Ga0131853, IMG submission 92764) | Labiotermes labralis P1 segment gut microbial communities from Petit-Saut dam, French Guiana - Lab288 P1 (version 2) (version 2) | ecosystem: Host-associated > Arthropoda: Insects >...
AAGGAAGCTGAGGGTGTTTGAGAACATGGTGTTGAGGAGAATATTTGGACCTAGGAGGGACGAGGTAATGGGGGAATGGAGGAGATTGCATAACGAGGAGCTAAATGATTTGTACTCTTCACCCAATATTGTGCAGGTGATAAAATCGAGAAGAATGAGATGGGCTGGGCATGTGGCGCATATGGGTGAGGAGAGGGGGGTGTATAGGGTCTTGGTGGGGAAACTGGAGGGAAGGAGACCACTGGGGAGACCTCTGCGTAGATGGGTGGATAATATTAGGATGGATCTCCAGGAGGTGGGATGTGGTTATGCGGACTGGGTTGGGCTGGCCCAGGATAGAGACAGGTGGCGGACGCTTGTGCGTGCGGTAATGAACCTTCGGGTTCCATGAAATGCGGGGAATTTCTTGACTAGCAGCAAACCAGTTAGGTTCTCAAGAAAGACTCTGCACCATGGAGTAAGTAAGTAAGCTCTGTGGTAACTCATGAGAGAGTGTTGTATAGATCTGTACACATGCAGGAACACATGACCTGCCAAGAGATTTTCATGAAATATGATCCTGGAAAACAAGTTTTATGCCTGTGGCATGTTCTGTAAGTCTTAGGATGATAGAGATACAAAGATAGAACACACAAGAGAATCTTTACCGTTGCACCATGCATCCTGTAGTTTATTTAATTAATACGCCAACAAATGCACGTATATTCATTTAATGATCTAAAATTCAAATTAAAACACTTAAAACACTCCAACATGTTTCGATCATACGATCATCCGCAGGGAGCATACGTTGTTCCTTGCTAACGTTGTAGTTTAAAATGTAAAATGTTAATATGTGAATCACTGAGTGTTTTTAAACTATAACTTTAGCAAGGAACAATGTATGTTGCCTGGGGATCATCGTATGATCGAAACATGTGGGAGCGTTTTGAGTGTTTTAATGTGAATTTTTAGATCATTAAATGAATGTATGTGCATTTGTTGGTGTATTAATTACATACGCAAGAGAATTTTTATGATGTGCTTAACTTCCTGAGTGGTTGGAGTGTCCGAAACTTTGTGCTAGAATTCATAGTGATGTTAAGTCATTTTATATACCCTAACCTAATGTAATCCTAACCTAACCTTGACTTTCACCAGTCGTCTCTTATGTTGTCTGATTATAAAAAAATTTAATTTTCAGGTTGTTGTTATCATTGTAATCTGGATTATCTCTCTGCTGGTGATCTACATGCTGTTTCTTATATGTTTGGACCCATTGCTGAACAAGAGAGCAAAAGGCAATTACCAGGAGCACACCAATGAAGAGGTATATTGTTATATGTTTTACACGATTGCCCGTTTCACCTTGTTTGTCCCAACGTGCTCAGTCTGGTAGGAGAACTTCTCTCAGGAGATGCGTGTGGTTCACCGAATCACATGTAGTTTTAGTTATTTTCTTTTTTTACTTATTGATTCATTTATTGATTCATACTTGATGTAAAAGGCATGCTCTTATCCAGTTAAACAACTAAATCATTTTCTAGTAAAATAATACAGTCACATCACTTGCACTCCTTCTCTCACATTGCTCTCGTATGCAGCAGCTAACCTTACATTCAGGTGACCGTGCATCATGATAAATTCTTATAATAAAACTAACTAGGTGCACTAATTTCTCAAATTTATTTATGGAATAAAACTCTACATGTTTCAGACAGTTCCTCTGTCCATCATCAGGAGTTTCCCACCGTACACACAGCAGCGGGTTGTTGTATGACATATACCATTGCTGTGTGTACAGTGAAAAACTCCCGATGACAGACAGAGGAAATGTCCGAAACATGTAGAGTTCTATTCCAGAAATAAATTTGAGAAATTAGTGCTTCTTGTTGGTTTTGTTATAAGAATGCAACTGCTAACATTGTCCCACCTCCACTATCTGCTGCTAACTGTTTTCTCATTTAAATATCTCTCTGCACACGACCCCTCCTTCGTATCACCAACGGTTCTTGAACATATGTTGACAGTTTAAACTTAGAATGTATGGCTATGAACCGCCTGTAACTAATGCCAGCACACCTAATAAACAAATATACCTGTCCTAGTAAATAACCAACTTCATGCACAAAATCTTGTTTTATAATAAGTTTATTATATGCCTCTACATGTTTCAAGCACTATGTGCTCATCATCAGGAGGTCAAAAATGTATTATACAGCATATGGTATTATCACACCTGTCGATGAACATCTGGTGCACCGATTCAGAGAGTCCTCTCGCAACCTGTGCACCGGACGGCCACCTAGAGGTGTGATGATACCAGATGCTGTATAATACAGTTTTGACCTCCTGATGATGAGCACAACAGTGCTCGAAACATGTAGAGGCATGAAATAAAACTTATTGTAAAACAAAAATTTTGTGCATCAAGTTGGTTAATTACTGGGATTATACTGAGATACACAGTCAGCAAAACATCCAAAGAAAAATATATACCAGTGTTGCAGCTACAATAGATTTTATTCATAATGAAGACATTGGGACTGCTTAACTCTTACGTTCTAATCCTTGCTATTTATTGTAAATCAGTAATTTATCTTTATAGGTTAGCATGTCAGGACATAATATTGTGCTTCTGTCCACCATCACATCCACCATAGCTGTCAGTTTAGTAACTGAAAATGTCCATCGGAAACCATTGGGAAGCCACTTCATTTGTAACACATTGGACTGTATTATGAATGTGTTGCATACCTCAGAAACCTCATGTGTGGGTCATTATTATTCCATGTACTATCAGCACTGTTCAGGGACAAGATTTTCGTGATCTTTTCTGATTCTAATAACACTGGAAAAAATTTTTTTTATATCTGTGTTGAATATGCTATTAATTTATTTGTTTGCGTCTGTGAAGTTAGGAAGGGGACATAGAGATATTACTTGGCTCTAGTTTTAAAATTATGCTAAACTATGATATTTTATGAAATAGGTTGAACTATTATACAGAACGGTGGATTAAATAAAAACTAAATATTATTCCATTGAAAAGAATGTGTTTAGTAGACTTATCCTGTTTAGGGATAATATTTACAACATAAATTGAACATCTGCACAGTCTCTTTCATGTATGTTCATTATTTAACACAAAATCATTTATTTATTTATTTTTTTTTTGTTTTGCCTGTCGCTTGTATTCCATAGTAGGGGCATCCTTGCCAAAGTCCAGCAGTAGTCGGCGAGCATAGCACAGTTCCATTTCCCTTGATATCTCTTCTTCATTGAAGAAATGCCTATATGGAAACGTTCTCCGTATTCATCACTCACTGCACCACAATTCTCTGGGAAAAGATCCAGCTGCGAGTGGAGTATCTTTAGTGACATGTTGCAGCCTTATTTCTGGTAGTTCTGCAAAAGGTTGTCTACAAGCTCCTCATAGTTTTGAGCCCTTCTGTTTCGCAGAAATCCTTTTACTACAAATTTAAAACTGTCTCAAGCCACCTTTTCGTCGCCTTGAAGGAGCTTGTCGAAGTATTCGTCCTTGATAAGGTCTCATATTTGTGGATCAATGAAAATACCTTCTTTCATTTTTGCCTCACTTAGTCTGGGGAACTTTTCTTGTAAGTAAGTAAAGGCAGCTTCTACTTGGTTCATGGCCTTTACAAAATTTTTCATCAGACCAAGCTTTAAGTGCTTGGATGGCAACAAAATTTTACTCGGTTCTACTAGTGGTTGATTTTCCACATTCATGATTCCTGGTTCCAGAGATTTTCTGGCAGGCCAATATTTTCTTGAGTAATGAAGAGACTGAGCTCTGCTGTCCCATTCACAAATGAAGCAGCAGTATTTTGTGAATCCTTGTTGTAGTCCAAGTAGTAAGGCAATCACTTTTAGGTCACCACAGATTTGCCGTTTGAAATTATCATAATTAATGGCTTCCATCAGAATCTTCTTGTTCTCATATGACTCCTTATTATGCACTGAATTACCAACAGGAATAGAAGGTAGGGTGTTGCCACTGTGAAAGAGAACTGCTTTGAGACTCAACTTAGACGAGTCTATAAAGAGTCGCCAGTCCAGAGGATTGTGATTGAGTGTTTGCATCAGGCCATCAATATCAGTGTAAGCAACAAGGCCCCTTTCCATTTTAAAGAACTGAACTAGATCTTTGTGCCTTTTACGATACACAGAAATTATGACATTTTTTTTCAGAAGGTTCCATTGTTGGAGTTTTGAACCTAACAATTCAGCCTTACTTTTAGGTAAGTTGAGTTCGCTAATTGAATAATTTAATTCCTCTTGTGTAATGCGATGGAATTCGTTAAATTGAAGATTGGCAGTAAATCAACATCCGTAGATGTTGAAGGTTGAGGTGTCTTCTACTGGTTTACGGTAGGCTCGTCATCTGAATCTAAAATATACTGCTGCGTTGGTACTGGAACAGGGAGGTCTTCAGTGTGGGGTACCGGTCGAATAGCAGACGAAATATTAGGATAATTGACAGTCCTCTTTTTTTTTCCTTCATAATCCCATGGCTAAGTAGCGGAACTATACAAAAATAGCAATCTGTCAAGGTCGGTTAGTTCCCTCCATATCATGGGAAAGGCCAAAGACATTGAACGCCCTTTGTTATTTAGCCATTTGCGTAGAATGTAGCACAAGAGATACAACATACACGAGGAGCCCATTTTTTGTCTTCGTCTCCGACTTTGCAACTGAAATAGCATTCATAAGCTTTTTTCACCATCGGTGTTAATGGACGTTTTCGTGTTGAAAAAGTAACTTCTCCGCAGATATAGCAAAAATAATCTGGGCTGTTTACACAGTTTTGTGGCATAGTATAGGAAATGTAACGCACTTTAAAGAAATAACAAGCTTAATACAAACAAACTTAACAACTAGTCTCACTAAATTCTTTCTGTATAAGTTTAACGTCAGACTATTTCTGCCTCACAAGCTATCACCGACAGTTACCTCACTAACTGGCATTGTGCCAGTGTAACCATTCAGCAGACATCATTACTCACCATCTGGGAGCACAGTGCTGACACATGTATCCCTTCCCAAGTAACTGTTTTATGTATTAAGCCACACTTCGTGTATCATGACAACTAGAGCCAAGAATTGAATTCTAAGGCCATATTTGGTTTTAGCACATTGAATTGAAGAGGAGTCAACTATTTTGGTTACAAATACATTTTGTGTGTTGACCATTGTAATATCTCGGCTCTTCTTTTTTCTCCTAAGGAAATGACATTTCAGTTCCCTGTGCCTGTTAATTTTGAAGACACACATTTTGAAATTTGTGTTTTTCCTTAAATTTTCCTTCATTTTGATTCACCAAAATGCTTATAATTCTCATGTCAATGAAGGTAGAAAGCTCATTCGTATACCGTCCGAAGGCTGTTATGTGGAGCTTTTTGTTGGTGTGCTGTCAGTAACATTATGATACACCAAAATGCTTATAATTCTCATGTCAATGAAGGTAGAGATCCCATTCATATACTGTCCGATGGCTGTTACGTGGGGCTTTTTGTTGGTGTGCTGTCAGTAACATTTTGATTCACCAAAATGCTCATAATTCTCATGTCAATGAAGGTAGAGAGCTCATTCATATACCGTCTGAAGTCTGTTATGTGGGGCTTTTTGTTGGTGTGCTGTCAGTAACATTTTGATTCACCAAAATGCTCATAATTCTCATGTCAATGAAGGTAGAGAGCTCATTCATATACCGTCCGAAGGCTGTTATGTGGGACTTTTTGTTGGTGTGCTGTCAGTAACATTTTGATTCACCAAAATACTTATAATTCTCATGTCAATGAAAGTAGAGAGCTCATTCATATACCGTCCGAAGGCTGTTATGTGGGGCTTTTTGTTGGTGTGCTGTCAGTAACATTTTGATTCACCAAAATGCTCATAATTCTCATGTCAATGAAGGTAGAGAGCTCATTCGTATACCGTCCGAAGGCTGTTATGTGGAGCTTTTTGTTGGTGTGCTGTCAGTAACATTTTGATTCACCAAAATGCTCATAATTCTCATGTCAATGAAGGTAGAGAGCTCATTCATTTACCGTCCAAAGGCTGTTATGTGGGACTTTTTGTTGGTGTGCTGTCAGTAACATTTTAGGCAATATCAGAGTCATGAGTTTGATATTTTATCTTAATTGATCACAGATGTATGGCGAGATTTATTCACATTTTTTCCACATTATGATAATTTCATTAATCATGTTGAGGCATGAAAGTGATCATGATCTTCTGTTTGTGTGATGCACTGGATGTTTAGGCATGATGTAGCATGCTGCGTGACTTGCATCATGACTCAACAGCGCACCCCCGACACCAGTAAAGTTATATTTCCATCCTGGCAGGTTTCGTAGTTCTGTCAGCCATGGGATGAGAGGCCCCAAACCCAATTGCTAATCTATCTGTCAGTCATAGTGCAACATCTAAGAAATCATGATATCTGGGTTGAATTAGATGATAAGACAGGTATCTAGCATTTGGAGTGGGAAATGATTGTATGAGAAATGTAACTAGACTTGCCATTTTTCATGAAAATTTTAAAAAGAAAACAGTTATTATCCGTGGAAGCTCAGAATATGACATAAGGAAACCAGGAAGACGTGGAGCGGTCTTAAATTTCGGCACCACATGTATAGGCTGTGGTGTCACTAGGCTTGTAAAATTTTGATGCCAGGATTTTTATATATTCCGGGTGCGTATAATTTAGAAAATTACATGAAATTCACAAGACATATACAGGAGAAAATTATTAATTGTGCTTGCACCTTAGAAGCTGTCTTAACCCATATCCTGCCAATGTGGAGAATAGGTGGGCTCCTAATAATGCCAGTAAATGGCAGATGGGATTTAACTTGGCGTCTAAAGGATTAATAGAACACATCCCATTGTGTTATAAATTCAATGCAGGAAAAGGATAAATCATCAGTTAAAACACAATTTATATTCTCTTTCATAGGATTTGGTTACAAGTTACAGATTAAATAAATCCATCATCAGGCCATTATACAAAGACTAACGGCAGGTGTAATGTAATGAAGTGTCGACATTTGATACTTTCATTGCGTGAAACTTGTAGCCAAAGCCTATGAAAGAGAATATGAGTCGTGTTTTGACATGATGGCACTTTTCTACTCAAGGCCATATGGTTAACTTGTAGGTACGTCTGATTATGAAGAATGTTACATGTCCATCACAAATAACGCAAAAAGATCACGTAAAGAAGAGGGGAGGACTAGCAGGAGTGCCAGACATATTTTGTGTTAGGGTACCAAGGAGGCTAAGGTCAGCCCTGTGCTAGACAATCGACGGTGCAGAAAATCGGCGTTCTTAAGCATTTTCTCCTCATTAGACCCCTGTCTGTTGTGTGTTAAGCATCGTGTCTGTAATTGCCTGTGAACGTAATTAGATCTGCATAATCATCAAAGTTTGTCATTGTGACTAAAAAGTACTTTTCTTCTTCTTCTTCTTCTTCTTCTTCTTCTTTTCTTCTTCTTCTCCTTTTTCTCCTCCTCCTCCTCCCCCTCCCCTGTGGTGCTGCGGCCCAATGCGGGCCATGTCCTCCTCATTCTTGAGGTTTCTAGATCACACACGACGCACCACAGTCGGAAGGACTCCTCTGGACACGTGAACAGCACGTCGCAGAGACCTGTACCTGACAACACACAACACTCACAACAGACAGACATCCATACCCCCGATGGGATTTGAACCCACAATCTCAGGAGGCAAGCGGCCATAGACTTACGCCTTAGACCGCACAACCACTGGGACTGGCGGAAAAGTACTGTCAGTACAGACTAAATGAATTTAAAAACATAAATTGGCCTTTGTACAGAGTTTTTGTGAGGAATAAGAAACATCTGTGTACACTGTTTCCTGACATGGTTCACTTTGGACAGAGAATTAAGCATTTCTTAAATCATGAACCCAGTCTTGTGTACTTTGTTTTGTACATTCTTTGTATTCAGACAGAAGACATCGAATGCATTCAAGACGAGAATTTTTTTGGTTTTCTTATCGGACATCTGCACGTATACGAGTTTGTACTTTATCATTAGGCTTATGATTACACGCAAAATAAAGGTAAGACAAATTCCTTCGTTTTGTGTTCCTAACTGAATCATGGAATTGCCGGCAGGCCGCAAATTAAGGTAGCTAAGAAACTTTATGTATTTTGAATATTGCAGAGTGCATCAACATCATTCACAAGAACTCATTTCACAAGCTGAAAATAAGATCATAATCATTTTTCCCACCCTTATTTCAAAGTTTCCATTGCAGGACTTATGTGTCTTAATTATTGAGGGGCCTCAAGTCTGCACACCTCTTAGGACGCTTTCAGATGGATTTACAGTATGGCACTTATATTCATGTATAAGATCATTAGTGCCCATACAAATGAAGAAACAGTAAGTGTAATTCCTTGGTCATTGTTCTGTATTTTGCTTTGTTTGAAAGATAGGTAACTGAAAGAGACAAAAAAAACAGCAGAGTATTTGTCAATGGGTGTTTCAGAAGAATCGTCAGTCTTACAGTATCAGCTGTGGATTGCATATTATCAGATGTAAGGGTTATCGTAAAGGTCAGAGTATTTGACCCAGGCACACGAGTTGCCGCAGACCGCTGTAGCACAGTGGTTAAGGTGCTGTGCTATAAATCGGAAGGTCGCTGGTTCGATCCCAGCTGGTGTCAGTGGATTTTTCATTGACATAAAATCCTTCTGATAGCACTATGGCCCTGGGGTCAACTCAGCCTCTAACAGAAATGAGTACCAGGAGTATTTCCTGGGGGTAAAGGCGGCCGGTGTGTAAGGCTGACAACCTACCACCATCCTGTGCCGTTGTCACGAAATCTGGGAGCCTTAACTTCCTGGAACCCTCTGGGCCTGTCCAGGCCTGTAATGGGACTGCTTTACCATTTCACCCCAGTTGCCTGCACCGATTCAGCGTTTACTACACCTAGAACATAGAGGGTTCAATGATGGTTTCTACATTTTATAAGACAGCGTAATTGTAACTAATACAATGCCCCTTACCTTCAACTAATATAGTGATGAATGGTTTATTGTCAGGATGAAACAAACACAAGCACTGGAGGAGGATCATCACATGCCATGGGTGTCAGAGGAAATGTTCTGAACAGGGTGGGACATCAGCAAGACAAGTGGAAGAGACAAGTACGAGAGCAGCGGCGTAATATCTACGACAGACACACCATGCTCAACTAAGAGTACATTTATACCTCCTTTTGTTTTGTATTTTATACTGCTTTTCCTAATGCTCTTATTAGTGGTGCATAGCCTGATGTCTGAATATATAATCTGAAGTGATTTGCATATTAAATGTATTGTGTAATGTGTACATTTAGAATTCAGAGTACTGTACGGTCCAGCATAGCTGAGGTGATAAAGTGACCAAGCTGTGGAGTTGGACAAACATGGGATTGGGCTTTGATTCCTGGCAGGAACAGGAGTTTCTCTTCTTCTCTGCAGCATTCAGACTGGGTCTGGGTACAGCCGCCCACCACCTGTTCGCTAGTTACTGAGAACTCTTTACCTGGTGGCACAGCAGTCCAGGCATGAAGCTGATCAGTTACTTTAATCAAGTGCTGAGAGCACTGTTCCATTGATTTGCACCTACACCCCTCCATAAGGCTTCATGGCATAGTGCTTCATTACACACAGGGACAATTTGTTTTATTAGCTGTGATCTGTTATGGTAGATTTTGGATAGTAATGGTAAACCTAATGCTTGAAGTTATCCAAAATACACTTTGGTCTGTTTTGTATTAGAGTCATAAGACTGTGTGTCATCATGTCTTCTAATTTGATATGTATTTGGCATACACTGGTGAAATGATGAGAAATTAAACCTAGGGCTCTGACTGGTGTGGAAATTTGTTTAATTTCATATGGTAGAATACAGAAAGGAAGAAACAAACAACAAAGGACAGTAAATAAATAAATATATTTATGTACAGTCAAACCTCGGTTCACGAACGCCTCGGATCATGAACAATTCGGTTTACGAACATATTTTCCAAACACAAAGAATCTCGCATGATGTACTGTGTCTCGAGTTATGAACACACAAGCCGTCAACATCGTGGAGCGATAAGCTGGGAGTATCAGCGTCAGCAGTAAAAAAAAGAAGAAAAAGAATCCCCTTCCAAACAATAACATTTCACTTCCTCACCACCTTCCACTTAATGCCGTCAATTCTCCTCCTCACCACCTTCCACTTACGCCGTCAACTGTCCTCCATACAGGTATGGTAAAACTAAATTAAGTTTTCGTCTATATTTGATCTGTTTGGTGTTGTGTTTATCTTTTTTCTGATAGATTTAATGGTTTCCATTGATTTTGTGTTAAGAACTTGTGCACAGAGTACTGTTGTAAAAGTTTAAATAAGCAATCATCTGGGGTCCAGGAACGGATTAATCCATTTTACATTAATTCCTATGGGGAAAATAGTTTCGGTTTACAAACGACCTTCAGGAACGAATTAATTTCGTGAACCGAGGTTTGACTGTATATATAGGGGTGTGTGTGTGTGCGTGCGTGTGAGAAAATGAAATGTTCTGCATAGTTTAATTTCACACATTTGAGATATTATAAGAAATAAAAATTGAAGACCAAATTTTGGTAAGGAAATGTAATTGGAAGAGACTTCCAGGAATATTCAGTTGTAGACGGGGAATTAATATTACAAATACATCATAAATAAATGAGTTAAAAGGGTGTCAGATTCATTCATCTGGCTCTTACATATGGACCAGTAGTGGACACTGGAAGAGGGTTATGAACCTTCAGTTTCCATAAAAGGCAGAGAATTTCTTGAGTTAAAGAGTAACTGGTAGCTTCTCAGGAAGCATTCTTTGTGATGGAATTCAGTTTGTAACCTTTAGGTTTACTTACATTTGACATACAATATAATTTCATAATTTCTGTAATGTATATGAAGCTGTGAAGTTTTCTAATTAATCAGTTAGGTCGCTATGCCATACTTGTAGATCACTTAGCCATATAGAACGTTGCCCAGGGTGCACCACTAGGAGGTGGATCTACTTTGCACCCACTCTATTAAACTACATTTAAACAGGTATTCCAAAGTGTATACAAACATGAACTAGAGACAAGACTATTCCATAAACGGTTGAAACAAGAAATAGCCAAAATACCAGACTGGCTTAGAAGAAAGGCAGTTGCAGAATTTCGACTGTGCGGTGGGCATGATTGCTTGGGTACACATCTTCACCACATTGGAATCCACTCTGATCCCTACTGCAGCCTCCACGAACCCATGGACAGAAACCATCTAGGACAATGTACTGCACTACTTAATAGGACAGTGTGAGTGATACTAGGAGGCCAGGACAAAAATGATGGAAAATTGACTTTGTCATTTTATTATTACAATTTTTGTGACTACTTCTTATCATGAGGACTTTCATATTTTCTTTGAATATTTTTAGTATCTATACTGTAATTTTAACATTTTATTGGTCACATAGGTCAATGATAAACAATCCACCTGCCATTAGGAAAATGTTGGACTGCATAACCAATTAGAAACTAAATTCCGGTAACAACTGGAGAATGTACAGTGCTTAGTAAACCAAACATACGAATACGCAAAAAAAAAACCCCCCAAATTATTTCAGTCACGCGATTGCAGTTGCCCCGCACGCAACGGCCCACGTTCAGCTGCCAAAGCATCCCCCCTCCAATTCATGCTAGACGTCATGAACACGAATCTAGCTTAATGGAACACAGACTGATTGAAATGGTGCTGCCATCTAAAGTAACACGACCAAACATGCACGTGATCACAAATGGAAGACAAGCCGTGAAGATTGAAGTCATCCGTGGTGAAATACGTTCCGAAGTTGAGCTAGCCGTGTTAATGTTTTACTCTATGGTGGTTGAGCTGTATTCCGTGCAGAACTTCTTCTAAGTTGTATGGAATAATAATAATAATAATAATTTATTTTCTTGTCTAAAGAGCTTTGATCCGTGGGAGCGACATTGTTTAGTTGGAATATGGCAGCTATTGGCGAGCCACTAACCTTGGCACGGGGTAAGTTGCCTTTGTTTTAGTGTGGTGTGAAGTTTCGTTGTTCTCAATACGCTCATAGAATAATGGTTTGGTTATTTTGACAGATGTGAAGAGAGCTGTCGAATTACTGGACAAATTACAAAAAAGTAAGTCATTATCGACAGATTTTAAATTGCTCTAATTGTAAGGCTTTGCAGCTGGAATAACACGTTTTTGAAGTGACTTATTTCATGTACAATAGTCGATGGCAGTGTAAATTAATCTAACTAAATACTGTGTATTCAGGTGGAGAAGTGCCTGCTACAAAACTTGCTGCCCTTCAGAAAGTTCTGCAAAGTGACTTCCTGAATGCAGTGCGTGAAGTTTATGAACATGTTTACGAGACCGTTGATATTCAAGGGTCACAGGATATTCGTGCATCGGCTACTGCAAAGGCTACGGTTGCAGCATTTGCGGCAAGTGAAGGGCATGCTCATCCTAGGGTAGTAGAGTTACCCAAAACAGAAGAAGGGCTTGGTTTTAATGTCATGGGTGGCAAAGAGCAGAATTCGCCCATCTACATCTCGCGCATTATTCCAGGAGGAGTAGCGGATCGGCATGGTGGCCTGAAACGTGGTGATCAGTTACTCTCAGTTAACGGGGTGGTGAGTTTGTAGAAATAAAACTTCTCTAAGTAAGGTCTGTAGTGTAACAAATATAGTAAGTGTTGACTGTAAAGTAAACCCAGAATATCATATTTGTCATCACATTATACAGGTTCCTACTAGCATGACTGTAAATTGTCTAGCCTCTGATTTGATGTGTGATTCTCCTCCTGTTAATATTATTGTTGTTAGCAATACAGATGAATATGCAGCATGAACACTTCAGTAATAAACCATACTCAGATTACAGAAAGTGTTGGAAGTGTTATCCAGTATTTTGCATGCATTCATGGCACCTCAGTAAAAGATTATGTTTACACATTGAAGTGCTTGCATACACGTTTCTAGTTCTTTAGGAAACAGATTACCTTTACACATTTATGTTCTATGTCAAAAATAAATAAAACCTGTTTTCGAATATTGTACTTTAGGCTTTTTTTTTTTTTAAATTTGTATGAGGGCATAATTCTTAAGCATAAATACAAAGTCATGACAGGTTGGGCTTGGGGAGCATTCGGCCACCAAACTATTACTTACAATTGTGTCTCCACATGCTTCCCTCCAACCATCTGTGGTTGCCCTTTTTGTATGGCCTGTGACAGAGGCTTGTTGGAAGCATATACAGGGTGTTATTTGTCCATCATTTCATGTAAAATGAGAAAATAAGTGCTCTATGCATGTATCAGAATTAATTATGTGTGTGTGAAGAAAATTTGTATGTATATTCTACCCATATTCAAGCCACACCTTGTACCAGTTTTAAAATAATGTGGAATTCCATGCATTTGACTTGGGTTGTGTGGGCTTCTCTCTCTTGTTTCTCTCTTAAGTGATGTGAACCCTGTCTTGAAAGAAAATTGGGTGAAGTTTGAGTTTATCATCATAAGAGACCCTTGGATTCATTGACAAAAAATCGCTATGTTGGCTGCTATTGTCGCGATACTCTTTTACATGATTTTTGTTTCAAGAAGTTTGTGGCAATTCGTGCTGATGACTTTGAAATCTTGGTCTTCCCTACGGAGTGTATGAGGGTTTTCTGAGGAATGTGTTCAAATCTGGCTGTGAATTGATGCAGTTTGTCTTCACTGGGCAACACTGTTTCTCTTTACAGAATAGTATAACTGTTTTAATATATGTACAGTTCTGTGAATGGTTTATATAGTGCAGAACCTCCATTAAACTTGTGGCACTGAAATTAAGTGTCATTAGTGTTCTGCAGAATATCAGAATTTGAATCTAGGCTGCCTGCCAGCTAATATCATTATGTGACCTTCACTGTTTTGAGAATTCCACTGCACACCATATATAGTGTATATAGCTTACAGTGCCAAAGGCTTAAGATTTTTCTGGGAGACCAATTTTCTTTTAATACCTTAAAGCAAGAAAAATCTGACGTAGGTGTTGTGTCAGTATCCAACAGAAAACTGCTGCTGTGATTACAAAAGCATTTATTCACTCAAAGTTTAAACTGACGATGTCTTTCTTCACCCAATTTTATACTTGTATTTTATATTTATTTGATGGGATGTGACAGAAAATAACTTGATAAATAAACTCCTACCAAAGGCTTTTTGACCAATCAGATGTATGCCAGCTTTTTAGGACCAAGAGCACATTACTGGTATTGTTTGCATTCAAATCTGACTTGATATATTTATTAAACACCAATTGTGTAGCCACCTGGTGGCAGTAGTACAGTACACATTACACACAAACAGTACACAGAATGACACAAAACAAACAATGCATAGAACAACACAAAAATTTTGGAAGAGTGCGAGCCGTGCCCCGTCTTTGCGGGTTTTACCCAGGCATTTGCCTTACAACTGAGGAAAAAACACAGAAAATCCTCAGTCAGGGTAGCCGAAGAGTGCCAGCTAGAATGATGAAGATACATAAACATACAATAAAAATACATAGACATAACAATAAAAATACATAAATTACAGTATTAAACAGGAATGCAACCATTGCCTGACTTCCACCGCAAATACTTGTGGTATTATGTTCACGACCTAAACTCCCGAGTTTTAAACATGAACCCAAAATTGAGGCGCCAGAAGGGTGCAAGGTCAGATTGTACATGTTAAATGCAAGAAAAACCTGAAATTGAGAAAACATTTATTAACCCTTTGGCGCCGAACAACGTATATATATATATATATATATATGTCGTGCAGTGGCTAAACGGCCATTAAAGTGGAGGGGGGGGGGGGGGGGTTTTTTTTGCGCCCGGGGGGGTAAAAAAAAAAAAATAATTTAAAAATAGTGGGGGTGGGGGGACAAGGAGGGAGAAGAGGGGGGGGGGGGGGGGGGGATTTAATTCCGGCGTCAGAGGGTTAAGAAAAATTAATACATTACATACTTGGTGGCAAAAAGGGAATCTAGAGTGCATTTGAGAAAACTGAAAATCAGAATTCCGCTATTTTCGTTGTTATACCGTGCATGTTGTCAAGTCACTCAATAGTTATACCAACCACTGCACATATATAAAATTTACACATTAAAACATTAAAAACGCTCTGACATGTTTCGGTCCTAGGACCATCATCAGGGAGCTAAAGTTACACTATAAAAAGTCACATTAATTTCACTATTCCAGTTGGGTATTGTGGCAGCATGCCGTGTTGTGTTGTGATGTGAAGAGTGCCCTGTTATGGATGTGCGTTCTGTGTTTTGTTGCGTGATACTGGCCAGTATCACGCAACAAAACACAGAATGCTGCCACAATACCCAACTGGAATAGTGAAATTAATGTGACTTTTTATAGTGTAAATTTAGCAAGGACGATATAGATCCCTGATGATGGTCCTAGGACCGAAACATGTCGGAGCGTTTTTAATGTTTTAATGTGTAAATTTTATAAATTTTATATATGTGCAGTGGTTGGTATAACAATTGAGTGACAGAATTCCACTGTATGTGGAACTGTAACTGTGAAATTGTAAATCTTATGTTTATTGGACCATGCATCATCTTGATAGTTGAATAAAGAGAAACCAACTTGATGTCATTTGCTTTTTTATTTCATTATTTAATGCTCAACATGTTTCAGATGTTAATACATCCATCCTCAGGAGCTTGTGACTTATTTATTGAGTTATTTCATGGGTTGTATTGCTCTGGTTCGATGCGTGTTGGTGTTATGTTGTGGTTTGGCTGAAGCAGTAATGCTTCAGCCTGCATCCGGATACCACACCACCCCAGCCAAACCACAATGTAACACCAACACGCATTGAACCAGAGCAATACAACCCATGAAATAACTCAATACGTCGCAGTCTCCTGAGGATGGATGTATTAACATCCGAAACATGTTGAGCATTAAATAATGAAATAAAAAAGCAAGTGACATCAAGTTGGTCTCTCTTTATTCAACTGTGAAATTGTAATTGAAATGTTTGCCTTTCACGTAGTTATTATATATGTATCAGTGATTCGTATAGAAAGCAGCGGTTGTTAAGGCCAATAATTTTGTGATGCATGTGTGGAATGAAATTAAACTAAGATGGTCTCTTCTTCTTCAGGCTCTGATCCTCCTTTAATTGGAGGTTTTGGCCTTCTCAACGACACCCTTCCACTTTGCTCTATCCTGGACACAGGTTAACCAATTTTTTATCTTCATTTGACCAAGGTCCTGTATGATGTTGTCCTCCCATCTATATGTGGGTCTTCCTCTTGGTCTCGTGGTTAAGGGATTCCATTTAAATATCTTCTTAGCTGCCCTGGCTTCAGGCATTCTTTGTATATGGCCGAACCAGCTTAGTCTTTGGACTTTAATGTAGTTGACTATATTTTCGTGCTTTATCAGTTTGTCCAATTCTTCATTGTTTTTAATCCTCCATGTTTGATTTTCTATTGTAGGCCCAAATATTCCTCTTAAGATTTTCCTCTCAAAGACTAGCAGTTTCTGAATTATATTTTCTTTCAGCACCCATGTTTCTGATGCATAGGTAACTATTGGTCTTATCACTGTTCTATATAATTTTAATTTCGAACTTTTAGTGACTAATCTGCTTTTGAAGAACTTTAGATTTGCATAGTATGCAAACTAAGGTGGTACATACATGAATTCACAATGAATTGGATGATTTTACATCAAATATTGGAAATGGCCACTGCTCTCTGCAAGACACACCCTGAAAGCAACATTGCATGTTGTCTGCCTTTCGCCACAGAACACCGTTCTCAGTTTTGGTAATCTCCAGTTGGAAGTTTCCTTTCAAGGCTTCTACGTTGTGAGATATTTTTCTGTACACCCTGTCCTTCAGGTACCCCCCAAAGAAAGGAATCTGGAGATGCCAAGTCTGACAATCAAGGGGGCAATAGAGTACAGCATGTTGTTCCCATAGTGCAAGCACAGCGATGACCTGCATGTTGAGAATGTGTGCCGTCTGTTGAGGCTGCGGCAAATTGCTCGTGCATGGCACTGATATAAATAGGCATTGCTTCTGGAGCAAGTTCCATCTCCTTCTAATCATTCGTTCAAAAATTACAGGCAAAAACAACTCAGGTGTTGCATATGAATCACTGTGTATTATTCACAGCCTGAAAACCATAGTCTTCACTTAGCAGTAGTGTGTCTTATTTACGTGATCTTGATTTTGAATGAGTAACTCACTTTGTAAAGGTTGGAGACCGGTGATGGTCCCTTTGCTGAAGTAAATGCTAAAGCAGCAATAATAATTTGTAAATTGTGGGTGTTCCATCCCGTTGTGCTAATCTAACAATTTTATTTATTGTCCGTCTTACACAACAATAAGATGTGAAATTAAGTTATTTACAATTAACAAAGCTACATGTTTCAAAACTTTGGGGTCTTTTTCAGGCTTATAAAATATGAATCACACAAGGTACTTCCGAAGTAGTTACGGGATCCCGTGGTTTACAGTGTGTTACCTACAAGGACGCCACATCACCCAAACAGTGAGTTCAAGCTCTCAAGAAACTCAGGGCACACACCACCCATGTACGGCCTAAGGCCACCGGTACATCGTGAGGTCCCCAATCCACAACCATAACATTACGGCACATTCCTAAGGTACATAAACACCTATCACATACACACAACAACGATCCACTTGTTCACCACGATCATATGATCTTTACCTGTATTTTAACCAACTTTTATAACATATATTTGATAACTAACGCACTGTAAACCACGGGATCCCGTAGGTAACTACTTCAGACGTACCTTGTATGATTCATATTTTATAAGCCTGAAGATGACCCCAAGGGGTTGAAACATGTAGCTTCATTAACCTTTAGATGCCTAACATCAACTATAGTTGACGTACCGCACCGCAAACCTCCATAGTTGCATTTTATATATTTATTCAACAAATATAGGTACCGAATATTTTAAACGTGGTGTATACTCTGTTTTTTTCTCTTGAAAATGCAGTTTGTTTCATAATTCTAACTTGTTTGGTTAAATAATTCCGGCCCCAATAGGTTAATTGCATATAACCCAACTTTACATCATATTGTTGTGTAAGACGGACAATAAATAACATTAATAGTAATTTGGTTTAGGAGCATCGGAAATACTCTGTAGGGCACTGGCGAAGTTGTATTAAAATGGTTTAGGCTTGATTGTCAGTGATATTTAGAGTCATATTTCTCTGTATTTTGCCCATTAATCTTGTTTTATTATTTCTGTTGCCAGTCAGTGGAGGGTGAGAATCACGAGAAGGCGGTGGAATTACTGAAACAAGCGCAGGGCTCGGTAAAGCTCGTAGTACGTTATACACCCAAAGTTTTGGAAGAAATGGAAATGAGGTTTGACAAACAGCGTGCTGCAAGGAGGAGGCAATTCCAGTAGAATTTTGCTGTCTTCTGGTATCATGTTTATTTTGGGACACTGGTATTTAGAAGAGTGAAACTTTGTAAGCATTTCATGAAGTCATATGTCTCATAATTTTACACTTGCTGCTCTTTGTGTGTAGTGTGATCATTTGCATCAAACATATAGTAGAGTCTTAATGTTTGTGCATGCTTGATATTTGTGATTTCAACCCTTCGTGATAGGTCAGCAACTTTAATACTGTTCTGTTTAACTTTCACGACTTACTTATTTACTTACTTACTTACTCCATGGTGCAGAGTCCTTCTTGATAAGCCAACTGGTTTGCAGTTAGTCAAGAAATTCCCCGCATTTCACGGAACCCGAAGGTTCATTACCGCACTCACAAGCGTTCGCCACCTGTCTCTATCCTGGGCCAGCCCAATCCAGTCCATATACCCACATCCCACCTCCT
>Ga0131853_10008245_pt1 | contig 18969 bp, 7 predicted proteins | sample TergutLab28metaG_FD_92764 | JGI IMG/M metagenome (GOLD analysis project Ga0131853, IMG submission 92764) | Labiotermes labralis P1 segment gut microbial communities from Petit-Saut dam, French Guiana - Lab288 P1 (version 2) (version 2) | ecosystem: Host-associated > Arthropoda: Insects >...
AAGGAGACCACTGGGGAGACCTAGGCGTAGATGGGTGGATAATATTAGGATGGATCTCCAGGAGGTGGGATGTGGGTATATGGACTGGATTGGGCTGGCCCAGGATAGAGACAGTTGGCGGACACTTGTGAGTGCGGTAATGAACCTTCGGGTTCCGTGAAATGCGGGGATTTTCTTGACTAGCTGCAAACCAGTTAGCTTCTCAAGAAGGACTCTGCACCATGGAGTAAGTAAGTATTAGTTGACTGGTGTATATAACGGAGAGGGAGTGTTGGCTGTGCGGTACGAACTGAATCTATAAACATAATTGAGGTTATTTTTCGTCTCCGAAGGCCCAATTTAAATGAACGTGTACCCAAATTGACGCTAGGTAATAATAACAGTCGTTGTTGCCGTCACGGTCCTGGTACTTTGTCATCATGATCTTTATCATCATCATCATCATCATCATTATCATCATCATCCCTGCCATCATATTGAACTCTGAAGGGTTAAACGTAGTGCTTGTTAACTCTCAAGGTGAATTTCTTCCATAGTTTCTTCGGGCGTCATGTGTTTCTTCTGCCTTTTTGCTTATACTTTCGGTTCTTTTTCTTACAGAAGTACACTGGTGAGAAATATTGTGCTTTTTATTGTGAAAAAAACTAAGCGTAAATAAAAACGTACTAGATATCCTAGTTTTATTGTATTAAAATATACCGTCATTATTTTCGAGAAACATAACGTGACGGTAGGAGAGGTACACTGATTCCGTCATACAGCGACTGCAGTACGGATTGCTGGATGTGACACAACCTGATTAAACAGAAATGGAATGAGAACAACATTTGTGAAATAATAAAACCTTGCAGACATGCAGCTACTATATTTATGCCCAACGTATTAGTTTGGACTTGCAGCTGTACGTTGTAGTTCGGAAATGTATCCTTGACTGTAAACAGTATATCATTCAAGGTAGACAAAAGTCCTGCCCGCGTAGTTTACACGTAATTTTGGTAATCAACTTAACTCAGTGCTACATTGTAATTTGAATGAAATGGTGTTTGAGTTAGTGGAAATAAACGTTAAATATTTACCAGTGGTGGTTGTAAATGACCAAAAATGTGTAGACAAATGTAGGCTATATGGTATTGTAGCCGAACATAAGTAGCCTGTTGGACCACTCGCTGTGTGATAGGATTCTTGTCCTTCAGTCCTGTCGGTTTTACCCATGTCCGTCCGGACGTGACAACTTCAAACCTGTGCGAGGACTTGATATTCGGAAACTCTGTTTGGCCTTGTGTTTACAAAATGTATGCTTTATATTGGTGAAGAAATTAGCGACTTTCTGTTACGTTGTGGGTGTTTTCTCCTACGGAAATTTGAGGTTATTTTGAAAATTTTTGAATTGGTCAGCCAACTAAAGTAAAACACTTTTCGTTGTTCGACCAGTCACTATATGGAAGGGTGTTGGAGGTATCGCCCTGGAGACTGAGGGCAGAAGGGCAGAGTGGACGACATGGGAGAGAGTGTGTGTGTGAGTGGTGTTTAGCGGATATAGAAGTAAGCAGTGCCAAGACTGAGGTGTGTGATTGTTAAAAAAAAATTAGTACGAATAAATCAGCTATAAGTACAACAAAGAAAAACGATTTGGTATCAATAAACCAGCTAAATCACAAGGCGTCTGAGAAATCTCGTGCTACCGAGGAGTTATTCGGCTAAACAATGTACAAAAATGTGCATACTGACGTATCAGCAAAGCAGCAACAATATCCAAGTCTCCAATTTAGTAAATTTATCAGGAGTGAGAGATAACATTAAATATAATATCAGGCAATGAGGAAAACGTGCATTCAGTTTGAAGCACTGGAATGAATTAAGTTGGGTCATGGTGTGGTGTTAATTATGTCGACTGGTAACTTCTTTTAACCCATTCAAGCACGTCTGCATTTCACTTCTTCCTTCAAACATTCATACAGTAACTACTGGCATGTGTGTGTGTGTGTGTGTGTGTGGAGTGCCTGTCACTAATTAAAGGCGTAAAGAGGCCACTCTGTATCTCCCTCAGGTCGTAATGTTCCTCTTCCCTTTGCCGTCTTCTTTGATACGTGGCCAGATTGTAAAAGAGCCTTGTAATAGTCTAATAGCAACAGACAAGCGCCAAAGAACGAGTGGGTGGGGAGGGGATTTTCTTTGCCATCGTGACACAATTTGAAAGCGTTATTGGAGTCGCGTGATGTGACGACACAACAAAACTCAGCGGCGTAGAACGGAAGTCGTACAAAAATGTAATTTTTGTGTCGGTGTTACGAAATTGTCTGCAATATGTGACGAGACACGAACAGCACACGTGCACCCCCCACCCCAGTAATCATTGATCTGTTTCAAGCACAGAGTTTTCAAAGTGCATCACCTGTTCCGTCATTAAATAAACCCAGTAGTTTGCCCAAACACTATATTAACTTGTTCGTCTTTCTGCGTGGTATATTATATGAACCTAGCAGTAAGTGGGACTGCATAGGACTAGAGTCGAGTGGTAGGAAGACTGACGAAACGGAAAGGATTTAGGAGGAAGTACCTGTGTGTTAATCGAGGCCATATCTAGACTTTTGCCTTGTGGGGCAAACGGAAACCTTCAGAAACTTATGCGGATAGCCTATTTTCCGGCTGGTATTCGAACCAGCCATCTTCGGAATACAAGTACGAGGCATTTTATGTAATACTAGTACCTTCGATTTGTTTATTTTTCTTATTATTGTCGGAGAAATCTGTGATTATTCCTTTGTAGGGATTTAACTAGCTTTTTTTTAATTATTGATATCTCGTTTTGTGAGTAATAGGAACCAATTTAAAACATTATTTGAATGAAGTTATTTCTTAAAAGAGTTCAGCCAAGTTTACAACTTTCGAATGTGACTGGTCACCAAGCATTAAAAATAAAAACCAATTAATTGGCTCGTGGCTAATTTACTTTTTATGCAAACAACCGTAGTCACATTGGTGATCTAAATTACTGTGTGTATGACACCATGTAATTTGGTAGGTACCACCGTTGTGTGCGAAGGTGCTGCCTCCATCTTCAGGGTAAAATTGTAGCAGAGTAATGGAAACCTGCCATAATCCTATATTGTGTGACATACGCATTAGGATCATCCGACGCATCGGTATTTATCAAACTAAAGCATGGAGTCCCACAAGAAAGTTACCGCCGGGAGAAACTCTGATTTCACACAGTACGACAGGTTTATCACACTGCACAAGGACATTATTTTTTATTGTTTATTATGAATGATTATCCACATTGAAGAATATTCCAAATAAAATCGAATGCTGCCTTTGTTTTAATATGTTGTGCCTACTGAATATTGAAATGTGATAAACTTCTTTTAAGGGAAGGTAAAAATTTCGATTTGAGGTAACTTATGGTTCATATCAACCAAACAGACCAACAACTTAAATTCTAACGGACATAGCAACTGCAGTCATGTTTGCTTAAAATTACCGGAGATGGAAGGTGCTGTGAGAATGAAAGAGTTGACCTCACTATTAGGCATTTATGTTGCGCTCTTAGGAGAAATGTACCTTAAAGATATGAATGTTACATTTTCTTTCCGATAAACATCAACTGACAGTAGAGTGGCCAAGAGCTAAAAGTAAAGCTGTCCTTTTACACGCCATGTTGGCATATGAGGGAGTGGAGTGTAGGTCCACTTATTCTTAACCTTAGAACCAGATGAAGGTTATTGATCAGCTTCTTGTCCTGGCCAGTCTACCTGCGGAAGAAGCGGGCGGTATCCACTGACCAGGAGGCTGAAGTGGTGGGCGCAGGGCGCGTTTTCTTACCCCTGCCGGAATTCGAACTTCGACTCCTGTTTTGTTCAGCCTCTATACCAGTCACTGTATAGACTACGGCATTTCTCTGACAAAGCACATTCAGTATGAATCTTGTGAAGAGTGTAGACTGAACATGCCACCTGTTTTGTGAATATTTTTGTTCTCACGGCATTCGGTATGACGATAATGCTATTCTGGAAAGTGACAACGTGTAGTTTGTTAGGTGTATCATTGTTTCACAGGAAGCTACTGCCTCTGTCATCAAGATTTTTAGAGGTCATAAACATAAATTTCCTGGTGTTCCTACATGCACTATAATAGTTTATAGTGGCTGCGCTATCAGTTCCGCTCCCCATAAGAATATTTTGTTACTGAGAATTTTAACAAAGATGGGAATTCCTTTGCCTTTCATTTTCTTTCCTCCAATTCCTTCTTTTTTCCTTTCTTTTTTCTTCTATTTCCTTTCTGTTCTCTTCTCCAATTATTTGGCAAGTTGACAGCTACTAGAATCCAATTAGTTGGCGAAGTAAGAGCAAGGGTAATTGGAGACACAGACAGACATGCTATTTATGTATGTATGTGTTGCCACTTGTATGAAGTTTAATAACAGCCAGCAGAGTAATCACTGATCACTTCTGTTTCGTCACTCCAATATACAGATACGTTTAAAAGTGGGAAAGGTATGACAGAAATGTGAAAACGTGAATTAATCCTCATTCGTTTTAGTTCAAAAGGGAAAAAGTTATGCTTATATCGGAATCGCAAGGAGACTAAATAATTTCAGGCAATTCCCATCTAGCACGGTTGCTTTGCTCGGGGTAAAAGAAAAGGTAGAGTGATCCGTTACAGGCCCGGTGTGGCCCAGAGGGTGGGTAGAAGTATAGCTCTACTCTTCCATGACAGCGACACCAGAAGGGGGTGAGCACGCCCCGGCCGCACTTTACCCACGGGAAAGACCCGATGCCCATTTTACACGAGGCTGGGTGGGCCCCAGAGCCGGTCTGGACGGGCGGAAAATCTCGTCCCCACCGGGATTCGATCCTTGACCGTCTAGTCCGTAGTCAGTCGATATACCGACTGAGCTACCCGGCCAACTTGCTCGGGGTAGAAGGATCGCAGAATAAATACCCATCGCATTTATGTTTCAGTCACAAGTCCGAATTTTATGTTACTTATGTACACCACGGTGTGAGAACAAATCTTTTTTTTTTCAGTTTTTTATATCTCTATTGCCTGTTTAGTTCGAGTAGTAGTTTTCTGGATATGTTTTTCTCGAAGGTCGCATTTAATTTTTCCGATATGCGGCACTGTTCCCTGTGAGACAGATTTCAGAAAACACGATTCGGAACCATAACATATGCACATAAAGCGATAATCGAGTTTATTGTTGTCTGCTCAGTTATTGTTTTTAATCCCCTGCTTAACGAATAGTATCAGCTCCAGAGTGGAAAACATGCTTTCGTTTAATTCCACTTGAGTTTTAGACAGGGCTTACCGTATCAGCGGCAGTTACGTACCGACCCTGGGGTTCCGTCGAACAAAGTTTGAGAACTACTGATACAAGCAATTAAAATAGTACGCAAAAGTTCAACGCCTTGCCGGCGGGTCTCATAGTTGGAAAGTTTGGACTTTATCCAACAGAATGCTGACTTGAAGTACACGATTTTCCCCATTCTCTCCGTGCTTTGGCAATATCTGTTAAGTGACCGCAATCTGTTACCGTCCTAATTGTCAGCAATGTGTGAAATGCGGCTGTTCAATTTAAAATATATGTAGATTGTTTAAGGGCATTTCTATAAATGAATTTTAAGTTACTGAATTTGACGTTCAGGTGACCGTACATCGTGATATATTCTTATAATAAAACAAACTAGATGCTCTAATTTCTCAAATTTATTTTTTGAATAAAACTCTGCATGTTTCGGACAGCTCCTCTGTCCATCATCAGGAGTTTTTCGCTGTACACACAGCAATGGTGTATGTAATACAGGTTTTTCTGACAGTTTGTGAACAAGCTGTCAGCAAAACCTGTGTGACATACACCATTGCTGTGTGTACAGCGAAAAACTCCTGATGATGGACAGAGGAACTGTCCGAAACATGTAGAGTATTATTCCAAAAATAATTTTGAGAAATTAGTGCATCTAGTTGGGTTTATTATAAGAATTTAAGTTACTGGTATTTTAGAGCTTTAGTAATAAATGCGCAATCGATTTATCAGTAATTGTGGGACGTAAAACCTCCAGTATGCGAGTGTATGTTGATGTTCTACCAGTAATATTTCATTCCTGTGAGGTTCTTATGGTTTTTATGTTCAGCCGTTGGATTCTGTAGCTTGACAGAATAATATATCTTCTAAGTGTCATTCAGAAAATATTTTTAAGCGTGGAGGAAACAGATCACTTTAGACAACAACAATTAGCTGGAGGACATGAATAAGATAGAGCTTAAAGAAATGCGGTTTGAAGTTGCGGACTGAGTTAAACTTGGGGCTTCTTGTGAAACTCAACACAGTAAGCTTTCTTAGTAATTAACCAACTTAATGCACAAAATATTGTTTTATAATAAGTTTATTATATGCCTCTTATTATAAAACAAGATTTTATGCATTAAGTTGGTTAATTACTAAGATTATACTGAGATGCACGGTCAGCAAAACATCAAAACAATAAGCCTTTTCCACATTCGTACCGCGCATCTTGCTATTATCAAAGTTTTATTTATTCAGCAAATGATGCACTAGTGAGTTATCTTAAAAACAATATTAAAATTTACATTATAATTTACATTAAAACAGCTCCGACATGTTTCGGTGTTACAGTTACACCATCGTCAGGAAGTGCATTAACTACTTACTAAAGTTACAATAGTAAGGAGTTAGGTATGTTAATACTTACAGTCGAACACAACTATATTTGTTATAGTTGTGTTCGACCGTAAGTTTTAACATACCTAACTCCTTACTATTGTATAAAACACAACGGGGATGACGCACATTAGATTTGTTAAAGTTACAGTTGATAAAACAATCCATTAAAATACATCGGTGTGTGGCGTGGTGTGCAGCCACACCACCACCGTGTTAACCACACACCGATGTATTTTAATGGACTATTTTATGAACTGTAACTTTAGTAAGAACGAGTTAATGCACTCCCTGGTGATGGTGTAACTGTCACACCGAAACATGTCGGAGCTGTTTTAGTGTAAATTTTAATATTTTTTTAAGACAACTCACTAGTGCATCAGTTGGTGAATAAATAAAACCTTGACAATAAGCTTTGTTGCGGACAATTTCTTGATCAGCTGAACAACAGTACGCTTATGAGCAAGGATACTGCCAGGATGAGATGGTCTGAATTTCAGACTTTTATACTTCTTGCTGTTGTTAGTATAAAAGTTACCAAAATGCGATTTTATTTCTTAAAGTGTATGCTTTGAGCTATACACATTTCATTCTGATCTTTACAAAATGTTCGAAAGTTGTCCTTATTTGCTGTGTTAAAATTAATAACATGCTATTAAAGTGGTATTTGATGAAGTGTTAAGATTTTATTCCCATTCGTTGCTCGTAAACTAACACAGCGGTCTCAATAACCTCTCACTGACTTGTCGAACAACGCACAGGGCGATGGTACTGCAACAGTATTTTGACTGTGACAGAGAAACTACTGTGACTGGTAGACTAAACGTGAGAACTGTTTCTAACGAGCATAAGAGACAAAGGAATGGTATTCTACTATTCCGCACTGAGTAATTCCTGTGGAGCCAGAGTTTGCCGCCCTGGCGCCATGCCAAAGCCACGTGTTGTATGTCGCCAGTTCGAAGACACCTTGTGTTGTTCTTGCGAAGCGAATTGTCCGCCCACTACACAACGGAACGCTAATACGGGACGCAAGACAAGACCCTTTTGCTGATGGAGCACCTATCCGAGAAAAGAACACGTCATCAATTCCCGACAAGGCGTCCTGCTTATCACGTGAGTCGTGAAAACACCGATTCTAGTCTGCGGAGTTGATATTTGTGTGACGTAAATTTGCTGAACGAGGAAGTCTGTTATTGTCATTAATTCTGCTGTGCCTTTTTAACATTGCTGGGCTCACTAATCGCTTCTAACCAATATCTTTTTGACCCACAATTCTAACAGTGCTTAATATTTTTATGTTTTCTGTGTTTTTTAATGGAGGTATTTGCGCCCATTCTTTGTCATTCACATCGCAGCGACAGGCCCCTATACAGCCTGGTATTCTCATATCCATTAAATGTTACGTAAACTTAAAAATGTTATGGAAACTGTCTTTTGCTACGCCTTCACTTACATGGATACATATTTTGCTTAACTGATTACGAATTACTGCATGCAATCGATATATCATCCAACATATGCACTTTATGATACGCGAAGGGTATATCATAAAGTGCATATTGTGGATGGTACATTGATTGTAAGAACACGCAAAGTATGAATAACATAAATTTTATTACATGCAAGTTTGCTGCGTTGTTTCAGTTTCACGGTCGTTTCTCACGTCTTTTAACGGAAGTACAGTATTTAATCTTAACATATGCGTATAGGATGGCATTGTTCGTGGAATTGTCACAGTTCAAGCAACACACTAACAAACGAAGACGAAGTGCATGACATACTAGAGAGCGGAGTCCTGACTTCAGGAAGTTTATACTGGTTTAGCTCCATTTTATTGCTTCTATTAAGGGAAAGCCATGCACGATTTGGCTTTTGGTGCTTAACCGCACCTTGTGTCGCTGTCCTTCCAGTGTCTCTGTGTATATTGCAGTCACCACTGTTAGATTGACGCTGAAATTATGACTGCATTATATATACTTCGAAACACGACGCATCTGAGGGTCGAAGGACAAACTCACTCATTAGATGCGGAAGGAGAAGCGTGAAGACAAAAAGAGATATGAACGACTCTGATCTGTGGTCACAAACTTGTTCCCTCATTGTAAGCAGAGACAATTACGTGCTCCCATTAAGACAGTTAAAGTAACGAATTTTCGTGTTACCACATTTTGGAAATGATACTAAACACGTAATTAATTTATCTCTGAGAAAATAAAATCATGCCAAGCCATTCTTATGTTACCAACTCTGTTTCTCGTACAGGGATGCTGATAAGTCCTTAGCCCGACCAGGAAGGAAACAAGCTAATGTTCCCATCAGAACGGCGTGAATTTCCTTCGGCGCCTTGCTTTGCAGAAAAAAAAAAACATGTCGATAGCTCGCGTCTCGATGTTGAAACCCCGTGCGTCCCTGACATGCTTTCGAGCTTGTTTCCTTCCTGGCCGGGCTAAGGACTTATCAGCACCTCGGTAGTTAAGGAGTCAGGTATTCACTGAATCTGATTATAAGCCAATATTTAGTGCGAACGGGAATGAAGTGTAACGCAGAAGTAGACTCTTAATACTCATAAGTATAATATAGGGTGAGCACATGAAATGTAGACAACTTTATGTAATACACGCTGGTTTTTTTTTTCGACTACGGCACAAAGCAAGTTTTTGCGCTCCTACATATTTCGACTACCTATTGTATCCATAATCAGAGAGCTATATTATGTAGTAGTTTCAAAACGTTCCCGGAATTCGCTGTTATAACTTACAGGAACGCTTTGGTATATTTTAGAGGAATTGCTACTGTGAATAAAGAAATGTACAGTGACATTCTTCGTCGCATTTGGGATGCGGTCAGAAGGAAACGCCCCGAAAAATACAGAACCGACAGTTGGTTTCTCCTTCACGACAATGCTCCAACACACCGGTCGGTTTTGGCCAAGGATTTCATAGCAAAGAACAATGCGACAGCCCCGGGGCATCGTCACCTCACCTGGCTGCAGCTGATTTTTGCCTGTTCACTCGATTAAAATTAGCATTGAAGGGACGGAGCTTTTATGACGCTGCTGACTGAATGCGTCGGAAGAGCTGAAAATGTTTTCACAAAATGGATTCCAGGAATGTTTCCAACACCTTTACATTCGCTGGCAGTAGTGTGTAGTTGTTCAAGGGTATTATTTTAAATGAAATGTAGCTTAAATGATTGTAATATTTTGTATTTCGCCGAAATAAAATTATTCCCCGAACATTTTGAAGCTACCACGTTTTATAAAAACGCAAGCTACGTATTGTGTGTCGTTAAATAGTAAACATATACATCAGCATTAAACAATAGTGAATTGATGCATAGTACTATTAAAGCCATTCGGATTAAAGTATAAGTAAAAGAGTAAAAAATGAAATAAGAGAACTTCAAAAGCACTCTCCGAACATCTTGCGTTAGTAGGTATCTACTGTTTTTGGCGGATTGGAGATACAGTGTTTTGTTATATGACGTTCACTCTGTGAGTGATCGCGCCGTAAGATCACGCGTGCTCAGTCCACGTATTTGTATGTATAGCGGGTGTCACTGAGCCTGTTCTCCCAGCAAGTTCCAGCAAAGCCGCGGGCAACAATTGTGGGATGAAAATACAGGTATGCGCCGCATAACGACATTTCGGCCATCGACGGATCCTATATACGACGATGTTACCATAAGATTATAATATTATAGTATAATATTATAACACCACTGTGTTACATTTGCTTACAGTATTCAGTACAGTAACATACTGTACAGGCTTGTAGCCTAGGAGAAATAGGCTATAACATATAGCCTAGGTTTGTAGTAGGATATACTGTACCGTCTAGGTTTGTGTTAGTACACGTTCGCACAACGACGAAATCGTTTAACGACGCATTTCTCAGAACGTATCCCCGTCGTTAACCGACGTATATCTGTAGTATCTTCACGAACCGCAGACGGTGCCGAGTGGTGGCTCTTATTGTAAGGTCAAAATGCAGTGGCATTCTGTTTCGCTGGAATAGCATGTCATCAGGACCCTCTTCTTCCAAAATCGGATTGACATGATGAATTTCTCCAGCATTTCCGGAAGCACTAGACCAGTCACAGTGCTTTCGGAAGAAATGAAAGGCCGAAACTCCCTTTTGCTTAAATACTATACGTAAGATATTGAAGCATCCTGTAAAATGGGAACCGGGTCTTTCCCGGGGTCAAAGTGCGGCCGGGGTGTGCTGTTGACCACTTACCCCTTCTAGTGCCGCGGTCATGGAAGATTAGAGCTATACCTCTACCCACCCTCTGGGCCACACCGGGCCTGTAACGGGATCACTTTACCTTTTTTTTACGTAAGATATTGAACACGGGTCTCTCGTTTGAACCTTCAGTAACTACAGGTCTATTCTTGCTCCCTTACATTCTAACGCTGTAACGGTTAACATAACCCTGGATGACTGAAAGTGGCTTCGTCACCATACAAACGCAGCTTTGACTATAACAGTTTAGCGCCGTCTTTACGTTGCGGAAGATGTCACGGCAAAATGTGTAACGAATTTCTTTTGTGTTTTGTTGTGACGTTTTGCACCATGTGGTATTTGTTGCTTTTAAATCTCAAAGCAGTTCGCAGAATTTAGTGATCTGTAGATTGTGTATGCATGTTTAATTGTCGGGCAGCTTGTTGTGATGATTTGCTTGGACTCCAGACAAAAGCCGCTAGTAAATCATCAGCGGACCGCACGCTGACGACGCAAAAGCGTGAAGCCAGAAAAAAGAAGCTTGAAGCAAATTTGAAGAATTAAGGCTTGTTCTTTGTAATGGGAACCCATACATTGAGGAAGTATGAAGCACGCAACATGGGACACGACGAGGCGTGTGTCACGGTTACAAAGCCAGGTCCACATTGTGTGTCAACACCAGTGGTTTGGAGTGAAGAAAGCGGGTCGTCACTACCACACTGTAGTTATACAAGACTGGGGTTGTTGGCGTTTAGAGTTGATTGTGATGCAAGGCTCTGTTCGTTTTTTCACAAAACACTGCACAATGAATGCAGTAATGACAATAACAATAATTATGCTAACTGTATGAAGACTAATTCTTGAGAAGCTAATTCTTTCTCTGTCAGATTCGTCACATTTTAAGGAAACCGAAAAAATTTTTTCCTTGTTCACAAGTCCCTACCTTTTATCCATACCTGAGCTAGATGAATCCAGTTCACACCCCTCTGCTTATTTCTTTTAAGATAAATTTTAATATCCTCTTTTCTAGGCCTGGGTGTTCCAAGTGGCCTTCTTCCTTCAAGTTTCTCAGCCAAACCCCTGCACGCATTTCCCTTCTCCCCCATATGTTTCACACGCCCTGCGTATTACTTCTTCCTTGATTCTGTGAACCCCATATCTGGTGAGGAGTATAAACCATGAAGCTCTTCATTTCATTGCATTTCTTTCCAGCCTCCTGTTGTTTACTCCTTCTTGGACCCAAATATATTCCTCAGCACCATATCCTCGAACACCATCAGCCTGTGTTTGTATGTGGGAGATCAAGTTTCATACCCGTGCAAAACAGCAGAATAAGTTATAATTATGTATCTTTAATATTTGTATTTCTAGATAGAAAACAGGAAGACAAAATATTCTGGACCGAATGGTAGCAGGCGTACCTTTAATTTCACCTGCTTTTGACTTCAATTTTGATTTGCTAGCATTATTCCCCAGTATCTGAAATTTGCCATTTTTTCAAAGGATTTAGTACTCTGGTTACCATGGATCACCCTAATAATAGTAGGTGCGAAGTATATTTCATGAAGCTGCGTATTATGCAAGTGCGCCGGTCCTTGTGGAAGTTTGGTATGGGTGCAAGTAACACAACACCATAACAATGACAACTTATTTAATAAATCAACCCTTCGTTCACAAATCTCGCAGGATACACCAAACTCTTGTTCACTCTTGAATAAACGTAAGTACTTCTTACTTTCTCCGTACTTCAAAATCGTGAATATATATAGTAGCCAAAGATATGTAGTCTAGTAGAGGCTGGACGGCACTGACCAGCTCAACTGTTGCTGGTGGATGGTTCAAAAGATACGACCAGAGTGAGGGTTAAGGAAACGGTCTCACGAACAGGTAGCAGTTTGGAGGGGAGGGAAGGGAAAACAGGTTAAACAAGAAAACAAAATCTCGAACCCAGTCCATGTATCCGTGTTCGAGGCTCACCACGGCACACAAGTTTTTAAAAATATATTTTGTAATTGTTGTTGTTGTTGCTTCTGTAAAAAAAATTAATAATGATGCGGAATTGACACCTCTTTTGTTGAAATTATTGGGAACTAGAGAGTTATTTATAGTCAGAATCTGTAGGGTTTTTTTTACCAAATACGACAGAAGGCTTGGAAGAACGTGGCAGAATTGCAGTGTTGCGGTAAATCTGGTCTGTTATTAATATGCATATTCTTACCCACGATGATTATATAGATATTAGTAAGCTGTCCAGCTCCATTAAATAATATGCGCGATATTAAAGTTAATTTTTAAATTAAGTATGATAAAAACTGTACAGAGACTATCATAAGTCAGCGGTGCACAGTACGTCTTATACTTTCCACTTCACTGTTAATTCAGGCGCCACTGATGCCACTGTTTGAGCCACACATGTTTCGGAGATTAGTGCACGCTGGGAAACATATTCGAAACTTAACACATCTGTTGTTTCATGTTTCATGTTTCTTCCTTTTGCTTCCTTAATGTGCAGTCTGCTAGTCACATTAGCTTCAGTAACTGACTAATTACTAACACATGTGATCAGTCTCATTGAACACTTTACGTCAAACGCGGACAGGCAAATTCTTTGGTGGTTCCTGACCGAAATCGGTGCGAAGTCTCCTTTGCCCTGTACCCACAAATTTCGATTCGTGATACCAAAACGTATACTTCGCCTTCTTAACCTGAGATGCCATTTTTTCACAACTGCAGCTTTAGCGGTACTGTTGGTAGGACTTGGCGAAAATAATGCAGTGCCGTCTGGAAAGTCATCATATTACCTACCTGAACGCGTTTCATTTTCATTCACATCCACAGTCTCTCATTAATCCTTCCATACGACATTTTTTGTGATTGCTGTTTGTTTGTTATTAAATTCGCGAACACGTGTATTCGTCCCTGCATACAGGCATAACATCTGAACTGCTTTTTTTTTCACGTAAGTTCAGGGTGATTGACAGAGCACGTCAAACTTCTATTGATGTTATTCCATTAACTTAGTATCTAACTCACTAATTAACTAACTGACTGGCTGACTAACAAACCAACCAACCTATCACACCATCCAACCAACCAACCAACCAACCAACCAACCAACCAACCAACCAACCAACCGACTAATTCTGTGGATCAGAGTCTTTTTTTTGAGAACCAAATATTTTCGCAGCTAGTCAAGAAATTCCTTGCGTTTTGCGGCACCAGAGTGCTCATTATCGTGTTCACATGAACTTCCCCCCCCCTTTTCCCTGTCTTTAGACGTATTAATTCAGTCCACTTTCCCCCAACTTATATCCTGAGGATCCATTTTAATATTATCCTCCAATCTACGCCCATTAAATTTTAAGATTTACAAAAATAAATTAGTGTGCAACAACATCCCGTTGTGCTAGTTAAACACTAGCAATCTAATACACGCGGACACAACACCTGAACATTATACGTTCGTTTATTATTATTATTTTCCTATGACATGTTTCGGTAAATAATGACAAACAAGTGTATAATGTTTGGGTGTTGTGTTTGTGTGGATCAGATTGCTAAAAATTGCAAAAATGAACTTCAGAAACGAAGCTTCTATAAATCTCTTGAAGATAGTCGAGTATGAAATTGTATTAAGAAGTGTAATTGTCCATTAAATTTGATGTCCAACGATACTTAGAATTTCCTGAAGGGAAGCCGAGGTTATGAACTTCTTCTTCCTCGTCTATCATCCTCATCTCAAGGAATATTATTCTGCAGTAAGGACATTCTTCTGCGCATTACGCATTTGAATTAGTTCTCCTGACTGCTCTCATTTTACTGCCGTACGGTCTTCAGACCTACTTACTTCTGTTACTGCGAGCTTTAGAACTAATGTACTTTTTAATCGTCAATTTCTGCAACTTAAGAATTCAAGAAACCATTTCTAACCCTTTTGCATAAAACCTGTAGCCAATAACGATGCACAGCTGACTGTTATGAAGAAAGTTCGATTTGAAACGGCCTTGAAATTAATTGTACCTCTGCACATTACCGAGTTCATTTATATATGTTTGCTTCGGGTAACGTAATGTAACGTAACATAAGGCTGCACTACTGAAGTAATATGAGCAGAAAGTATTTTCATAATTTTTAGTCTCCTGCTACCCGCTCAACCCGTTGCCCGCGAAGTAGATTTATGTTTCCCGAGTGGACATTTGAAGGGGGAAAAAGTCTTTCAACTCTTTCCTTGGCAACGCCGAGATGGAATGCCAAAGGTGTTTTGAAAACTTGTAAGCTGCTTGTTCATGGAGCCGTACAGTAAATTACTAACCCATTTTGTAAAACTATGTTGAAATAGCGGCACCCTAGCGTAGGTAGTGAAATGCACTTTTTAACATTTTCTGTTATCAGTATATATAGGGTTATTCGAAATGATTGTCGGGGTTTTAACAACATGTCATACACAATACACTTAAGATAGGAGTATATGTATTTTTTATTTAATAGAACAACACTCCAAGTTTTTGTTACATACCTTATATGTGCTCTATATATGCACCCTTTGTGATTCTACGAACATCAACACGATAATCGAGTTCGTTCCAAACTGTTTGTAGTATGTCCGCGGTGATGATTATCGTGTTGATGTTTGTAGAATTACAAAGGTCCCACATATAGAGGACCAATAAGTTAAGTAACAAATACTTGGAGTATTGTTCTATTAAATAAAAAAAAACAAATACTCCTATCTCAAGTGTAGTGTGTATGACAAGTTGTTAAAACTCCGACAATCAGTTCGAATAACCCTATATTTTTTAATCTTATGCGTATTGGACCGTGCATCATCTTGATATTTGAATAAAGGTTGACCAACTAGATGACACTTGCTTTACTATCTACTTCTCAACATGTTTCAGACGTTAATACGTCCATCTTCAAGAGCCTGCGACTATTTGTTGCGTTGTGTAGGTTGTAATGATAGAGGTTTTGTGTATTAATTTATTTATCTAGTGGTAAGTGCTATACCTATATTATGTGTCGTGTGTGGTTCTGAGTGAGTGTGTTCCTGCAAGCGTGTGGTGTGTGGTGTCCTGTGGTTCTTGAACATTTTGTGTGGTGTGTTTTGGTGCTTTATGCATCTGTATTCAAACCCTATATTTGTTGCATGTGAGGTACAGAAAAATACACAGGAAAAATTATACACGTACGTATAATTATTCATTCTTAATACTGTGTAGGCCTATTGATATTCATTGTTGCCCGCATGCAGACCAGATGTTTGCCGAGGCTGCCTGCACTAATTAAAAGGTTAAGCACGCCTGATCTTCAGGCTAACGAGGCCGTAGAGCGATGTAAGTTCATCAGAGATGATTTCAGCACAAGGAAGATAGATGTTGAAGACAATAAGAAATAAAGTTCTGATGTGTTCTACAACGTTACTGAAGATGGAGGCAGTACTTTCCTTCGAAACGCTGGTACCAGTGTATCGAAATATACGAGGTCGAATCCTATAGTAGTAGTCATTTTTCCATTCACCATGAAAACCTCATAGATCACGTTATCTGAAATTGTTCACATGTAGGACTAGGTGGAGTAGGTTTTGTAATTGCGTCGGTTGATGAATCGATGCAAATGATTAATTTGGAACATTCACAGTTGAGAAAATTTTAGAAGTGACTTTTTTACGCCGAATATGTAAAATGCGTAGTGGCCTATTTTAAGGGATATCTGTGACCATACGAGTGTAAAAGATATTAAGTCTGGGTGGTATGGTAATTAATGTGACTGATTAAAATTGTTGGTTCTAAGCGGACAGAAGTAATTTGTCTGGATATCCCAGTCATTATGTGAGAGGACAGAAATATTTGGTCAGGACAGTACCGAATTCCTTGCCACCCAGTGGCATATCTGTAGTACTGGACAGTTCACGAGACATGACGATGATACTTATATTACCGTTTGAATAAATAACACAGTGAAACATGTCTTACAAGACTGGGAAGCGCTTATCAATTGTGGACATATGCAAGTTGTGTCTAGCTAAGGGCAAATAATTAACTTCAACTAAACGAAGGAAGTGGTGTGTCTCAGCGTAATTACTAGTCGCAATAAATAAAGAAAACAGGATGTCGATCCTAATGGCTGTAAGAATGTTACGGACTTTGTGACAATCTTAAAGTTGTGGCTGTAAGGAGTTTAGTGATTAACTGCATTAGAATGAAGGGGACAGCGTCCCGCTACTTGTACCAAACCCGCTCGCCTCTATCTTAACTCGGCGGGAGACTATGGTAATGTGACATGTTAGGTTCTTGCAGAGGAGGCAGTTAATTTCTTGACTGCGTGGCACCCTGCCACGATAAACATGTCGCCACACACACACACACACACACACCATGTCTCCAGAGAGACCCAGCCGGGTCACCACAACGGCTCCAGGCTTCAGACTACTAGGCTTACTTCTGAGTATGTTCTTCTCAGCCGTTAACACTCTTTGCTGACTCAGGACAGGTATCTTATTAGAGCTAATATTTTTTTAGGAGTGTACACATCCCCGCAGAGTGCCTATTCAAATCGCGATGTCCTGCTGTCTGTACGCATGTAACAACATGAGAAACGACGAAAGAAATTTGATCAAATTTGACTTTGGAAATTGTTATAAAAATCTGTGAAGTTATTTTAATTATCTTTATATGGAACATCCCAGTTGGTTTAACAATATTCGAAATATCGATAGATAATGTATTTGAATTTTCGTGGTCTAGTGGTCTCAATGACAACTGTACACAAAGAGCTACATTTGTGGTAAGACCCTACACGCACCGGGAACAGAACTGGATACGTGCTTACTTTCCATTACAGTGTAATTGATCATGCTGCTACAGTCGTTACTGTGTTGTAATTTGAACGCCTGTGTCGAGACAGGCGAGATAAAAGGCTCGGAAATGGCTAACACTCTGGGTATGTGTAGAAATTTTCCAATTGGCATGGAGATCAGGCTGAGTTTCACGGTTCTGTGGCCTTAGGTGGGTTTCTCGTGCCCGTTTTGGCTATCAGGACATGTGTGGAATGTTAGGGGAATGTCAATTTGCGGGAGGCAACTACAGTATTTGGAGAAATTTCTCCTGCAATGCCGTTTAATTAAAAAATGTCATGGCGACTATCCGAAGCAATATTGCTCCTTACTGCACTACAAAACAAGGGACAGCGTTTGTAACATAATGATTTTGTAGCATGTTTGTTTATATCCGGATATTTAAGTTGCAAATGTTCTGTTCACCTAGTTTTGTGAAATTATAGAAGTTTGATTTTGTGAAGCTGGTATTGGAACTTGTAGGAACCTAAAATTTAAATACAACTTTCCAATATTGAGAAAGAAAAAACGCCTGGCTAATTCAACAAACTCATTCATTATTTTATGCTAAAATATGTCAATATAAGAAAAGGTAAATCAGTCCCATTACAGGCCCGAGGTGCCCAGAAAGTTCCAGGTAGTTAAGGTTCCCAGATTACGTGACAATGGCCCAAGATGGTGGTAAGGTTGTCAGCCTTACGCACCGGCCGCTTTTATCCCCAGGAAATACTCCTGGGTACTCATTTCTGTTAGAGGCTGAGTCGACCCCAGGGCCATAGTGCGGCCGGAAGTATTATGTCAATGAAAACTTCCAATGACACCATCTGGAATCGAACTAGCAACCTTCCGATTTGTAGTACAGAACCTTAACCACTGTGCTACCGCGGTCCCCATCAATATAAGTAGGCCTCCCAATTCTTCACATTACTTTTCAAAACTCCATTTATAGAAAGGCACTGTAAGGAGTGAAATTTCTTGTTTATGCGTCTCGTAATCGGTGCTTGTAACGTCTTGCAGTTGTAATAATATGCTGCATATTTTGTAATGCATTCTCTGAACAACGCAGGCAATAAGAGGGCACATTATTCCCTGAACTGACACACGTGTAAGTAACAGACATCGGATTATTGCCACACTGGGCTTTAGATATTCTGCGTGGAACGCCTTATTTGTAACACATCGCCACTGTAAGTTTTTATATTATAACAATTGCTCGTGTCTCTTCACTCCCCCCC
>Ga0131853_10008247_pt1 | contig 18964 bp, 12 predicted proteins | sample TergutLab28metaG_FD_92764 | JGI IMG/M metagenome (GOLD analysis project Ga0131853, IMG submission 92764) | Labiotermes labralis P1 segment gut microbial communities from Petit-Saut dam, French Guiana - Lab288 P1 (version 2) (version 2) | ecosystem: Host-associated > Arthropoda: Insects >...
AGGCGGATTCAGTACTTCAAAATACAAAGATTCAGTAAAAAAAAAAAAACAGAACGAAAAAAAACGCATCAAAAAAAAAAAAAAGAAAAAAAAAAAAAAAAAAAAAAAAAAAGAAAAAAAAAAAAAAAAAAAAAAAAAAAAAAAAAGAACTAATGTCAAGAAAAGAAGAAACCCCCTTCATTCTGAAAAAAAATCAAAAGGATCCTGCTCAGAAAGAAGCTAAGGAAAACTTAACAAATAATGTTAACAAAGAACACAATCTCAAGGAAGTCAGAATATCAAAGAGATAAGAACGGGATCCAACCACGAGGAATGAGGATTTTTTATGGATAATAGAGTAGTTACTGATAATTTAATTGATAAATCAATCAGTCACAACACGGGTAGTAAACTTCTAGATAAAGAAATATTTTCAAATAACCACACAACATGGAATAACAGTACAAAAAAGTACCATTCTCAAATAAATATCGGTATGCTACATCATATATCAATGATATGTAACCTGAGCCTCCAGTGAGTAATTACACAATAAATGTGGAACAAACATTAGTCAAAGATTCCAGTTAGGTTCCACGAAATAAAACTTTAAAAATTTTTCATCAGTATGTAAGAGGTTTAGGTAATAAGTTTAATGAACTATACTGTCATTTACATCATGATCTGCCACACATGTTTATCGGAACACCACCTGAGTGAATCCAAACTACAGTTCACTTAACAAATTACTCATTAGGGGTCAACTACTGTAGAAAACTTTTCTTAAAGGAGGTGTCAGTATATTTGTTTACAGAAACTTAAAATATAGCACCATAAATATTGATGAGTACAATATAGATAAGGGCATTGAAGCTTGTGCAATTCACTTGGACCCAATATTTGTCAAATTATGCATTTTGACTGTTCATAGGTCTGCAAGGGGTGATTTTACAAATTTCCTAATTGATTAGGCTTGATATTGCAGAAACTCTATAATGACAAATATAATATTGTCATATGTGGTGATGTAAATGTAAATTATCTAATAGATGATAATCGAAGGAGCCAACTTAATGCTATATTACACTCTTATAATCTTGCGGGTATAGTTGTATTTCCTACTAGATTTGGCCTGAGTGCCCTAACTGTCATTGGCAATGTTTTCATCGACACATCCACCACTGGAAAATACGATTTATACCCTCTCTTATGGACTTTCAGATCATGACACCCAGTTATTAATATTAAATACAGGACAGAAAATGGAAAAGGAATGTCATACTTACACTAAAAGAAAAATCTATAAATATACCATAGCAGATTTCCAATTGAAATTAAGTCATGAAACATGGGAAACTGTTTTTGATGGGAATGACATTAATAAGATTTTTAACCCTTTTCTAAATATTTTTTTAAGAATTTACTATTCTAGTTTTCCCTTAATTCAGGTAAAGAGTAAAATGAACCAAAATTCATGGGTTACACCGGGAATAATAACTTCCTGCAAATATAAAAGAGAATTATATAAGGAATTACAAATTAATAATAATGCTACTCTAGCATCTTATTATGGAAATTACACTAAAATACTGTCTATAGTTATAAGAAAGGCGAAAATAATTGAACATGACAAATTAATCCTAAATTCCCATAATAAAGTTAAAACCACATGGGGTATTATAAATAAGTAATCTGAAAGAAATCAAAAAAGAAGTGAAATGCAAGCTGTAAACGTTGAAGGTAAAAAGAAATCACTGATCAACAAACTATTGCCAACACTTTTAATGAGTATTTTGTTGCTATTGCAGAAAACGTTAAAAGACAAAAAAAAATAATTTTATTAATAATGATAACAATAGTGTGAATAATCATACTCATTTCATGAAACAAGCTTTTAATAAACCTTACCCAAACATGAAACGTAAATGCACATCAACAAAAGAAATTGAATTAATTATAAAAACCCTCAAAACAAAAAACTCATATGGGTACGACAAGATATCCACAAAGATCCTAAAACTAAGCGGCAATAAATTACATATGTAATAAAATGCTGTTTTGGGGTGTATTCCCTGATAGAATAAAATACACAATAATAAAACCACTACATAAAAATGATGATAGATGTGATGTATCTAAATATAGATTAGGTTCACTCTTAACATCATTCTCAAAAATATTTGAAACACTAATGCAGAGAAGGATTTTAAAACACCTCACCAAATATAATCTATTAAGCACTGAACAGTGTAGTTTCAGATTAGGGTTGAGGACTGATAATGCAACCTATAAACTAACAACTGAGACTTTAAATGCTACGAACAATAAACTACTAGTAGGAGGGATTTTCTGTGATTTAGAGAAAGCATTTGACTGTGTTAATCATGATATCCTGTTATCTAAAATGAAATTTTATGGAATTAGTGAAAAGGATCTTACACTATATCAATCTTATCTGGATAAGAGATATAGTAGAACGGCAATATATAATGACAGCGAGAACAGCAATAAATTTCAAATTGGGCTAAAGTAAGATATGGAGTGCCACAAGGTTCTGTTTTGGGGCTTCTACTCTTTCTTTTATATATAAATGACTTACCCAAGATTATAAATAAAACTTCAGCACCTATAATTTTTGCTGATGATACTAGTATTTTATGTGCTCACTCTAATCTAATAGATTTTAACAAAAACATTCACATACTTTTTACAACTTCAAATAAATTGCTGAGAGCTAACCAATTATCTCTAAACTTCAATAAAACAAACTATGTACACTTCCCAACTAAGAGAAATATGACAGTTAACTTAAATACAGGCTTTAACAATAATTTTATCACCAATATCTCCCACATAAAATTCCTGGGGGTGACAATGGATAATACTCTCTTGGAATAATCGTATTGATTTACTTGTGAAAAAATTAAGTACAGCTTGCTATATAATTAGAAATGCCAAAACATATGTGTCTGCCTCATCATTAAAAATGATTTGTTATGCTTTTTTACTCAGCTATGAACTATGGAATTATATCTTGGGAAACTCGTCGCACAGTTCTATAGTTTTTAGAATAAAATAAAATAAAAAAAGGGGGGGGGGGCAATTAGAATCATGGAAGTATGTGGGAATAGAGTTTCGTGTAGAAATTTATTTAAGAAATTACAAATTTTGCCTTTGACATCACAATATATGTTATATTTATTAATGTTCGTAGTTCAAAACAAAATTTTTTTTAACAAACAATGAAAATCGCAATATAGACACTAGACAAAGGAATAATTTATACCTTCCTCAAGCAAACTTAACCATTTATCAAAAAAGAGCTTATTATTCAGGGATAAAAAATTTTAATAATCTACCCTTGGAGATTAAAATTGTTGCTGGTAACCAAAAAAAAAGTTTGAAGTTGCTCTGAAAAAATTTTTATACACTTATTCTTTCCATACATTGGAAGAGTACCTTAGTCATTCGTGAATTATGTACTATATTACAAGATTCCCTATTATAGTGGTGCATTGATTTAAGATTCTGTCTATGGGCGTTATGTTACTACTCATGGATTGTTTTTAAATTTCTGCCTAAGTACATTATGTACATACTCATTGATTGTATATTCCGAGCTGATCACATTTCTTTGTATAAACTTTATTTGACTTATTTCTGTGTTATAATCACAAATTATTATTATTATAATATGTATTTTATTGTAGTGACTCATTCTGTACTGTGTCTGTTGTTATCTATTGATAAGTTCTATATACACTTTGGTGGATCTCTGGAATACTAAATAAATTATGATTGTGATTATGTTGGGCGCACAGTTTACGAAGTATTGTCACTGTCTGCCGGGACGTCATGCTGGACACTGAAATAAAATTGGGGTATTATGGGTAGGCGTCCACGACGAAGAGGAAGTGCCTTCCCAGATGTGGACCAGCAAAGTCTATGTGAATGAGCTCCCAAGGTTTTGTTGATGGAGGCCACGAGTGCAGTGTTGCCTTGAGAGGCCGCTTTGCTGCTGCTGCGCAAGGCCCGCATAGGCGAACCGTTTCTTCAATGTCGTGGCACATGCCCGGCCAGTACGTGTATTTGCGCGCGAGTGACTTCATTCGTTGGATCCCCTGATGTCCGTGGTGAAGGAGTTTGAGAACTTTGGTCCGCAGCGCGGTTGGAATAACCACACGTTCCCTGAACAGAATACATCCTTGCTCGACCGTGAGGGACTCTCGGCGTCGGTAGAACCCTTCGAGCTGTGACCGGTCGACGTGCTGGCGGAGAAGTCTGAGGTCCGGCCAGCGAGACTTGATGAATTTCTTCACTGATTGTAGCAGTACATCCTTCTCGGTAATCGAGTGGAGTTTGTCGAAGGTCACCGGAGGGTAACTGGTCAGCACGTCCGTGTCGAACTCGGCTTGGAGACCAGCGACGACGACTTCTTCGTCCGGTGTCGAGTGCGACGAAATAAGACGAGAGAATGCGTCAGCCTGACCAAAATCCGTTGACTTCCTATACTCGATCCTTAAGTCATAGCCAAGAAGGGTTGCTGCCCAGCGTTGTAGGCGATTGGCTGAATAAACTGGGATATCCTTGCGGTTTCCAAATGTCGACAAAAGAGGTCGATGATCCGGAAGAAGTGTGAAATGCTGTCCATAAATATACTTGTGGAATTTCTTTCCGGCGAAAATTAGTGCCGGTCCCTCCTTCTCAATCTGGCTGTAGATCTGTTCTGCCAGTTTCAGTGAACACGAAGCATAAGTAATGGCCGTGACTGAGCCATCTGGCCACCGGTGTTGTATGATGGCGCCCAGTCCGTGTTCTGACGCGTCCGCAGCGACGACCACTTCAAGCGATGTGCCATAGTGAGTGAAGGGGAGGTCGGAATTATGAATGGCTTTAATGCTCTCAAACGCTTGTTAGCAGCGAGCTGACCATATCCATTCGTTATCCTTCTTGAGGAGCTCATCGAGGGGCTGGCGGATAAAGCGCATGTTAGGGACGAAAGACTGGTAGTAATTTACCAGCCCAAGGAAGGAGCGGAGCAGTGGCGTACCCTGGAATTTTGTTCTGGGGGGGGGGGGAGGTCAACAAATTCAGTTGAGGAGAGAGAACAGGGATCTGGGAGCGGTAGACCCCTAGTCAGGGGTTCTGGAGGCAGCTGTAATTTGGTACATGAAATTTCATTTCATATAGTAACATTTTCTTAATTTTTGGTACTTTAAGACTATTTACGATGACAACCAATTTATTTGTCATTGCTAATGCAAAACAGTTGCGAACCTAGGTAGTTTTAGAATTTTACTGCCATTTTCCAAACATCTTGGGTTGTTGGCGTCCTAAATTCAGCTATTTTTAACAGTTTTCACAATCAGGGTGAGTTTGGCACGATTTTGGAGGGCCTTCGGAATTTCGGGGGGGGTTGAACACCCCAAACCCCCATCCCCCACGGTACGCCACTGGAGAGGAGTGTAGTGATGGTGGGTGCCGGTATGTCGGCTACAGCAGTGATCTTTTGAGGGTCCGGGCTGCGTCCGTCTTTGTCGAGATGAACCCGAGGTACTTTATTGATGGTTGGAAGAAGGGGCACTTCCCGAAGCACACGCGAAACCCATATTCGTTGATTATATCGAATACAGCACGTAAGTGCACCTGTGATCGTCCAGGCTGTGACTCACCACTACAATGTCGTCCAGATAGGCCGTTGCAAATGGCAGTCCTGCGGACATATTGTCCCTGATTGCCTGGAAGATACCCGGCACTGATTTTAATTGCTGAATTATACATAATTATAAGTGGTGATAATCATGACCTATTTTCATCATTCAGGAGAAGAAGTAAAAAAAATCTTAGGTATTTTACAGTCTCAGATGGTGTTTGAGAAGGTACTTTCCAAGCAGAATGCAGACATAATCTGATCTCATATTACAATAATATGTTTTATGAAATTTTGACAAGTACATTCAGCAAAAATAACTTTCATAGTCTTCTTATGTTTTTATTGTCAGTTAAGTCATTATGCAGGTGTAGAAAAACTCCATGCCCAAACTTGTGAAGTGATATGACGGACCAAAATAAAGATTTATTTTCAAGCAACAGTATGTCAGACATGTGTCTCTGCAGTGCCGTGGTCTGACTATGGTTGGAAATCAAGCTACACCACTGAAGTATTCTGAAAACATGTAATTTGTTATCAATTGGGACCACATTTTTAAATGTATGTGCACCAACCTCCATAAGCAGCTGGTGCTGACACAGCAGAGATTGACTTGTGCACTCAAAAATGCTAGGCTGCCGCCTCAGCGATTCTCTTCAAAATCAACTGGCGATGGGTATATCAAGATTTTCATGTATGTAGGATTTTTAATAGACATAACAGCCATATTTGGCCAGAAGCAAACCCTCTTGCTGTATCTGTTCACTGGCATCAACAATGTTTTGCTGTCAATGTGTGGGAGGCCATTGTGCATGACTTTTTGATTGGGCCTTGCTTGCTACCCCGATGGCTCAGTGCACACATTTACTGGGCGTTACTGGAGGAAAAGTTACCAGAAACACGTGGTTCCAGCATGACAGGGCTGCAGCTCACTTTGCACGTCAGGTCTCACCGCCACTTACAATGAACGCTGGATTGTACGGGGCTTGGCCTCCCAAGTCACCAGACCTCACACTAATGGACTTCTTCCTATGCAGCCACATTAAAGCCTTAATTTACACATTGCAAGTTGATTCCAAAGAGGATCTTATTTCTTGTATCATTAAGGCAGCAACCATCAGGTAGCAACCTGGCATTTTTGAGTGCACACCTCAGTCTCTGCTGCATTGGTGTCAGCTATGGCTGTGTATCAAGGTGGGTGGCCGTACATTTGAACATCTGTTCTAAATTGGTCCAAAATACAACTTTTCTTCAGAATACTAAAGTGGTTTTGCTTGATTTCCAACCTTAGTCAGACCCACTGAGATGGTCCATGCCATTGCAAGGACACGTGTGACATTAGTTGCTTGACAGTAATTATGTGTTGGCCCCTCCTATCACCTCACAAAGTTTGGGCATGGTGTTTCCCCACACCTGTATTATGGGCTCCAACCAGTCTTGGCTTCAGCTGATTGTTTGAGAGATAAGTGGTAATAGCTGGGATGAAACCTAAAACCCTTTGAATTCAGTGCTTGTACACCAACCACTGTACTGGTAGGTAGCCCCAGAATGGTTGTTATAAATTCACTTGAGAATTATCTTATTCAATGGGACAAATCAGAGACATAAACAAACCTAATTACAGTGTACCACTAAATAAATTAAATAGACTGAATGGAACTGATGCTGGTCTTTGTGATAATTCTAATCATCTTTTTTTAAATTTTGAAAATCTTATCACTATATGGTTGATTTCCCCCCAAAATTATCCCATAACACATGCAAGGCCCACATGGCCTCATACACTGCAATACAATTAGAGTTATAACTGCTACCATTCTGGGGTCAATTGTGGCTCAGGCATTTTTGGACAAGTCTTGTATTTAAAGAGTGCTGGGTTCAATAATGATTGCTACTACGTATCTCTAAAGTAAATGTAAATAACACATATCTGTCAGTGTGATAACCAGGCACATGGCAAACCAACATCTGATACTCTGTGAATCAAACTTTATCTCAGACAGGGGCAAAGTACAACGTAATGGAATTACACTCAACACTGGAGATATATCGAAAATATTTGTATAAAAAAATTCTAAGAATACTTCTGATAATGCAGTCATCAGTTATATTTCTGAGTTGGACTGGAGAGGAATGTGAGCTTAAGCATGCCTTTTCAAATCTGCTCCATTTGGTTTCCTTCTGAGTATCAGCTGGAAGTTAAATCTGCATGCAGTTCCAGTTATAGATTACCCATATATGGTTTGGATTAAGATAATGGATAGCTATGATAATGGAAATTATGTTTAAATCTTTAAACAGTTTCATTTCTTCATTTCTAAATCCTGTGTGCTCTGAAGTTTACTTATCCAACACACATTCGTTTTTATCTTTTGTCTGGATGTAATATCTACAGTAAATTAGGCTTAACTTACTATGATGAGCTGTCACACATCATTCAATTAAAAGTAATACTCTTAAGGCACCAAAGTTATTCAAAGTAAAATGTTGGTATTTCTGGGCTAGGAATCTTGATCGCAGTGTTCAGTATGTTAACCCCATGGACTGTGCATGCATATTTTTTGGCAGGAGAAACAAAATTAATGATTTACATTGCAGGTTATTATTCTATTCCATTTATATAAATTTTAACTGCCTGTAAGAATGTCATAAATTTCATTAATGACCATCCTAACTCAGCTGAAACTAACAGTGCCTGCTGTACATCAAGGTGGTCAGCTCTTGATAAATATTTCAAGTAGAATCCTTATACTCCCCTTTGTAAAACTTTATATACCATTTTTGGAATAATTAATTTAAAATGTCTTTTTATTCACAGGAACTAATGAAGATGATGGGACTAAAGACATGGATGCTATGGCTTGGTTGGATGGTTAATGCTTTACTTGTCAATGTAGTTACAGTTACCATTATCACAGTTTTATTGAAAGTGCCATTTGGTTCTAGTGCAGTTCTTCAGAATTCAGATTTCTTTCTGGTATGGGTCATCCTTTTATTCTACTGTGTAGCTGGTGTCACCTTCTGTTTTGTTATTGCATCATGTTTCTCTAGACGTAAGTGTTTTTCAATTCTTAAATTTGACTCTGTGGGATATTTTAAATTATAAATACAAATAACTGAAAAAGAAACTATATATGTATATACATACAAGTCAGTATGAAAAATAAAGAATTATGAATGTGTGACACATGCTTCAGAAAGTTTGCAGGGTGAACTAATCCTGATGTCTATGAAATATGGAAGGATGATGGTACTTTACCGTTGTCTGTGTCAGTAGTTCACAAGTAGAAATTTGCCATGGTCACATCCATTTAAAAATTTTTTTCATGTCACTAGCCCAAAATACATAAAAGCTTCTATCATCAGGCATTTGAAGAAAAAAATTTAGGTAATATATCCAGTAACAAACGAATCTGAGGTGGGAACCAAACTAACAACTTACAGTAAATAATTCTGAATTTGTGTGTTATTTACTTCCTTTATTCAGAACAGATAATCTTCTTTGCTGTCAGCAAGAATATTTAATTTTAACAGCTTAAGCTTGTGCAATATGCTTAGTGAGAGACACACACAAGAAATATGTCATCTCCATATGTACTCACACCATCAGTAATGTCAATAATTTTCGACAACCAGTCCTTTTCAGATACTACATGTATGGGAAAGATGAAAATCTGAACTCTCTATTTCTGTCTGAATTATCAAGTGTTACCACCATTTCTATTCTATTAACAAAGTCTTCTATGTAACAAGGGATGGGCATATTTGTAACTGATCTAGATCCTTGTCTCATCTCTAGATGATGATGATGATGATAATTATAATTATGATGGTTCCAGTTGGTATCACTTTTGTTTTTACATTCCACATATGTTGTATTTCTGTTGTTAGGTCTCTATATTTTAGGATATCTCAGCTTTTTTTCTTGATCGCATTTCTGTCTCCTAATATTACAACATTTATTAACATAGATATTCTTTTTTCAGTGCTCATACCAGCGTTCTTTGTCTAATTGCACGCCTGTTTCTTTGTATATGTTACAGTATAGTTGCACACACATTCTGTTATGTATGTTTATGTATTTTTTTTTTGTCAAAATTGGGCATGGTAATGTTATGTGTTCATCATATTTTTTATATAATCTGCATTGTCTATCAATTTTTTTATATATTTTCTTTGTATGATATTTTGTTCATAATGCCTGATCTTATACTGCTATTATTATATGTTGTTATTATTGTTGTTTTTGTTAGTTTGTGATAGGGTGGCATAAGTAAAATCATAGTGTTTTAATGAAGGTCAAAATGTAGTTGTGATAAATAATGCCTCAAATGAATTAAATGTTAAAGGAATGATAAAGAGTAAATTAGTTTACACAAATTTTCACTTTCAGATCAGTACTTATACATATCGGTTTTAAAGTCAGCTTCCTGAATTTTGAATATTATATTAATGTGCTGGTTGTTGGTATGTAGTTTTGCTGGTATCCTGTCAGCATCAATCTGTTTAAAAGAAAGAAATAATGTCTAACCATGTTTTAACATTAAAAATGTTCAAACTGGTGTTTGAAAGTTCTGATGTAAGATGTGTAGACTAGGTACATAATATAAATTCCAATCAAGTGAGTACTACACATAATAGCTCAAGGATAACACTTGTTAAATTCTCTTTAATATTATGTGAGAAACTGTATCAATGATGGGCTGGGTAGCTTAGTCGGTATAGTAACTGACTATGGGCTGGGATCTAATCTCGGTGGGGACAAGGACTGGCCCTGGGGCCCACTCAGCCTCCTGTAAAATGGGTACTGGGTCTTTCCCGGGGGTAAAGTGCCGTCGGGGCATGCTGCTGACCACTCACCCCTTCTAATGCCACAGTCATGGAAGAGTAGAGCTATACCTCTACCCACCCTCTGGGCCACACCAGGCCTGTAACAGGGTCACTTTTTACTTTTTACTGTATCAATGATTACACAACTTACACTTTCCATCTACTACGGGCTGCCTTAAAAATGAATATTCATAGAAATCTAGCATGTGTTATCTAAAGTATTTACCTTCATGTTCTTGCTAAGGGCTGATGACAAACTGTCTCACAAAAGGCATGTTTTATCTTCAGTGGACACATAGCCTATGCCTATTATTCACATTCTAATTCATATGCCTTACATAACATTGAACAAAGAAAACAGAGTACCATCTTATTTGTAAGCATTAAACTGCATAAAAATACAATTAGTGAATAAGGACACAGGTAATTTTTGGTAACAGCTTGGAGTTTGCATAAAACTAAGGCTGAATTTGGCTTGAATCTGTGAAAATCAGTACAGTTAGAGAAGATAATAACAAAAGTATTGACACGTACAATTGTCACTGGATAGCTTAGTGGCTGATATGCTATGGACTAATCAGATATACTGTCCATGTGTGGACTTTCTATCCAATACAAGTAGTGAGAATGTCACTCTGCTGTAAACAACTCAGTTTATTTTTATTACACATAAAATGAAGTAAATTTCACTTCTAAAAATTAATAAGCAGTCAGGAAAAATGTGGACATGTATAAGGTATTAACCAGTCTCTCAATTGAAATCTTAACTCTCCACATGATATTAATATTACTATGTCATATCCACAAATTAGCCATTTTAAAAGCTGCATAAATTTTCTCTTCAGTAACTTGAAGTAATGGTTTAAAGCTAATAATTTAAATTAAATGTTAGTAAAACAAATTTCATGAAATTTTATACCAACAACAACAACAACAACAACATATGTGTTGATATGAATAATGGTTATGGTAATAAAACAATTAAAGTGGTTACGATGAAATTTCTTGGACTACAGATTAGCTGTAAGTTAAGTTAATAAACGCACATTGAATGTATTTATTACCCCTAAAATAGGTTTTGTTTGTTATGCAATGTGCACAATCACATCACTTATGAAAACAGAAAATATGAAATGTGCTTATTTTTCCTTATTTCCTTTCCGTCATATGATAGGGAATAATTAACTGGGGAAATTTAACAGACACCAAGAAGGTATTTTACATTGAAAAGAAAGTTATTAACCCTTATTCTGCTAACATGGAGAATATGGTGAGCTCCTAATGATGCCAGTAATTGGCAGATGGGATTTAACTTGGCATTTAAAGGGTTAAAATAGTGACAGGTGTGAAAAGGAAAGTCTTTTGTAGGAAATTCGCATTTTCCTTGTTTAGAAAGTTTAATATTTCTGCACTTGCCCTGAATTCTTACTGATACTGTCACTTGTGGACAACAAAAAAATTTCAAATAAATTTGGATATACACAACATAAGCACAGTCATATATATAGGTGTATATATGGCCTACATGTGTGTAGGGCACTAACCTCAGGGAATGTCAAAAAGGAGTTTGTTTTGCAGGAATCAAGTCTTTTGATAACTTCCCATCAGTCATTAGAGGTCTAAATCGAGAGGTATAAGTATTTAAACCAGCCAGTAGAGGTGAATTTACTTCAAATCAAATTCTAAATTGCATTAATAACATGAAAGACCAAATGGGTCCATGAAATTTTGTGCTTTGTCTCTAACAATGTCAAAAGGTACTTTTATTTGTGTATTATAGGCAGGTCCTGTAACATTGTGAATAGAGATTCACTGGCATGCCATTGTGTTGTTGAACAAATATGCACTCTTTACAGTCTAATATTACTTTATTACACTGTGCCTGACATGTTTCAAACCATTTGCTTTATAATCAGGGGATCCTTATTTGCCTCTTGGGGTTATTTTAAAATGATTTTTGGCACATGATAATTGACCCTAATTTTATATTGCTTTTGACAGATTTTGGTGTCAGTAATGGTACTTATGCTTACAATTGTGTTCCCTTCATGCTTTAAACCAGGGAGTTATATGTGGTCATTTGTCACATCCCTTACAGTGTTTCTGTACAGTGATTGTGATGACTATTTGATAGTAGCCCTCTCAATTGTATAGTTGTGCAACTGAATCTACCTTCTCAATATATACTACCTTCAGTTACTTATTTCCTTCACAATTTAGAATATTTCACCTGTAAGTTTTTGGTGCACAGTATCGATGCAAAGAAAGAAAGTACAACTACAAAGACCAGTAGCAAATTTTGCATCATCTAAAGAATTTTAATAAATTACCAGCATTCATTGCAGAATTAATCAAGGACAAGAAGCATTTTGTATTGACTATGAAAAGATTTTTAATGTTTATTTCTTTTATTTAATTAATGAATATATTAATGAATATTTATATTATCAACATGAAACTATTGATGATTGCTCTATAGCTATGGAATTGTAAACATTGTGTTCTGTTTAGTTGTACATTTTCTCTACTTGTTTCTGATAAATGATTAGTGATCATTTTATATAATCATGCATTGATTTTATTGTAAGTATTTCATATCAAAATGCCATATGGTAGTACAGTGGATCGGTGGAATGTATATGCATGTATGAATGTGTGTGTATGTAGGTGTATATATATATGTTTTTATTTCCTGTTTGTGCTGTGCATGTGTTTTACTACTTTAGTGGTTTTGTGTGTGTGTGTGTATATATACACATAACCATTTTGATTATAATATGTCATGCTAACATGATATGGACCTTGTTCCATGTAATCTCGGTTCTCCATGCTGGTGGTTTGCACTAAACTGAAACATGTAGGAGAATAAAAACATGTATTGTTATATGCTGAATCTGTACTTTAATGATTATTGGTTGGCTACTGGTCATTATGCATGCAGGAGAAATGAACCGCTTAAAAGTGTGGGCTGCTATTTCACTGTCTCTGCACCAATAGAGGCTAGGATTTAAAACCATCATTTAATTGGGCATACATTGATGCTTGAATTTGGAAATGTTGGTTCCCTGAAATAAAAAATATATCTCCTATTAATTGCTACAAGACACCAATTAAATTCTGGCAGTTATATTTAGTGCAGGGTTCTGTCACTGGCATCATCCTATTGACTGCATTTATGTGCTGTGTTTTGTAGTTTAAGACTAATACACTGTCAGTAACACATTTCTGAAAACCTACACATGAAGTTAACTAATTATGTAATTTTAAATGATTTCAGCAACCTTAGCAATGAGTGTTGGCATACTTCTTTGGTTTTTATCTTACTCGGCCACAACATATCCTGTTAGCATTGGATCTTCTGTTGAGCCAGGTGTCAAACTCTTATCTGCAATTTTGCCTAACACAGCAATTAACTGGGGATTTAATTTGATTGTATCCTGGGAAACAACAGGTTAGTATGTATAATCACCTAACTATTGCAAATAATTTTAATAAATACTTCTTATCCATTATAGATAATATAATTGATGAAAACATCATGAATAATGAAAATCTTACTTCAGAAACTATTGATCCACTAAAATACCCACACAGCACGTTTACTCAACCATGTATGCACATTAAATTGAAACATACTACCACTAAAGAAATAGATGAAATTATTAAACTTTTAAAAACCAACACATGGATATGGTGAAATATCAACCAAAATTCTAAAAGCTAGTGCCCCATTCATCTTATCTCCTTTAACTTACATAGGTAATAAGATTCTATCAACAGGAATATTTCTGGATATGTTGAAATTTTCTGAAGTAAAGCCCTTATTTAAGAAAGGTGACATGCCTAACTTGTCGAAATGTAGACCCATCTCATTACTTCCATCCTTCTCAAAATTTTTTAGAAAATCATATATATATATAATATTATATTATATATTAGCAAAGGAAAGCTATGGTTTTAAAACCAACTCATCTACTGAAATAGCTACTCACACCCTAATAAATAATATACTTTCATCTCTTAATAATAATTTATGTGCAGGTGGCCTATTTTGCAATTTAAAAAGGCATTAAATTGTGTGAGTCATGAAATGCTGATGTCGAAATTGAATTTTTATGGTATCACAGGCACAGCTAATAAATTAATTAGATCTTATTTACTAAATGGATATAAAGAGTAACAATAAATGACAATAATTTAAATAAATTTTTCCTCTCAGTGGGAAGAAGTGCAGTGTGGAGTGCCGCAGGGTTCTGTACTCAGTCCGCTATTTTTTCTTTTATATATTAACGATTTCCAAATAACTATATCTAATAAATCTAATCCTACATTATTTGCAGGTGATACAAGCATTATCATCACTAATTCTACAGAATTCACAAAAAAATATTAATCAAATTCTTTTTGAAATGAATAGATCGTTTCAAAGTAATTTATTATTTTTAATCTATGATAAAACTTATTTCATGCCATTTCTAACAAAAAAAAAAACAAAGAAATTGATATGCAAGTGTCTTTTGCTAACAAACTCATTACTAACATTCATAGTACAACATTTCTAGGCTTAACTATTGATACCTCCATGTTTGGAAGGATCATAATTAAGAATTAACTGCCAAACTAAATCAAGCTTGCTATGCTATGTGGGATACTGTAGGATTGTTGCAATGACAATCACAATAAAACACATGTTATTTATTTTGTCTTAGGCTCGTACAGTATGGTTGAGTTGTTACTTATACTCGTACGATACATCAGTCGAGCCTTACTCCGTAAGCTCTGCATTGCGTGACGGCTCGGTTGTAAGTGCGCAGTGCAGTTGCGTGGTGTGGCAGCACTGTCCGGTCGGCTGTGCAGTGGGCAGCGAGATGCGTAGCAGACTATACTAGATGATCTGTAGCACAGATCATCTAGTATAGATCTGTAGTTCGCAGGATGTGTGGCGGTCGCCAGTCCGGTCGGTGGAGAGATGTTAGCGGGCAGCACGGCAGGCCCCTGTCCGCTCGTTAGGTGTCGTGATGTTGGGTGTCAAACGACGTTACTCCCTTCTGGATTGTCACCGACAATCCTACTCCTTTTAGTCGTCGCAGACAAATTATTCCTTGTAGTGTCGGAGTTGGCTTCTTGATGTATCGGGACAGACTGGCCCTTCTTGATGTACTGAGCTGCCTAGTCCTTCCTGATGTTGCACCTGGCTAGCCCTTCTTGATGTTGGAGCTGACTAGTCCTTATTGATGTATCTTCTTCTTGGTGTAGGCGTTGAATGTTCTTAGGCCAAGCCAAGCCAAAGTGTTAACTGGGGGGCGGAGACTTGCGCGAAGCCTCATTTAGGGTAACCGAATGGCGCTCGGCTGTTCAGCGCCAAACGCGATTCTTTTGTCGACTTGGCCATCGCGGGCATGGCCTCGACTGGCTTGCTGTCCCCTGCTGCCCTTGGCTTTCGCGTCAGGCTACGCCGTCAATTCTCGGTCAGCTTAGGTATCTGCGAGTTACCGTACTAGGGGGTTCCCCACATCAGCTAACTTTGAGTCGAAGCTCTCGGTCAGGGCTTAGATGTGGTCGGCAAACAGCGGAACGCCCAGATCCTCGTGTATCGGCCTGTTACTTACGTACCAAGGGGCACCAGTAGCGAGGCAAAGACACATGGATTGTAACACCTGCAACTTCCGGACATGGGAGCGAGCAGCGGACCTCCACGCAGGGCACGCATAGTCCATCAGGGGCCGGATGAGCTGCTTGTATAGCAAGATTCCTATCCTGACCGATAGATCACTCTTCCTATTCAGGAGGGGACTCGAATGTTCTCAGGCTGGAAACGTGGCCTTTTATACAGACTTCTAGCTGTTCGACCTGCCCTGCCATTGGTTAGTTGGCAGATTTGGTAGGCGTGGCTAGTAGAATGAATACTCTTGTTGAGGTGCCATGATGGGAAGCTGCGCTTGGTTTGGAGCTGTGAGCGGAGACTGGGGTTACAGAGAGAGAAGGATAGGAGAGAGAGAGCATTGCTGTGCTGTTGAGTGGAGACTGGACGGAGGAAGGAGAATTACAATGTGGGTGTCCCCACAACAATAAGATCAATTAAACCGCTTGTTTCCGTAAATGTTCTAAGAATGATCTATTTTTGCTATGTTCATTCCATTATATCATATGGATATTTTATTTTGGGGTAATTCATATCACAGCAAATGTATTTTTTATCATTCAAATATAAATAATTAGGGTAAAGATGAATGCTAATAAAAGAGACTCCTGTTGTAAATTGGGGACCATGGTGGCACAGTGTTTATGGTGCTGTGCTACAAATTGGAAGGTCGCTGGTTCAATCCCAGCTGGTGTCATTGGAATTTTTTTTTGACATAAAATCCTTCTGATCACACTATGGCCCTGGGGTCGACTCAGCCTCTAACAGAAATGAGTACCAGGAGCATTTCCTGGAGGTAAAGGCGGCTAGTGCCTAGGCCTGACAACCTTACCACCATCGTGTGCCGTTGTCATATAATCTGGGAACCTTAACTTCTTGGAACCCTCTGGGCCACTGCAGGCCTGTAACGGGACTGCTTTACCTTTACCTGTTGTGAATTATTTAAACAGTTATTTGTCTTACCACTCCAGTCCCAATATATACTCTTCATACTCGTATTTATCAGCAAAAATAGAGATTTGTTTATATCTAACTCAGAGATACATAGTATCAGTACAAGTTTTATCGCTGATCTACACTTACCTTCACCTACCCTGGCACTAATTCAGGAAGTAGAATTTTTAATCACTTACCACCTAACATTAAGGATGTATTTAATGACAAGAAATGATCCAGATCAGCACTGAAGAAATACCTCTGAGAGAACTTCTTTTATATCTTGGAAGAATATTTTAATTCCAATGTTAATTTTCCTGTTTTTTAACATAATTTGTTAGTTAAATTACATGATAACTTATTTCTTGTGTTTTATAATACAACACTAATGCTATTTTAAATTTTTATTCATGATTGTGATTATACTGTAACTAGTTGTAAATACTGTGATACATTTAAACGTTTTTTACATGACTCATGTCACATTATACATTTATTTTATGACAAAGTCTATGCCTGCAATTTTTGTATGGCTTTATTTGGTTTTGAGTTTATGCATTTAAATGTATGTTCTAAATGATTGTTTTCCATATCTAGGGATCCATGGAAATAATAAAGAATGAGGATGAAAGTCATGAAATGTGTCACCATTTTTGACACACATATTTTCATCATAAATTTCTGTGATGTGGTCCTCCTTGGAAAATGAATACTGTGTCCATCTGATAATATCATAGTTACAGTTAAGAAAATTGTTCAAAACAGGACCGGTACTGTAAGACTGTCTTAAGTGGTTTGCAGTATATTATAATGATTGCATTTTAACACAGCAATATCATCATATATTTGATAGTCTAGAACATTTCTAAAGAACAACAGTGCAAAAGATGCACATCACCTTATTTTATTACTTCTTCAGTTTCTTAGCACTCGATTATGCTTACATATATACATACATGCATACATACATACATACATACTTACATATACATATGCATATACATATGCACATGTATATACATTTACATATACATTCATATATAAATATACATATACATATACATACACATTCACAGATCCATTATCCGCACAAGGCGGATTGAATGTTGAGTTTGTCATGAAAAGAGCTAAATTGCAAAGGACAATCAAGTCAAATGAATAAGTTACAAATTACATAAAATTAGTAAGAACATGATAAATTACACAAAAAAAGATCATGTACACACACAATAATGAAACAAGTTACATATGAATGTTCATATATCAACATCATTATGAACAGCAGATAGAAATTTCTCAATAGAATAAAAGGCATTTTTAGCAAGGTATTATCAACTTCAAGGAGAGTCATCCCCATTGTGTTTGTTAGAACCTAAGATAATAATTCTATAAGGATACAGCTGTCATAACACAACTATAGTATCAGGTGTATATAACTTATCAACATCTACTACATGTTTCGGCCAATGCTGCTGTGGCCATCATCAGGTTGGATGCAATTTATCAGAGAAGCTATATAGATATCATATAACACAGAGCAATGATTAGTATTAGTGTAGGTAAGGGAGAACAAGATCTCATTTTACACAAAGTCAGTGGGCATGTGGGCAGATGGTAATGAACCATGCATATAATATGTGTTATCTTGTTTGTCTATGAAAATGTAGTGTATGTGCCGAGTCCGTTTATGCCCCGTGGGGTGCGGTAGGCCTGGGCTGGTGTTTGGTCCTGTGGTGCAGTATTTTCTTGCCTGTGGTGAGGGCTGAGTGTCACACCGGTCTGCTGCTGTGGCTGTGTAGACATCCTAAGTTGTCTACGGTATGGTTGGCAGCTGCAGGTGTATTGTAGTGGGGGAAGGGATTTCTTAGTGCTGTGCTGGAATAATAAATAAGCTAAGATGGACAATCAGTCAGAATTGGGAAGCTGTG
>Ga0131853_10008249_pt1 | contig 18963 bp, 12 predicted proteins | sample TergutLab28metaG_FD_92764 | JGI IMG/M metagenome (GOLD analysis project Ga0131853, IMG submission 92764) | Labiotermes labralis P1 segment gut microbial communities from Petit-Saut dam, French Guiana - Lab288 P1 (version 2) (version 2) | ecosystem: Host-associated > Arthropoda: Insects >...
ATAAGTGTGTAACAGCTGTCAAAGTTTCAAACTTCTCTGGCCATTATCTCCGTAACCGTTCAACTTTGGACATAGGTGTTTTGGGTTATATCGGTATACTTTAACATAAGGAACACCCTCCCTCCCGAAGTCTGGCACATTCCTCCTGGGACACTCTGTATGCATACATACATACATATATATATATATATATATATATATATATATAGTATAAGCTTTTACCTTATATACATAAAAGGTAAAAGGTAAAGCAGTCCCATTACAGGCCTGGAATGGCCCAGAGGGTTCCAAGAAGTTAAGGTTTCCAGATTTCATGACAACGGCACAGGATGGTGGTAAGGTTGTCAGCCTTATGCACCGGCCGCCTTTAACCCCAGGAAATGTTCCTGGTACTCATTTCTGTTAGAGGCTGAGTCGACCCCAGGGCCATAGTGCGATCGGAAGGATTTTATGTCAATGAAAAATTCCAATGACACCAGCTGGGATCGAAAGAGTGAACTTCCGATTTGTAGCACAGCACCTTAACCACTGTGCTACCGCGGTCCCCACCTTACATACATACCGTTTGAGTAATGTGTATGATGTGTCCTCTTTGTCGTTAATATTTATACCGTGTCTCCCCCCCCCCTCCACCTTGAACACCTGAAAATCGACAAGAAGCCGCTCCGAAAATTTGAGGTGGAAATGACAGTAGTGCCATTTAATGTGGGTTACGATATTTTGTGTGGTTAATATTAATCGAAAAATACAAGACTTATTTCGTTTGACTTTGCTGTGGAATGTAAATTATCATTGCGGCAGAGCGAAAATTATATTTACCTTTATATTCATTTGTACGAAACCAATGAAACATGGGCGTTTGCTACTGCAATATGCCATATAAATACGTATGAAGGCTGTATAATGAACTCTTCAGAGGTTGCAGATAAGAGAGACAGCAACGGTACCAAATTTTAAACTTCTTACTAATATTTTACATTCGACATTTGTTCCACTTGACTTATTTGCAATTTCTCTGCTGTTCCTGGCCGTACCCAGTCTCAAGTCATGCACAATAGCTGCAGACGGAAGTTGCTCGTATCATCCAATTTTAGCCATCGACAACAATACATAATAACATCTTCAGAAATAATACTATCTTGGTGCAAGTATCAGTTTGTTCCAGCAGGAATCCAACATTATTTTTTGAGCTGGCTAATCCAAAGGATCTCCCCTTCATTCGATACCACAAACATGATCGATAATGCAATTCCTAATCAGAACAATCTTCTATAACTTGCCACTGCTAAGAAATGTACGCCCCAGTATATATCACTGGCGATGTAGAACTTTTTAAAAATGGCTTCCAATGAGGACTGTAGAATAGCAAAATTAACTACAGTAACATTAAAATAAACGTAAATTATATAACGTGTTGTCCAAGCGGCTGGTGCGGTAGCACTTTGAATGAAGAATTCCGTACCCAGTGAATTAAATGTTCAAATAGACTTAAGAATGCATACTGCGCCATCTGTGTGGCAGATTGCGCCTTTAATTTACTGGTGTGTGGAATTTCCACTGCGCACACGGCAGCTTCTCTTTCTTTGTGTATTTATTTCTTGTTTCGTAACCTTTGAGAAGGTAGTCAGTAAGGTGAAGGCGAACTTGTGTCCACGTCTTGAAGGCACAGGAAGTGTGGAGGTAGAGGTCCACCAATTCCCAACTTTGGCGGTAAATGGATGTGAGTGGCTAGCCGCACGACCCTGCCGATTTACAACCGGGGGAAAAGAGCTCCCGACACCCATTGAATAGGAATCTGAGTGGGCCCCACAGTCTGTCTGAACGTTTTGGAGAACAAAATAATCTGCCCTATTGGAATTGGAACCCCTTATAGTACATACAAAACACTGTGATAACCACTGTGTTCTGACCAACATTGGATGAATAAAAGGACACTTCCCTCCAACATATGCCATGGAAATGAAGCTGGTTGATGAAAACTAACTTTACAGACCATCAGATTCTATAGTGGTCCAAACTCTCCAGAATTTTACGAGTTTTTGAACCTGTGAATATTCTTTCTTTGTTCCAAAACCTATTCTCGTACAATTCACGAACACATTTAATGGCTGTATCGTACCCTACACACACTAGAGCGATACTTTAGACACACGTTCCTTGCGATTTGACTTACCTCATGGTCCCTGGTATTGTATAAAGTTAACTTTTGATTATTATTAAGACAAAACATTCGACACACATACCAGCAGATAAGACAGTAACTGGACGAAAAATATTGTCGCCTGCTCGCATAAATGGGGAGACACTGCACTATAAGCTGGAAAGTAGAGCGTTCGATTCCCGATGGGATCACTGGGATTTTTATCGACTTTATCCTTCCGGCACTGGGGTCGACTCAGCTTCTAACAGAAATTGGTACCAGGAGTATTTCCTGAGGGTAAAGGCGGCCGATGTATAGGACTGATAACTTTGCCACCTTAATGAGCCGAATGTCTATAAATGCTGGGAGCCTCAGCTTCTCTGAGCTCCCGGGACCTCTATAGGCCTGCACAGGGATTGCTTTACCTTATGTCAGTGAAAAATGCTAACTGCCCGAAATAATACAAAAACCGACGTCACTTAACCTGCTAAGAAATCAATTAGAGGGTATTAAGGAAAGTATGAATTTTTAGAAGAAGCAATTCTGAAATTAATTACATGAATATATAATGCGCGATAACATAAATTTAAGTTAATTTTAGAGCTATATAGGCCTGCCACAGGGTACAGGATGCATTGCTTGAAATGCCTTCATATGGAACACACTCTCACCAGTATTCATGACATCAGAGTTGGAATATGTGTCCCCCAGAGATAATAATACATAATGCAAAAGGACGAGTCCAACACACCAACCCCTAGAGGGAAGAAACTCAAAACTTACTTAATACAGAAGTAGTGTATGTTTCAGTCATGAACATCATTGAGTAAACATTACATCAATTTCTTCGTTAACTACACGTTTCGGAATTATTTTGCCATTGTTAGGAGAACATTTTAATCCTTATTACAAAACGTTAAGCCGACAATTCTTCTGAGTTAAGGTACCATGATTATTAAAATCAAAATAAAATTAAAGCAATACTAAAGAAAATATTAAATTATAAAATTGTTCAATAATTTGTATTTAACGAAAGACAATCCGTTCAACATAGCACAATAGTGCTGCAATATGTTGAACAAACAAAGTGAGTCGATCCCAGTGGCCACGCGGTCTAAGGCGTGGGTATACAGCTGCTCGCTTGCTGGGATTGCGGGTTCGAATTACGCCGCGAGCATTGACGTGTCTCTTGTGAGTGTTATCACCTTTCTGAATCGGGCTGATCACTCGCCCAGAGGAGTTCTACCTAGTGCAGTGTGTCTGAATGTGATTATGAACCCTTGTTAACGGGGGGGGGGGTCCTGGTCCACTAGGGGCTGTTGTGCTGGGGGAGGGGGGAAACAAATAAAGCGATATAAATATTCACTAAACATTGATGTGCATGACTGAAACCTATAGCAGTACTCGGATAACACAACACTAAGCCAATATACAAACAAGTGTCAACAGCCAATATACATGTCATGACACACATTATGTGTCTATAGTTAACAGTTGATACGAACGTAGAACCTACCAGATCTACCGCCCTTCCCTAGTAGGCTTACATTCAAAAGCCCTCGCTGACACCAAGAACCAACACAGAAGACGTTTCCTAACGGATTGTTACCTGGAGTTCTTAAACATGCCACTTGTATCGATCTGTTGTGTTTCCCACAACTGTTGCTATTTTCAAGAAGCAAAAACTTGACATTATTCTAACTTTGCTGGGTCAGTCTAACGGGCCCTCTTCCAGACTGTCTAATGTTCCCGGGACCGCACGGCTGGCACGCGTTGTCCTGTGACTGTGGTTAGGTAAATCGAACGCAGCAGATCTTGTACTGTACTTACCCCATCCTTTCACTACAGGACGGAAACAAGTGTATGAATGGATCTTTCCGGAGAATTGCAGTGTTATAGGAATGCCAACAATGAGAAAATTCCAGACACTAATTAATCTTTTGCGTAATTACTACCGTTTGCAAACCTTTGGAACTGACTTGTCTTGACATGATAAAACTACACATCTGACATTCCTGTTATGTTTTAATGTCTCTGTGCATAAAAAGACCGTGACGTCTACACTACAAACAAGACACTACTTTAGACGTGACACCTAACCTTATCTACATACCTTTCAGATGAGTATACACACAGTCTTAGAAATGTTTTGCTCAGAAATGTGATTCTTTCCAGTTACAAGCAAAATTTCGATAAACGTCACATGAGAGGAAAGTCAGTACAGTAGATGTCAGTATCTTAAAAGAGTATTTTTTCCACTGATCAACAACAAAAATTAATTCCCTTTTGAAATCGAGGAACGGAAAAAAGTAACGAATACGTGCATGTTCTTTCCAACGGGTAAAATGCAATGTTTTTAAAATGTGTTATAACCAGCAGTGCTAACCAGCACCGCAATTAATGTTCACAAGTCTCTCAACCCATTCTGTTTTGCTCAAAGATTTAGTACAAAAGAAATGTCACGAGCAATCCATGTGGAAACGTGACAGCAAGAAACGGAGAGATGGGTCCATGTTACGCATTCAACTGGGTCTATTAAAACTTAAAAGCACATACAAAAATGTCATTTTGAATTGTAACAATTGCCTACTAAATGATTATCTAAGTAATGGCAAATACATGTCAATACTTTCGTATGTTTAAGTAACCTCAAACCTGTAGAAGGAATACACAACACGAATTTCAATGGCGTACAGCTCACTTTGACCACGTTCCACCTAGCGGAGTTTGATTTCATTTGCACGTGACGCATGTGCATGTTGCACGATCTAGCGAATGAATACGCAACTATATCAAAGAAGCACCTTCCTTTAGTATAAAATGTACTGTATTTAGTATTTCATGGATATTCGCTTCAAATGTGGAAATGGAAAATCTAAGTTTACATAACGTCTCTCAGATAATAAACATTCAATTGGATCCATGGAAGATATTATAAAATATTACATGTAACAAGAAAAGGAAGTATGCTGAACACCCTAGGTTACATGCATATAATGAAATCAAACTTAATCTAATCAATGATGAATGCACGGTAAAATACAACGTAACATTTGTGTCAATAATTCATAAAAACTCGCACTGTGGGCATTCACCGCTGTGGCTTCCTATACCTGCCTAGACCGTGTGCAGTCAATTGTTACGCTAGATGCACAAGCACACACACACACACATACGCTGAGACATCCAAATACAAAGTAAAAACTGTAAGTAGAATATTGCGATTGCACCCATCAGTGTTCATATTTGTTTTATCAATTAAACCTCAAATATTTATGTTTTTCAGCATGGATACTACTTTACTATAAAAATTTTACACTGAAAATATATCTGTCGTCATGAGGAGACATGGAACAATTACCAGTACGATCTACTAGCATCATTTAATGTTCGGTGTACAAGAAATAAAAATACGTACTGTGAGCCTAGCAGCATATACCATAATTTGTGACTAATATATATATATATATATATATATATATATATATTTTAATTTGACACAGTCCAGATTAAGGTGTTATGTTATTATATATCAATTTTAACTTCAATGGTGGGCAATAATTCAGTGTATCTCAGTAGTACATCAATCAGATCTTCCTTTTGTTGCTCTTCTAAGTTGTTATTACTCTTATTATTTTCCCTAAGTCCACTTCAGATACTTGTTGTGGGTCCCTTAAATCAGCTTCTCCTGTTTTTGCACAGATCTAGTTGCAGTCTAGACTCTCCCCCACTTCCTTCTTGATGAACATAATCTACCAGAGTCTTCCTTCCTTATCCTCTTTTTACCCCTGATATCATCTGTTTTATCACAGGCATTAAATTCTATCACATCATCCATATTTTCTCTTAATACTTCACTCAAGCATGGGGTATTTTCCCTTCCCATCCTTTTTCACATGTGTATCTAAGGAGTTTATTTCTTCTTCCATTACCTCATCATGTAATTTCCAATTCTCATTGACATATCAGATGTACTTTCTCATTGTTCAGACTGGTTCTTCATTTAGGTTGTGTGTGATGAGACAATCACCTGTTTCTGGGAAACCGTGACCTATACTATCTTGTGACTCCAGCTGTTCCTGTACATATTCGTCAACTTTCATTCATTTATGGTTCCTTCTATCTCATACATTAGGCAGTTGGTTTTGAAATTTACTACAAATCCATACTCCTGTAGGAAAACAACATCAATTAATAAGAATATTACCAGTTGCCCAGAAACGAGGAAAACATGTTCATAACAATCATCACCAATGTTAAATGGGATATACGTTTGTTTCTTTATTCTCTGACTCATACCTCTAAATGCTGTTAAAAGTGCCTCACTTTGCAATTTCATCTCCAACATCTCTCTTCCTTGTGACAGTAAATTTGCATAGAGGTCTTCTGTTATTAAGCTAATTCCAGATCTGGGATCAATAACCCACTTAACAGTTCCATTCCCAATTTTAATATCAATATGTGGATAAGTTTCCGCGTTCTTATCATTTATAGAGCATGTTGTCACTTTGACTTCATTATCCAATAAATTTTTCTTTGAATTCTTCAACATTTTCTTTCCCATATTAATACCAATAAGTGCCTGAACTGAGCTTGCTGTACCTCAGTGTCTCTTGTACGTGAACAGCATGCGGTCCCCTAATCTGTTCCTCTGTATCCTCCATCTCATTTTCCTGTGAATTTCTGCCTTGATTGTACTGTGTAGGTTCTGGATTTAAAGCAGATGTATTTGCCATATTATGATGGGGGGTGAAAATTCTTTTGTTACATCCCAAACTCCTATATGTCTCTTGTATGTCATAGCCTTGTTGCACTGAGTACATAGGATTTCTCATGCATCTTCATTCTTAACTTACATATGTCTGTCATACTGCATGAGTCCCACTATCTTTGTGGTCTTCCCTATCATAACTGTTGCATGTATGTGGCCTGTTCTGATTAGACCATAGCTGTGGATTATGATGTTGACCCTCAATGGTTTCCAGTTTATTTAGTACATTCAAGGTATCCTGTATTGTATTTAAATTTGATGTGAAGAACATTTTCTGTACCCATGGAGGGTATGAACTAGTAATAGCCTCAATTTCTTCATGTTCTAACAAATGAGTTTGTAGTGATGTATCTGACACTGATATTTCAACAGATGTGACGCCATACTGCCATCTGTAAACTTATAATACATACATCGAAGAATCTGAGATTGTGCGTTTGACTGTGACTCCTTACTCCAAAATTGATGCAAAAATTTTCTTTTAAACTCCTCATAACTGTTGATATGTTCTTTAGTTGCTATAGACCAGTTTTTGGCAAATTCCTCTGTAAGAGATTTGGACACAAGACTCAACTTCAAGTGTTCATTACTTGATTTTTGGTTTGAGATATTCATCATGGTCTTTCAAAAAGTGTACAACATACTGTCCTCCACTACTGAGTATTGGAAGAGCCAATTCCAGCAAAATCTGACTTCCATTGGTTGGCACTGACACATTTACAGGTGTCACTGAACAAACATTACCATTCAAGACATTTTCATTCATTCCATGTGGACATCCAATCTCTACACTCTCAACCATACATGATGAGATAGATGCAAAAGGTTCGCTGGGTGCACTGTTGCCAGACTGACCTGGCTGGACCTACTTACATCAGACGAAGTAGAATTATTAGGTTGTATGCTTGTATTATTGGCTACACTAGATATCGGCTCCTTCCAATCAGCTACCTCTCTGTCTTTTTCTGGAAACTTCTGTGCATTAGCTAACTCTGACCAACAGAAACTGTCTCACACTTCCTGATTATTTTTGCTTACATCTTGCATAAATGTACTTATGTCTTGCCTTGCCAAATTTAGCTCAGTATTTATGTGCTTATGCAAGCTGCTGTGCTGATCTTTGGTGCTGATAATGTGTCCAGATACACTATCATCGACACTAGCTGACAGTTTGTTAAGACTGTCCCTAATTGAACGTATTTCGTGTCTTGTTTCATACCTCAAGTGAAGTTAGCCTCTGTTACTACAGTTATTTCACGCTATAATTGTTCTGTTAGGCTATCCATTAACTTATCAATCAATCAATCAGTTTAGCACCTAATTCTTCATTTGCCTTTGCATTTTGACTTTGAATGCTACTCAGCATACTTAAAACATTGGCTAACATGCACTGACATATGACTATCAACATTGTTTGTTACTGAAAACAAATATTAAGATTTTTTGTGTTAAATGAAGAGCATAAACTCAACAACCTGAGTGAACAAAGTGTTAGTGGTGCAAATGAAAGCAGTAACAACTCAGACAAAACGTCTTCACCATCATGTGTAAATGGTTGTAGTGGAAATACTTTACTCGTTGGCAGCAATAATACCTCAACAACCCCCCAAAACTTGAGTACCAAAGTATCATCTAAATCTAAATGTAAATTGTCTCATCAACTAAATGGTTCAGTACTCTTAAAATGATAATGATAATAACTGTTCACCATCAAAATGTAACAGGATTGAAAGGGAAAGCAAATGAATTAAGTCAGTTACATCCAACTTTCCCACATACACTGTGTCTCTCAGAGCATCATATCAACCACTTAGAATTACAGCAGACATTCTTGGACAATTATAAATTAGGAGTCCGTTACTGTAGGACATTATATAAAAAGGGAAGTGTATACATATTGGTGCAAGAAAGTTTCAGGTATGTGAGAATTGACCTAGAAAAGTATTGTAAGGATAAAGACTTTGAAGTTTGTGCCATCAAAATTTACTTGAACACTAAGAGTGTATGCATAATTTCCTGAGGATTGTGTCCAATTTTGTAATAAATAGATCAAAACTGGACAAAATCCTCAGGTAATTGCATATTTCTACCATTGAATACATCATTTGTGGTGACATAAATATAGATTATTTAGTTGACAGTGACAGAAAAAGTCAATTAAAGGCTCTGCTTAAAACCTATAATTTAATAGGTTTAGTCAACTTACAAACTCGCACTCAAAAAAATTCCACCACAGCTATTGGCAATATCTTTATTGACATTAATAAAATGGGGAATTATTCTATATGTCCAATAATCAATGGGCTGTCAGACCATTATGTTCAGTCCATAATATTACATTCTTTCAATATGAGACCACCCACAAAAAAATATATGTTAATTGGGAAGATAAATGAACACAAAATAAATGATTTCCTAATTAAATTAAGTTACAAAACTTGGGATACTATATTCTGTACAGATGGCATTAATAAAATGTTTAATTCCTTTGTAGATTCTTACTTGGAAATCTTTTGTTCCAGTTTTCCACTAAAGAGAGTCCACATCACCAAAAAAAAAAAAATAAATAAATAAATAAACTGGATCACCTTCTGAATTTTAATCTCTTGTAAACATAAAAGAGAACTCTTCATTGCATGCAGGAACAGTAATAATCTAGATCTCATAAATCATTATAAAAGATACTGTAAAATTTTATCTGTTGCTATCACGGAAGCCAAAAAAATTAATTATGCAGAAAAAATTTAAAAATCCTTGAAGAAGAACAAAATTATTTGGGATATAATAAACTTCTAAAGCAGTAAAATTGGAAATACTGAGAAAATCAACACTTTATATATTGATGGGAATTCAATTAATGATTACGAAGAGATAGCAAATGCATTAAAAAATACTTTTTAACTATAGCTAGAAGTATTAACACTAAACAAAATGAACTTAGTTCTCATAACCCAAATAACACTACCCCCCTCCCCCCCCATTCACTATTTAATGCAGTCTTTCAAGAATCCTTTCCCAAATATTAATCTAAAATGTATATCAACTAAAGAATTTGAAAACATAACAAATTCTCTTAAACCTAAAAATTCCTCTGGATATGATGGAACATCTACCAAATTACTAAACATAAGTTCTCCTTTAACCCATATATGTAACAAATCACTATCTCCAGGAATTTTTCCAGATCGTTTGAAATATGCAGTAGTTAAACCTTAGTTCAAGAAAGGTGAAAAGTACATTTCTAATTACAGACCCATATTTATTTTAAGTTCTTTTCAAAAGTACTTGAAAAAGTTGTGTATAACCAACTTCAGGAACACTTGAATAAACACAGAATTCTAGCAGAAGAACAGCTTGGGTTTAGAGCTGATTCTACAACATTAAAAGCTATATATAAGCTAATTAATAAAACCCTGAAAGCTTTAAATATTAACTTTATAGTAGGTGGTATTTTTTTTATACTGAAAAGGCTTTTGACTGTTTAAATCATAATATTTTGCTGTCAAAACTACAATTTTGTGGTGTTAATCTTGGATGAAGAATTAAATCAAAAAGGTTTTCTGCATTAAAAAAAAACTGATGGTGTTCCTCAAGGATCGGTCTTAGGTCCACTGCTGTTGCTTATATATGTCAATGATCTGCCCAAAACAGTAAATGATAAAACCGTACTTATATTGTTTGCCAATGATACAAGTACAATAGTAGAAATTCCTAATTCAAAAGATTTTCAAACTAATATGATCATAGTATTTGTTGTGTAAATAAATGGTTCAAAGTATATTTACCTTCCATAAATGTTGATAAAACTCATTACATCCAATTTAAAGCCAAAAACAAGCCCACACTTGATATAAACATTTTTTGTAATGATAATCTGATAACAAATCTACCTTATATTACATTTCTAGACACACATATACATGATTCAATAAACTGGAGTTGTCATATTGAATATATTATCCCAAAACTGAGTTCAGCATGTTCACAATGAGCAGTATTAAACCATTCTTGTCTCTCAATACTCTGAAAACTCTTTACTATTCTTATTTTAATACAATCATAAGTTATGGCTTACCTTTTTAGGGAAACTGACCACATAGTATAAAAATATTTAGAACGCAAAAAAGAATAACTAGAATCATGATAGGTTCTAAAAGTAGGGTCTCATGTAGGAATCTGTTTAGAAGGTTGGAAATTCTACCTTTTGTATCTTAATATATCCTTTCACTTATGCTTTTGTAGTTAAAAACAAAAATCTTTTTATTTTAAATTCAGAGAATCATACTAAAAGTACAAGACAATTCAATAATATTTATCAGCCCATAACTAATCTTACTATATACCAAAGGCGAGTACATCATATGGGCATTAAGATCTTCAATAATCTTCCTTCAGACATTAAAGATATATCTAATAATGTTGGGAAATTTTAAATTTGTTTAAAATAATTCGTACATATACATTCTTTTTACTCTGTAGAAGAATATTTTCAATATAAATCTATCACAAGCTGATAATGTGCCATTAAATGTCTTTAATAAGACCATTTACTTAATATATAGTTTTATAATCTATGTTTATTGTCACTAAGTCTCATGAAAAAAAATTAACGTCATCTTAATGTTAGTCACATGCGTACAATTGCTATCTGTATTTATTTTGCTACAATTTGCTTGTTGTCTGTATCTAACTTGTTCCTCTGTTTGTAACTACAGCCATATCTTCCTGTGCTTTTCTTATTACACAGTAGTTTGTCCTGTCAGTATTAGCCTTCATTTATGTCCTTGAATGGAATCAATTTTTGTTTGATTGCATACATTTACATAATGTTGCATAATTTTACATAATGTATTACTCTTGACATGTTCTATACCTTACTTATTGTTTTTATTGTGGGTTTATGAAACGTTAAAGGAAATATTAATATATTATTAACACTCAAAGTATCACTATCTCCTAAAACAGCATAGTCCTGCATTTCTTGCTGCAGTACAACAGAGTCATAGGTCTGCACATTACCTCATTCTTCATCACTGAAATCACAATCCACCACTTCCACCATTTTGTTACATAAATTACAGGCAGCCATTTTCACCTATATTAAATTAACTTGTTTGAGAGTGACCTTTGCTGATGTCCATTGACTTGGAATATTCTACACTATTGCACTTCACTGTATATGTAAACAAATAATATTTATGTATACCTATATAACACTATGATGTGCCTCCTGTACAATGGGTACCAGGTCTTTCCCAGGGGTAGAGAGCGGCTGAGGCATGCTGCTGACCCCTCACTCCCTTCTAGTGCCGTGGTCAATAAAGATTAGAGCTATACTTCTACTCCCCCTATGGGCCGTACGGCCTGTACAGAGCCTCAGTGCCTGTACAAGGGTGCACTTACATAACACTACACTGCATAACAGTCAGCATTTTGGTATCTGTAGTATGCTGGAGTCGCAGGGTCAGGTTGTTCATAGATTTCTCTCCAGCCGCCAATAACTTGGTGGTCTGTTGCTCCCTTATTTTCCATTGGTTGTTGGCCGGTCCTCTTTCACGGTCCTTCAGATGTTCAGTGAAACAATTTATGCACCATCTTGTGCCCAAACTTGGTCGCCTTTTCTGCACATGCTCCCTCTGTGTACAATGCATATCCTAACATGCTCAGTATAGTAGGTGAGACTTCTTATGAAATGTGGGTGGGGTTCATCAAATCTCATAAAGTCCTCACTATTATATTTTATTTATTGACATCTGAAGTAAAAAAGTCTCCACTTATCCAGTTAATTAACTACCGATTGTTTGACCTCCTTCTTTCACTAGGACTCAAGAGTCACTTCACTCCAGAGCTATTATTCTGTGATCTAGGTGACCTCACTATGAGCAACCTTGCTTACACAGCTCATTTACTTGAATGCCAGCATCCAAAACTTTCTGGTCAGTATGAAAATTTCTTTTATTTATTTATTTTTCCTCTTGGGTTCAAGGTTTGCTTGTGTTAGGCTTTTACCCTTCACCCCATGTTACAATATGAGTAATTCATGTTGCTCCTGCATTTCAGGAATAAGCTAAACGGACTATTATTTCCTTTGTCGGATGCTCACAAGGTATCCGACTTAAAGATTTCTGGAGTAATGACCTTCTGCCCTTTCACTAAAGGTTCCTTGAATGGATTTTTACTTTGCAGTTTATGACGGATGGCTTCGAACCGTCCCTAAATGAGGGCTACCAATCGTTTACTTGAACAACAAATGTACTAAAAATGTTCAGCTACATCATGATGTATATTCCTTTTTATTGGATGACAGACTGTTTGCCCTTACTTAGTTTTGGCTACCAACATGTTACTTTTCAGCTTCAGTTGCGTCTTTATAGCCCACCACATAGTTTCTTTAGAACAGTCTTAAAAGCCATCCTTTGCTGCTACATTCATATGCCAAGCAGTTTGTCCATAATCACCAATGGCTAGCAACAGGTTATCACTGAGTTTTAGTTAAAATTCACTAGCCCAACCACGTAGTTTCTGTGAAATCTCATTGTAACCAAACTGTTCAGCTATATGATAGGCAGTTCTTCCAGTTTTATCTTGGGCTAGCAACAGGTCATTTTTGAGGTTTAGCTTCACTTCTGTACCCCAACTCCACATTTTCTCTAAAATCTCTTCATGGCCATTATTTGCTGCTAGGTGCCAGGCAGTTTGTCCATCCTCATCTTTGGCTAGCAACAGGTCATCTTTGAGGTTTACTTTCACTTCTGCAGCCCAACACCATATTTTCTCTAAAATTTCTTTTTCACCATTTTTTGCTGCTATGTGCCAAGCAGTTTGTCCATCCTTATCTTTGGCAAGCAACAGGTCATTTTTGAGGTTTAGCTGTACTCCTCTACCCCAACTCCATATTTTCTCTAAAATCTCTTTGTAACCATGTCGTACTGCTGTGTGCCAGGCAGTTTGTCCATCCTTATCTTTGGCAAGCAACAAATCATTTTTGAGGTTTAGCTGTACTCCTTCACCCCAACTCCATATTTTCTCTAAAATCTCTTTGTAACCATGCCGTACTGCTGTGTGCCAGGCAGTTTGTCCGTAATTATCATGGGCTAGCAACAAATCATTTTTTAGGTTTAGCTGTACTCCTCTACCCCAACTCCACATTTTCTCTAAAATCTCTTCATGGCCATTATTTGCTGCTAGGTGCCAGGCAGTCTGTCCATCCTCATCTTTGGCTAGCAACAGTTCATCTTTGAGGTTTACTTTCACATCTGCAGCCCAACACCATATTTTCTCTAACATTTCTTTTTCACCATCTTCTGCTGCTATGTGCCAAGCAGTTTGTCCATCCTCATCTTTGGCAAGCAACAGGTCATCTTTGAGGTTTAGCTGCACTTTTCTCGCCCAACCCCACAGTTCCAATAACAAGTTTATGAGGCCACTCTCTGCTGCCAAGTGCAATGCAGTTTTTCCGTATCTGTATTTGTGCTTCAACAGTTTCTTTATGGTGTATGAATGTCCTGCTGCTTCCAGGCTATCAAATAAAAATCTAGTAATGTGAGCACTGCCTTCCTCAACTGCTTGGTGCAATAATCTTGCTGGTACTGAACTTTCTAAGGAATTTTTTTTCCCTTTCTTTCCTCTGTTTATTAGTTTCCCACAATGTCGTAAGTTCTCTTTTGGTAGCTTAGACGTTGACAATAACCCATCCAGAAAGAATCTAATCACATGATAATCTGCCTCCTGCAAAATATTGAGTAAAAAACTTTGCACTTCTACATGAAAACAAGCTTTCTCAGGCAACTGTTTTACCAGAAAATCTGCAACATAATACTCAGCAAAAGTGCGGTGGATGAAGTGAGGTTTTCCATTGATGTACTGTACAATTCCAATCCTAGAAACTGCTACAGATGAAAGCAGCTTGGTGTCTTCAAGATTTGTAAGAGAATCTCCCAGTTCAGGAAACAGTACTTCTAAAGCCAATTTGTGATGACTTTTGTCAACACTAAGTCCATCAATAAAAATATCAGTGTTTTGTTCTTTAGCTAGTTCTCCTTTTTCCAGAAAAATATTCCATTTGTTTCCAATAAACTTCCTATATAAATCTACAAGACACAGTTGTTTAGGTAACTCAGGCACGGATTTCTGTGACAAACAAAAAGTTTTAACTTCTTCCTCAAAAGCCTCTGCCAGCATTTGTGTTTGTAATGGGATGCCAGTGAATTCTTTCTCTTTATCACTAATTGAATGTGCTAGCTTCTCAACTAATGCTCTAGCATAAATTTCCAACTGCTGCTGATTCCCTTCTTGTAGTTTTACATGCTGATGCCAGAATTTTGTCAAAAACTCAACCTGGTTGTCCTCAGAGAATGGTTCTAAAGTGTAACAGAGTTGCTGTAGATTATCTTCCAACACCTCTCTCAAGTGCGTCCGGGTGGTGACCCACAACTGTTCTAACCAAGGTTGCTTTAGAGGATTTAAGTCTTGCAGTAAATTAAGAACAGTCTCATTATACTTGGGACTGACTTCATCAAAACCATCAAACATCAGTATCACCTTTGTTGCTTGTTCACATCCCTGAAGGCACTGTTCAAACAGTTCTTTCTCAAATGGACACTTAAGTTTTAATAATTTTTCAGACACAAACTTATTAGTCCCTATCTTTTCTGTCACCTGAGCCTTAAGTACATCTGTATGGTAATTCAAATCAATTCTCACTACCCAGTAGGTGGGGAATTTCTGCTTGATCTGCTTGGACAAATGGGTCAGTACGGTGGTTTTACCCATTCCTGCAGTATCAGCAATCAGCATCACTTTCTGACACTGTGCTTGCTTCAGGAATTTGTCTAAATTCTCTGTTGGGTACACTTGGGGATTTTGTGTATCAATATAGTCACGCAGTGCTCTTAAACTCCCTTGTGACTGCTGCCAAATGAGCCTTCCTGATTTGTCTTCCAGTAGCCAATGCACATTCCTCTTTGGATTACCCTGACAGGATTTTCTGAATTTTTGTTCACTAGTAGCCACTAAATCAGAGAATTTTTTCTCAAAAATGCGCTTTTTAATAGCTACTTGGTGATGAAAAGTCCTAGGAATATAGTACTTTTCAATGCAACCATCAGTAGTAGATGTCAGCACAGGTTTACCAATCTCCAGTGTTTTTTTCTCTAGTAAATCAGCTAGGGGTAAAAACTTTGTTATTGGTGACTCAGCAGATATTAGTTCATATAAAGAAACTGGACTGCCTTGGAAACAGACTGTGCTTTTCAGAAGTTCTTTTTGTGACTCAGGGGTTAAATCACTCCAAGCGTACTCTCTGTCATGCATTATTTTTGCCTGGTATTCCTTTAACTCATCTTGAAGTGACTGTGCTACATCCGGAACAGCAATCAAAATAATTCTTCTATTTTCACTGAAACTGTTCAGACTGGCCAACACATGTGCTATGCTTCTGTCATATTCAGATGAACAGTCAATAATAAGTGTTGGATGAGTGACTGACTGAAATGCTAGGTAAATAGCCTCTGCTTTCTCCCGATTTTCAAACTGTTTAGCTGATACAAAGATATAACCACTCTTGACGTCTAATACACTCAGCTGCTTTCTTCTCAAAGCTTGATAGAGATTCAATATAGTCAGTGTTGGTAAGGGGCTTGACAGTATCTGGGTAGTCTGACAATTTATTACATCATCATTCAATAGACACTCATCATTTAACCGAATTTTGGACTGCTCAATTTCAACCAATTTCCCCAGTAACATATTCAGGTGCTGTATTTTATGCCTTGCCTTACTATGAGCAGGGTTTTCTATAAACCTCTTTAAATCTTCTTGTGTGTGTTGCTCATAGAATCTGAATAATTCTGGTGTTTGTTGTTTGATTAATTGTCTGTCTTCTTCAGTACTGTAATGTGCCAGCAGGTGAGGCACACGGACAATCAGTTCTGCAGGCCAATAAGTCTCTTCATAGAGCATGAATACCCTTTCAATAATATTATCTATCCCTGTCCTTTCACAGTACTCTGTTACTATTTTATCAAATGCACACTTCTTTTGTTCATCTAGTGCTTCATAAGGATTGCATTTATTGTCATAACAAACTTGCATGGCAAGATGGGTTAGCTCATGTGCTAAAGTGCCAAGTAATTCAGATTGCTCTTTGGCACCAACATAAATACGACCTTCCTTATAGTCAATTGCACCTGCGGCTCCAGAAGAATGTGTGGGGTCTAAGTCAATAATGGAGTTTCTGTTAAAATCAAAGATGATTTCAGCCCCCTCAGAATGCTCCACCACTTTTAGAATGATTGAAATCTCTGGTATGGCATCCAGCTGCTTGTATAGGTCCCGTATAATGTCAAAATCCTTTTTGTTCTCTTGTCCAAATCCCAGCCTTGACTTAGACAGCAGGTAGATAATATGAGAGTCATCCTGTTTACCAAAGTATTTTAACTTAGCTTGTTTTAACCTGCGTTTCTGTTCTGGAGTCAATTCTTTTAGCACCTCTGTCAGTTGTTCATCTGTTCCAGCAGAAAATCCTTCAGACTGTAACCGTGCATATAACTCATACTGGCCTGCTTTGAGAGCAGTCATCAGCGCAGACTGATTGCTTGGGTCATAGGCCTGTTTTAATCGTGGATTAGCTGTAATAAATGTTTCCACAGTATCCTGTGAACCTACTCTGATGGATTCATGGAAACTCTGCCTATCTACAACAATATCTACAACTTGCTTCATCAATGCATCTGTATTTTCACTCTTTTCTATGTCACTTAAGTCAAATTCGACAGGGAAAGGAGAGTCTGCTTCTAGTAAAGAACACACATTTTCATACCGCCCTTTATCCCATGCTAATTTTGTAGCAGTAACCTTTTCATTTCCTCGTCTATGACAGAAAATATCAGTGCCACAGCACATTAAAAATTGCAGAGTCTCAGGTCTTCCTTTCTCAGCAGCAATTAGTAAGAGACTGTGACCAAGATCATTCCTTAATGCTAATAGTTCTTTTTCTTTATTGGACAGAAAATGTTCTACTGCAGAACTGTTTATGGGCAAGTTCAACAACGCAGATAGGCTCTGTGGGCCACCATACTCAGCAGCAATCTCTAAAGTTCTTCTTCTGGCTCCATTTTGACGCGCTAAATCCCAGTCAGTCAGCAGTAAGAACCGTAGTGACAGACTATCATCATCCCTGGCAGCGTAGTCAATTAAAAGCCAGCCCTTAATTTCTTGATTCACATCAAAACTAACTTTCAGTAAATCTAACGTATCTCCTTTAAAGTGACCACCAATATGTAGCCTTAAGGAAGTCAGTAACAGTGGAAGTTCAAAATTCCCTTCCTTGGAGAGCTGGTCAGTGAGCTCAGTTTCACTGATGGACAAACCATCTGAATCCACCTCCAGTTGGGTAAAAGCACAATGGCCTGGCTTTCTAAAAAACACAAAGTGTTCTGCAGAGTGCATTAAGTCCCACTGGATAATCACAGGCTTTTGTTCATCAAGAACTTCTGCCAAACAATCTACAGCTTCACTGGGAAATTCGCTGAAATCATCAACCTCTATCACAATAAAAAACCAGTGACTGGCCTGATTGAAGGTTTCATAAAATTCTGCTTGCTGCATAAAATCCAAGGCAGCACTCACTGTTGGACTGTTTGTTATCCTTAATATTTTAAAGTCAGCATCTTCCTTCTTAGCAGCAACAGCAGACCACGTGCTTTTATCAGTTAGGCTACACTCTCTTACATAGCGACCATCCACTGCTTGATGGGTCTTCACTTCAGAAGCACTTTCAGTCTTCACTGGTCCTTGCTCTAGATGCACTGGTTGTGCTAATAACACAGACAGTTCCTGTTGACTGGCTGCAACGGACTTAACAGGGTGTAACGTTACTTCACCTGTCAAGTTGTTCTGTGACTGAACACCCTTTGAAGGTGATACATGAGCTTGTTTCTCTACAGGTTTGTTGGGTACTGATGGCATATGTAGTATTGGAACAAAATGACACAACCCTTCATTTAAAATATGAATGACCTGAGGGTCATTGTAGAGGCTGGAATGTTCATCC
>Ga0131853_10008251_pt1 | contig 18962 bp, 9 predicted proteins | sample TergutLab28metaG_FD_92764 | JGI IMG/M metagenome (GOLD analysis project Ga0131853, IMG submission 92764) | Labiotermes labralis P1 segment gut microbial communities from Petit-Saut dam, French Guiana - Lab288 P1 (version 2) (version 2) | ecosystem: Host-associated > Arthropoda: Insects >...
GAGAGAGAGAGAGAGAGAGAGAGAGAGAGAGAGTGTGTGTGTGTGTGTGTGTGTGTGTGTGTGTGTGTGTGTGTGTGTGTGTGTGTGTGTGTGTGTGTGTGTGTGTGTGTGTGTGTTTACAGATTACTACTAGTTGGAGAGCTACGTTTTGTTTAAGAGGTTCAAGACAAAATGTTCAATTAACCGAAGCCATACTTGGTGGAGGATTTGCGCTTTCAAAGCACATTCCTATATTAAACTTTTCTCGTGACATGTAGTGTATACACACAAACGTCATACACAGAAGGGATTCTTTTGTACCAATATTATAAGAGTTTTGTTATTTTTATGCTAGCACATAATTTTAGCCAGTCCTTCTCATTTTACAACAAAATACGGCATACAGCATTGTCTCCTTAGCATGTCAACTCCACACTCTTACCCACACTAATTAAAGTATTGTCATAATATATGGCAATAATATCACGTCGTGATATAGTACTTCAGTATTTCACTATTTGATGGCTCGTTATGCAAATGGAAGTGGGTATGACACCAGCATGGTCGTGGACTTTTGTACGGTAACAATTATACGTAACATTAGTTGTGGATGCATTTTCTGTAAATTACACAGCAATATGACTATCTCGTATAAGGTCCAAGTTTTTCAGCTTGAAAATATTCAGTGGTTCATACAGGACCATAGTGATAGAGGACAGACTGAATTTGTCTGGCTCAGGTAGAGATCAAAGGCGTGTTACTGTGAGTAAATACGGTACTGAATATTTCATTTTCATAAGATTCGAAGGTCTTCTTGATTAGCTTCCCGTGTAGAACTCAGCACCTCTGAGTGAGTGAATGAGTGAGTGAGTGAGTGAGAGAGTGAGAGTGAGTGAGTGAGAATGAGTGAGTGAGTGAGTCGCTCAGTCAGTCAGTTAAAAACAACTCTAAATTTCAGGGATTTAATGACGAGTCATAATGCAAGTTTGCAATTAGAAAGCTGAAGAGGAAATACCTGGAATGAGGCGTTCGTAGCCTGTTTCAAAATACCATTTGTACAGGTGGGAATACATTTGGAACTGCCGTGGAGACCAAGCTCTACAAATTCTTGATTTGAGCGCTGCGTGGATATCGGTGGTCAGCTGTCGCGGGAAAATGCTTCTGGCATTCGCAGGACAGGGAAAAAGTCCGACAGTATTTCTGGGCGTGTTGACGGAAGCAAAGAATTCTGCCTCAGTCGCAAATAACGCTCTTAATAGTCACAACCACTCCACTGGCCAAGATGTCCTGACCGAATTCAAGAGCATTATTCCGACGTTTTCTTCAAGAAATTAAAGACAATTACGAAAAAAAAACTTCAGTCAAGATACTCGATACCGTGCCCGAAATTCGAACAGGATTCTGAAAGCTTACAACTCGCGCGCTTGACATTCCTGCTTAGAATAGATAGCAAATTATACGGCAAGGGTATTCAGGAAGCATTGAACTTAGGTAATTACAGTTTATGCTATAATTATGTGGTTGTTTTCCTCACAGTAATATTCCCCAGAAAGAACCGAACCTTCGGTAGGTGCACTTCACTGTACGTAGCAGTAGCCTGTTGACAGGGACTAATGAGGGGGGGGCGGGACTCGTAATCGAAACTTCTAAAGCAGAATAGCAACCGAACACAAAAGACGACAAGAAAGAAGATTGTTTCACATGTACTGATAAAAGTTGCAGACAGATCTTGTTGTGGCTGTTCGAGTTTCTAGAGTACTACTGATACACTGAGCTGACAAAACAGGCAAGACAGTATAGACAAAAAAAAAGACAGTTGGGAACAGTGTAGACGAAAAGTGTTTCTTGGGTTTTTGTGTCAGAAGAAAATTAATTTATCCCGCTGTTTTTTCATGTCGTCACCAACTATTATTTTATATGCTTCCTTTGTTCCTTCATTATTGAATATATCAGGTCTACCACTTGGTTCCATTGTCTGTGATTTCTGTACCCAATATACTTCATAGCATTCATTTCCAAAACACGTATCTATGTTCGCAATGTAGTAGCCTACTCTGCTTTTTACAGGTTAGCAAATTCTTAGCTATCTCTTGTCTCACAATTTCTGCCAGTTTATTGTGTATCTGTACAGTCCATTGCTCCTAGACCACACAACAGTGCTATGTCGAATAGTTCCAGACACTTTGCCACGTTTGTGAAATTCATCAGATAAGCCTCCATTTACGAACTCTGTACAGCCCAATTATTTCCTACCCTTGCACTGCTGTGAAGAATCGTGTCTAATTCCCTATCAATACAATACTAAGCCTGACACAGTAAACTGAAATGTTTTCCGTTATTATTATTATCATGTGTCAAAATTGTCGTCGTCGTCCCAGCAGGAGAAAGTAATAAATTTATAACACCCCAACTAATATGACTGAATAAGTTCGCGAAACACCTCCAACCAGCTGACTGCATTTTATTTATTTGTGTTGTAAGCAAGAGTTTTCCCGCAAATTATTGTCTCTTTTTATGCGACACCATGTAGCTTGTCGTATTGTTACCAAGTTTCATAGGAACCTATTGAATCCACATTCAGGGTAGAAGACGGAAGCAGCATGCTCCCACTGAACGTTCACAGCTTTATACCAGGCTACACGGTGTCACATAACAGAAGACATCAATCTCCTTATTTACCTCACTGAAAACTTCCAATCCTCCACAAGCACGTATCTCTCACGTCATTATGACACAAAAGCGATCACAAATTGTGACTTACCGGAAGTGAACGTTGAGGACGAAGACTGTGATGGAGATGGACAGCGTGACTAGTATCATGGTGAAGAGCAGGTACTTGCCCAGGAGTGGCACAGCTAGAGAGGTAGGTGGGATGATCTCTGCGAGTAGCAGGAAGAACACGGTGAGAGACAGCAAGATAGACACACACAGCGACACCTTCTCGCCCGAGTCAGAAGGCAAGTAGAACACCAGCACCGTGAGGAACGTGATTCCTACGCAGGGGATGATCAGGTTGACCGTGTAGAACAGCGTCTTTCTGCGCATCGTCAGGTTGAACGTTATATCTGCAGTCATAATGACAGAACTGTTACATTTACCATACAGTAAAACGGCCGAAAATTGGCGGCTAAGCTGCGCTGAAGGGGAATTAATTTTGCAAGCCAGAAACACGTCACCACCGATTATAATCTTAGACTGATCGTGATTGTATCCGTCAGGTTAGGGCGATGGACCAGTACAAAATACTGTTCTAAAGAGCAAATCGACTTATTTCATACAGTACAACTGGCCAAAATGAGACTGGGCTACTGACTGCACGACCAAAGAAACGGGATTCGATTCCCAGCAGGGAGAAGGAATCACTGTCTTCTTCCAACTGTCAAGATCGCCTCTGGGACTCACTCAGCTTCTGAGGATAAAGAGGCCGAGAAGTAAAACGGAACATTCAAAAGTAGTGGCGGGGTTAAGACAACCTGGAACTCTTCCTCAGTTCCCACATGCTTGTAAGGCGTGATAATTCAAGAGAGAGACAATTTTGGCCTTAAAGTGAGTATCAAGAAATGGAACGAAAAGAGTGGAACTCAATCTCGCACTGGTAATGCTGTCAATCTTAATATTTCGAATATTAGTACACAAGACAAAGAATTATGGACGACGTACGTACAAGATTCGACGCCAGTAAAAACAACAAAACACATTTTCACGAAACAACTACAAGCATCGAATCGCCATGATAGCCTGAAATCGTCTATGACGCAATATTTACAGGACGGGAAGCGTGTAAAATAGTACAGTTGGCTGCATGTATTCTGCCTGGAATTCTTTGTCCTGTATTATATTGCCACAGTACTTCCAGAACAAAGGAAGTCTGACTTCTTTGATCGCTCTCTGTGAAAGCATTTAGTGTGTCTCCCTACAAGCAAAACTATACTGAAATAAAAACCACTACGTTTGTAACATAAAACAAGATAATAATTTTGGCACTGAATGTGCTGAACGTATATTTGGATCCACTCGCGTGGGAGACTCAATGTGGCTGAACCCTGTAATCTGAGAGACTGTGGGATTAAACACCCCATCAACTGAGCTACATGTTACCGGAAGCCATTTAATGTGTAAGACCACGGTCCGTAACCAGTATTCGCACTCACGTAACACACGGACCACGAATGACAAACAGTCCAGCCAAACAGGATTTTTATACCGGAACACCATAGTGGAGTATTCAGTTTTAAATATTTGGAGGCATATGCTCAATTACGATTGTCCCATCTTGACAATTTTCGCGTCATTCACTGCTGTGGACATAGGGTCCAGTGATAACTAATTTGTGTAAAGAAAACTTGTACACAACATAGAAATTTCGTCTGCTAACGGACATACATACCCTAGTTCAATAAACTGTATCTTCCAGCACACAGTTCATGAACAGATAGGGCTAAGTGCAAACGAATTTTATTTATTTATTTGTAGTACAACTGACTATGTACCATCAACTGCCTGAAACTCTCATCATTGATTTCGAAGCGCAAAAGCTTGCTCGAACCAGTTGGTGAAAACCAATTTATGGCTTGAAAGCTAACGTCATCTCAGTAAGCACAAGAGGCTACAGCCTGCAGAGAGAGTTAAGCAGTTGATTCCAAGATTTTGATACCAGCGTAATTTACACAAGTGCATTTTGTAACTGAACAATTAATGGTAAATACTGCTGTTGTCCACGCCAAATATCGAACCACGATTTCTCAGTCGATTAGCCAGTAATCTGTTCACCATACAGCCTGTGTTATGGGACTGTAACTTCAAACGTTTAAGAAGTAAACTGCTCAGTATTTCATTCTGTGACTGCAAAGAAAGTACTGCAGTTTGACAAGAAGACTCAGATTTTAGGTGTATCTGCAAAACTGAGAAGAGCGCCTATTAATTGCGTCATGTCTGAATGGCCGTCCATTCGCATGGAACAACTCGGCTCCCACTGGACGAATTTACGATAAATTTGAATCTGAGGATTTTTTTAATCTGTCCAGAAAATTCAAGTTTTAGTAACACCTGATAAGAATAATTGGTACTTTAGGTTAAGACCAATGTACATTTTGGACAACATCTCACCCATTTCTTCATAAAACGAAAAATATTTCTAAGTTGTAGAGAAAAAAACACAATTTTTTCAAAAATTTTTTTCCGAAAATTGTGCCGTTTATGAGATGCTGTGGACAAATATTGTACAGCCAGAGAGACAACAAGTGACACTATAATACGGTGTAGAAAGGATGAAATTTGCATACGGGATGACTAAGGCAAGAATACAGACAAACTCATAATGTTTAATGTTTATTATTTGTAATAGCAGCACGCAATATGTTGTTGATCGACAAATGCGGAAAGGGAACCTACTGTTGCATTTACATGGCAACAACATTTTTATATTGTTGACAGCTATATCTACGTCAGCAACAATAAAAGCAGAATGTAATGTTGCATTTCCATGGCAACAGTGGTTCAAGAACGCGTCACAATGTAACGTTGTATGTACATTGTTTATAGTGTTTTTCGACAGTTTTATCAGGAACTTAAAGATGCAATTCTCTCATGATGACCAAATTTGACTTAAATGTCTTGTTTGAAAAACTACATAAATTGCTTGAGCTTTGTGTGATGTGTGTAACTTTCAGCTCTCAAGGAGACCAAATATTCCTCCCAGAATACACGGTATCATAACTCAGAATACTTAGAAACTTCAAGTGATTTTGAAGTAACATGAGCCTAAATTTGACCCAAAGTCCTAAGTGACTTCGACCTCAGAGGTCCCTCATTTGGAATTAATTGTGATGGCCGTCATTCGAAGTGACATCAAGTGCCTGCCACATATGATTCTCTAGTGTGTCACACGTCACTGACTGGATTGCCCGAACTTAACCGATCCCAGTTCTAAAGCACACCAAAGTTAACTGATCAAGCCCAATTCAATACACAACTCACATCAGCTAATTTAATTCCATGTGATTCATTACATGCCTCACTCAACCCTGCAAACTTGAGTCACACATGTCTCTACTGGGAGACACCATAAAGCATAAGCACTTCAAGTCTAGTCATCTAGACTCCCTAGAGCTGAAGTGCTTGTGGCGTGGTGGAATGAGAATCCCGCAACAAAATATTTACATGAAATAAGATTCACAAAACTTTTAAATTAATTACGATTAAGTTAAGTTCTATTATAATAAGAAGAATTCAAGGCACTCGAATAAGTCATATTCAAATACTCAATCGGTCATTAAATGTCCACACAATGCTCTAATAAATCTATATTTAACTTAACACGAATGTCTCATATATTATTAATTAACCAGAGATTACCCGCAGGATTACACACAGGATTACACGCAGGATTCTGAACAAAGCTACGAGTAAACACACGCCGCCTCTACCATTCCAATTAACTTGCTAAAAGCTCACATTATTTGACTCACATGATTTCAATATATACGCTACACAGCCACACCCAACTGTCCTTATATATATATATATATATATTCTAATTGAAAGGCTTTCATATTTTACATTCCCGTTAGGTTCATAATCCCGTAAATTTTGCGATCTGAAACTAATAAATCGCAGTTGTAAGTTAACTTTCCTTACGTACAGCCTGATGATGGCTATTTAATTGAGCTGTAACATGTAGCTGCTTTTAAATTTGTTAAGAAAATTTGTTGTGTTTGTCGGGGTATATGCTAGTTTTATTCCGATACTAAAAACAAAACGGGTACTAAACACCTTAAGATTGTCTACAGATTGTTGCTTACCGAGTGTAGTATTCGTGTTACTTTTGTGTAGTGTATACCTTAACACCGATAACACTGAGTCGGTATGGGGCCTTACTGTTGTCTGTGTTCAGTGCGGGTGTCACGAACACCACCAAGCACATAACGTACGACCTCCCATTCGCAGAGTTTATGCACGTGTTCCTGTGAATCGAGTAGAGGTTTTTGCTTATTTCATTTCGTGATCCAGTGGATAATGAAACCAGCTTCTTAGCAAACTTAATTCATTCATTCAATTTATTTCGAAACAAATTTAAAATATACAGTAGAATTTCCTGAGGATTGAAGGCCCCGAAACATAAAGAAATTAATTGTACAATAAGATGTATAATCACCCATGGCCTCCCTCGATTACGTTCACAAAAGAAAGTGGAATTAATTCTGAAGTCTGCAATTCTTCCTCTCCAGAATTTCCATATTTCAAAGCTCAAACGCACGAAGTAATGTAGTATAGACAGTTAACTGCTTTTGGCTGTTATTTAGCGACAGTTCCTCAAATGCACAAGGCTTATAATTACTAACGGTGAAGGAATTCCCAGCCATGAATAAAGAGGATATGAATGGATTTGGTCACGGTTTATTGTACAGCAGGGCACTGTACCAACATTTTGCTGGAGTGCTTGATAGAAATCCAGAAATCATTGATTGAGTTAGCAAGTTTCTTTTCCGAAATTCGATGTCGTAACCACTCTATCAAAAGGCACACGTGTGAACGACTACATGGCGACCTTATTACGTGTCCTGGCACCAAAAACACAGTCCTACCTTGTGTTTCTCCGAATTCCTGCAAGATTAGTGGCAGAGTAATTTAACAAGTGAAGCACATTTTAACAAAATTAAGCTAAGTCGCAGGTTAGTGGAATATTCCAGAATCATTCCTTACGAAGCTTTAAATTTCACTGGCATGGTTGTTAGTTCATTGTATAGGAGAAACAAATGTAAACTGTTTTTAAACCCTCATTCCACTGGGGCTGTAAACTTCGCATTGCATAGCGTAAGAAATTGTTTCTCCTTATATTGCCTTGAAAGTTATGTGGATCGAAAAGTGTTCCATATGAAATATTTAGTTTCTAATGCCATTCACGATTCGTCATTCATACAAATTTTCTTAATCGTTTTGATAAAACACAACATTCTATTCATATTTTAAATAATGAAGCGGATAATGAAATGAATACATATAAAAACTTAATTTACTAACGTATTTTAGAATACAATCCAATTTTAAGAAATTTCACCTTAATCCGTTCCGCACACTGAACAAACGGATGTCTCCCATCTACGCATGCGCTGCCTACAAGCCAAAGCAAGCGCAGTAAGGTAAGTGATGCTGCAGTAAGTCCAGTAAACTGACGGCATCATTGTTATGTTTTGATATAAACCTGTCACTCTTAATTTCTGTTTGTAATTGAAATAACATTTGTTTTGTTTTTGTCTGCATTATTACGTATGTATGCAGGTCGGTAACACAGCTGGCCCGGTCTTACGCGGGGACTGATATCAACAGCTCGAAACATAGCATTGTGGTTTCTGATCTCAATTGAGCCATGAACACATGTATGCATTTATTGTGTTTGTCTTGTCGTTTGTTGGTGCATGTCTTGCGACGGACCGGTCTTCGTCCAAGGGGTCCTACGAAATGTGTACAAACAAGATTCCGAAATCCAAAAAATGAAAGTCATGGAGACAATATGGTCTCTAACACCAGAGAATAAACAGAACATGGAAAAGCAGAAGAACAAGAACAGGAAGAAGAAGAAGAAGAAGAAGAAAGAAAAATAAAAAGGATACAGGTGGACGGTCATCTCAGTACTGCCATAATTAAGTGGCGGACCTGTCAACAAACGTGAACACTTTACCTGAGTAAGGCTCAGAAACGCCTGGATAATACTCCTCGTTTCTACTGGCAGGAACATCCAGAATGTCCCACTCCACAGACAAGTAAAACTGAGTCAGATCTATCCCAGTGCCCACTATGTTGCTGCCTGATTCCTGATTCATGTGCTTCAAATCAACCTGCAATGTAAGACAAATTCCACACAATGAAGACAGTGTAGGAAGTGGACAGTACGAAACCTAACAGACCGATTCTGTACCAAAAATTTATATTTCGGTAATCTGTAATAAGTGTGGTCACGTTCAAAGAAACCGTTTTCCTACATTGCGCCAGCATTTCAGCATGTCCGTCATATGTAGGAATATGGCTGAAAATTATTTGCCGAATATCCTTCCAATATTGTCGTATTTCTCCAAATATTTTCAATAAATTCAAAATTTGAAAAAATATAGGAGAGGATTAAGCGAACAGGTTGGATTTCTAAGTTATTATTAATTTATTTCGAAAAATATCGGTTAAGGCTAACAGCTGTGGAGAAGGGCACTAGGGTTATGGAAGTAAATATTGCTTGCGTATTTTAATACAATTTTCCAGCTTATACATATGTACTAGCAAAAAAATGGCGATTCTCTGCCCGAACTCCCAGTTTCTGGGATTCGAACTAGATCTGTCCCGACCACAAAACAGAATTGTTAATCCCTCAAACGAGCGGACAAGCAGACATTAGATTTGACATTGGTACGCGAAGTTCGTGTCTCCATTATGACACAAACTAGTTTTCGAGCATGCCTTTTGCATTCACTTTAAAGTGAAACATAAAGTATATTTTATATAAATATCACGTTCTTCTCATACAGAAATATAAGAAAATTCCACAGTGGTGTTATCATTCACTATTCTATGTAATGTGTAAGCTCGTAATCAGTCTAGGCTTCCTCTGCACTTATTCATTAGCTACTGGCATCGTAACCTAAATAAAGACCAGAACTGCACCGTTAAATTGTGCAACTGAAGAAACTGTCTCTGCCACTAGAAAAAAAACACAATTTTCAAGAAGATTCTCTGTTCATTTCAAACACAAAATCCATTAGTCATGACCATTTCATAGTAAACATTAAAAGCATTAATACAACTAGTTTACACATTTAAATTGTAAAAGCTTAGGTTTTCTGGCAGATGCCATATTCTATACAGATGACAGAGAATTCCTTATTACAATCATGGCAATGGTATTCTCAGAGGTAGTATCTAGTTTATGGCAATTAATTTAAGAAATTTCACATGGCAAAAACTTCCCTACATGCTAAATTCGTGGTGTAGGTCTATATAGACTAAATTTGTTCAGTTGTTTTATAGGTCAGCCAGCAGTAACAAGTCTAACTGAGGTCAGAATTTAAGTAGATGCACACTTATTTAGTATTTTTATCAACTAAGATTGTTCTTTAAAATCACTCACGGATTATGCCTGCCCGACATTTCATTCCCTTTTAAGAACGTTATTTACGACGCCGTCAGTTGCTAAGAAAATAGAAGAATAAGTGTGAAACAGTGATGAATGATGCTGACAAAGGAGTACCGAAGTACTCGGAGAATGACCTGTGTCACATCGTCCATCACAAGTGCCATCAAGACTAGCCTGGTATTGAACCCGGGCCTCCACGGTGATATACCGGGGACTAACCGGCCGAACCATGGCATGGCCTCCCCTGAATTTCATTTCCAAAACAGTTACACTGCCCAGCCTGAATATTATTTCACCGACAGAAATATGTGCAAGCCACAGAAAACCACGCCCTCCAGCGAGCACACTCCTCACCTGAAAACCATTGTAGGTCCACGAACCAAACTTCATGATGCAGCTCTGCTCATCAAACGGAAAATACTCAACATTAATCTCACAAGAGGACTTGTAGATAGCTGGAGGTTTCCAGGAAACATTTCCTTCGTATGTGACAATCGCCTTTGTCATCAGAGTCACCTCATAGTTTCCGTCCGCACTACAAACAAACAAACAACAATTTAAGCTCATGCAGTACCTGTTACTTGACAATGAATTTAACCGAAGACAAATTAGAAATTGGAAGACCTTACTTTTACGAAAAATAATACAAAAAACTGTCATTGGATGTTCTCCTGAGCTAGTACCATCAATCTTCCATTCCCACGGTCAGTTTGCATAAAGCCTGTCTTAATAATAACTTTATTCTTCTATCCCTTGGTCTTCCGAATAGCCACTTTTCAAGACTTTTCATGCAATTTCCTTAAATATTTCTTGTTCAACAGCCATCCCAGATATACAGCCTTTCCATTTTAACGTAATCATCATAGTAGACTTTCCTGATCGAGGATTTTGGAGTTTTCTTCACTGTCTCCAGGTAAACGCTGGAATGGTAGCCTAAAATCGTCAACGACCACTTCCACCCCCCGCATTCAAGATCGCAGTACCTAATCATTGCCTCATATCTTTGAAGTTAAATAACCGAAGGAAATGAAAATGTGTCGGTAAGCAACGTACGAATTATCCATTTCACCTAATTTATGACATATTTAAACCACAAAATTCCCCTCTTTTCCAAATCCACAATTCTATCTCGAATGTTGACATTACCCTGAGGATATAAAATTTGGTCATTTGTATGTGGGAGAGTCAGAAAGTATCCGGAATGTAAATAACTCCACTGAGTGGAGTCCTTCTTGACAAACTAACAGATCATGAAAGTAGTCGAAATGTATTTTTTTAAAATGACACATTATTTAAATCTGTCCAAAAGCATATTTTTCTTCCAAATAATCGCCCATATTTTCAAAGTAATTAGTGCACCGGGCCATAAGTTTTCGTATGTACAATTATCAGTACAGCCAACACAAGAAAAAATTTAAAAAATAAAACTTTTCTCTGGGTTCTTTCTATATCACCCACGTAATTTATGGTTACACCTCAAAGGAAATTGTCGTAACCCTGCCTACTATCATTGCTGATAATGCATGTAAAGCACGTTATTTTGTGTTTCATATAAAACTCCCTTTATTCAAACGCTGATAAAAACCTTAATAATAATAATAATTATTATTATTATTATTCGGATTCAAATCTGCCTAGTCAGGCTGCAAGATCCGCCCTTGCTCAGGCCGCACCCATGGAGCTTTGTTCGAGTGAAGAGTGACAGCAAAGAACCGCAGCAATAGCACAGTAGCACCTGCTGCCCTGTCACTTTATCAACGAACCTCATATTGACTGCGTCTGTACTGAGACTATGCCTCAGCTGTTGATACAACTGTAACTGTGCTTGCTAGTGTACAACAAATTCTGGCTCATTGAATCCCGGCTCGGTCGGCTCTTCTATTGAGTTTACGTAAAACGTTTTATGGCTACATCCAGACTTTTATCTGAAAACACACCCAGTTCACAGTCCCTCATTTCATCGCACACATCACCCCATAATCGCCAAAAAAAGATGTTCCGGGCGGTGTCTCAGAACATTGTCCACACTTGTTGATTCCTGCACGAAGATTAATTTGCATCTCTAAACATACCCCTAGGGTGAAGATTAACCCTTTAAAGGCCGAATTAAATCCCATCTACCATTTGCTGGCATCATTAGGAGCTCGCCATATTCTCCACGTTAGCAGGATAAGGGTTAACCATTTGGCGCCGGAATTATTTTTTTAATTTTTGCACATCCTCTATATAAAATTTGAATAACACAGGAACCAAATAAGTTAGAATTATGAAACAAACTGCATTTTGAAGAGAAAAAAACGAAGAGTATACACCATGTTTAAAATATTCGGTACCTATATTTGTTTAATAAATATATAAAATGCAACTTTGAAGGTTAGCGGTGCGGTACGTCAACTGTAGTTGACATTAGGCGTCTAAAGGTTAAGTGTACATTTTTCCTTTCCATGCCATGATGACATATGGAAAAGTGGAGGCATAGATCCACTCACCCTTAACCCAGGTACTAGATGGAGGTGGGTGGTCAGTTGGAAGACCCGAGAACTCTAACAACGAAGAAAGTGCGGACTAGTTTACAGGAGACGGTATGAGCCCCAGAGCTGATCTATTGTGCTTTGAATAACAAGGAGGACTATTTCCGCTATCGGGAATCGAACCACTATTACACGATCGTCCAGCTCGCAGCCTAATCAGTACAGTGACTACCCTATCCCGGCTCCCAGTATCAGCTGGGTAACAATGATGGCGCATACATAACGTAGCATACATGAGAAAAGTTACAAAATACATGCAGAATTTTTTGCAGAACATCTGAAAGTAAGAGGCAACATGTGAGGTTTAAACGTGTAAGGTAGAATGATATTAAAATTTTTGTTAGAAAAACCAGGAGTGACGATGTAGATGGGATTCAAATTGCTCAGAATATGGGCCCCCTTTTGGCTGTTCAAAGCACGATAACGAAACTTCGGTTTCCACAAATGGTTAATTTCTTGCCCTGCTGAACGATGACTGACTTCACAAGAAGTAGATTTTGTGACCCATTTGTTAAGATGAAGATTAGCCCTTTAAAGATGAAGCGTAGACTGCTTTAGTTAAAGACCCAGTTCGTACCGCGCAGTAAATACTTTTCATCTCGGTTAAAAAAAACTAGTCAGTTTATGGTGTTAAGTGGCACAAATCGCTGTTTGTTCTCAGGTAAATACAAACACATAAATACAGTGTGGGCAGAGCGTACAGTTGTTGAATGTTAAACTGTTGGTACATCACATAACCAGTAGGCTTTAAAAGGTTAAAGCCTACTGAGATATTGCTCCATGTCGACTGGTAAACAATGACAGACGTTTAGAAAGATGTAGTGTCTTAATCTTCAGTGTCAAGCGACGCTTTGCCACTCGACACAGCGCAACGGCCCAAAAGACTTGAATCCTCAGCAACACCGGTGTGAGAACCTCAAATCTCGCTCACTCGCATAGTAAGTTTCCCAGCCAGTCTGTGAGTTCAGTTTATTTGGTTGTTCAGTAAACTGGTCAGTTGGCCAGGTACGTTGCAATTTGGTCATCACTTCTCCGTGCCAACTAGTAGCGCTATAGAGCAAACTGAAGCCACAACTTACTTGTTGTACAGCACAATGTCGGGCAACCAAATGTGCTCAGAGGGCACGTAAAGCATTTCCACACCACCGTACTCTTGCGGGTCCCAGCGAAGTTTGTAATCCACCCATTTCTGGATAAGCAAAACATGTTACGGCATTAATATTCAATTAAGCCAGCTGTTATCGTAGCAAAGTTTGTAAATATAACACACAGATTAATGGAAGTCGTTTGCAGTGATGTAAACGGAAAGTAATAACGAAGAAAACTGTGCTATGGTCTACAAGTTCTAAACCTGAAGGCAAAATGCGTGTCTACTTACCAACGGCAGGACGAGAGTGAATTACCGAACTCGTTTTCAAAATTGTTAGTGAAAATTATGTTTCATTGGAAAAAAAAAGCAGAGGGTGGCGAGAAAAATTTTTGTATAAAAAACGATGACACATAAATACATAAAAAAACATACAATAAAATAATGAACTGTAATAAGATCATAGAACTAAAATCTTCTGGCAAATTTGTATAAAAGTATAAGGCAAGTGGGTAAATGAAGTGGCAAAAACGTTGCGAGGTCTAGATGAAATGAGAGAGGAGAAATTGTAAACAGAAATATGTTACTAATTTCACATATAAACTTCGATAAGATCTAACAGAAGATAATAATTAGTATAGATATGTTGTAGCCATTAGTATTAAAAATAATGGATGAGTACCGGCAAAAACCCTTTGTTACCAGTTACATCCAAAGATGCGAACGAAACTAAACTAATAAAAATCATTTAAATCTGTAAAATATAATAATTTTAACTTATGTAAATAGGCATCACAGTTCGTACTCTTTAGTTACTTATAAAAAATCACATTGCGTCTATCAGGCTCTCAATTTGAGTTCTATTTAAGATCGGACACTCTCATAATTTACTCGACTACTAGGAGTTTCTGCGATGTGTTTCTGTGTAACTTGAAGATTCAATTATTGTAACTGTGTAAATACGTCTGTTAGGAGAGAAACAGTTACCGATTTGGCGTTGTCTTATCGCACAATAGGATAAGGACCTGCTATTAGAAGTAAACTGCTACTCACCTGCTCTACCCATAAGTTGGTCGTCATAACTTGATTCTTCAAATTCTGAAAGAGAATAAATAAAAATGCTTATTTTTATGGGTTTTTTAAAAGTATCTCTGGGTAGATAACGGTCCATAATGCAATGATACAGACTGCAACGAAGGCATTAACACTATTCTCGCGGCTTGCAAGTGAGTCAACTGTAGAAAAACCAGGCCCAATGCGGCGTTTTCCATCTTTGTCGTATCAAGCTAATTCTTGTCACTCAAAACCATCAATATCATAAAAACGAGTTATAATTTCTCTACAAAAGTCCTTCACTTGGACGCAGAAATAATTTCTGCTTGACGTAACGACAATTGTGAGTGAATCTTCATGAAGTTTTACATTATGATTGCCCGTCATTTTCATATCTTTCTAAATAATTTATTTAAAAATTTTTTTGCTATTCCTTTACAGGCGTTGTACATTCAGAGACTATCATATCCAAAAAGAGCACACAAACTGTATAATACGAGGCCGGCCTTTGAATTTTTTGCCTTAAGTGCCCCTTAGAACTTCGTTCAAATAACGTTTCAGTGTCTGTTTTGGAAACTGTAAGTTTCACTGCCTCTGTCGACACGCAAGATTCCTTCCCTGCATGCCTTACATGTTTTATCCGTATCTTATGTGTCCAGTTACAGCAGTATGTTCCGCTTATCCACTATAACTTACAGTGGTTTAGAGCGTATTCCAAAATCGTACGGGTACTCTCAAAGATAGTGCATAAAGTACAATTAAACAAGCCCACTCTCAGTAACGTTGGGGCCTAACTTCAATGTATTTGTCTAAGAGTAAATATAATTAAACATAAGTGCAGGTAGTAGCCATTTTTTTTTATTCTTATACATTATGAAATACTTTTCACCTCAAAGTATGTAATTCCTATATCGAGAATGCCAAAAATGATATAAAATTGCCCTGCTCTTGTTATTTCTAAGTTATGCAAGATAATAACCACTGGAGCACCGTCCCGTAAATAGTGCGTTTTGTAATGATATCATCTAATAGAGCCATCACATGACAGTTAAAATCATTTTGTGGTCAAAATAAAGCACGGTGTAAACAGCAGTGTAACACAAGCAACTCTATTTGTATACGTACTTACAAACTAACTACTGTTTATACCAGAGGAGAAAAGGTAACGGCAATGCTGGCCCTGTGCCTGCCATGAAATCATAGAGGAAGTGACAGAGCAATTCCGCGCATTCGCAATGACACTGTATACACACATTACTACGTATGTTGTTAGTCTGTCTTCACTATCATAATTAAATGTTGAGGAATGTCAGAGTTAGTAAGTCCGTATGATACTTCTGGAGCTTAAAAAGTGTCTTTTTGCATCTCAGTATATTCTTAGTAATTAACCAACTTAATGCACAAATTCTTGTTTTATAATAAGTGTATTGTGTGCCTCTACATGTTTCGAGCACTATGTGCTCATCATCAGGATATCAAAATTGTATTACACAGCATGTGGTATCATTACATCTGTAGGTGGCCGTCCCGTGCACAGGTCTCTCTCAACCTGTGCACGGGACGGCCACCTACAGGTGTGATGATACCACATGCTGAATAATACAATTTTGACCTCCTTACGATGAGCACATAGTGCTCGAAACATGTAGAGGCACATAATAAACTTATTATAAAACAAGAATTTGTGCATTAAGTTGGTTAATTACTAAGAATATAACTACTAATATGCAGACCGTCTTGCTAAATTCTTTCTAAGGCAAACGATATTTAAGCCTTTATAATACACATATATTTTCTTATAATATTTTAGTATTTTAATGTTTACTTCAGAGTGTTAAACTTCGGAGGGTTATTTGTTTACAGTTTCTTTTAATATTTTTCCCTTCTCTGTGAGAATATGATAATGCGAGGTAAAAAATCATGTTACTGGCAGTGAACAGCAGCATGCATTTCTGACCCACAAATCCTGTATGTGAAAATGTTAATCGATTCAGAACTATTACGTCACTCACCACCTCGATTAGCTGCGAGAGTTTCAGCCCCAAGAAGACTGTGAGGATTTCCGAATTGTTTCTGACAGGTCTTATCAGCCGATTGTAGTTGCTTAGCAGGTCGTCGTACAGGCGCTTGGTATCAGGGTTGGCCTCGTACGTAGCAGCCTTCAAACCTCAAGAACCCAGAAGTCACAAACAGACAAACTAGTAGTTACTCAGCTAGTCAGACAATTCCTAGCGCTTTGTGAAACCTTAACATTCATTACTAAGTTACCACTTTCCCGCCACTGAGCCCCATCATGATTGAGTTGTATTCAGCCCACAACTTCACGTCCTATTTTCTTAAGAGCCATTTTAACATCATCCTCTCATCTAGCCTCCTAAGAAATCAATTCTCTCAAGGCTTCCTGCTTAAATTTTCGCATGCTTTTCTCATCTTCCCCTGCGTACTACATTCCCTGACCCTCTCACCGCCTTTGCTTTGATCAACTTAATAATATCATATGAATATTACAAATATGAAACTATTCGTTATGCAATTATTTACATTTTCCTGTTACTTATTCCATTTTAGGCATAAATATTCCTTTTAACAAACATTTCTCAAGCACCATTAAATCCTAAACTAGTTTCTTGTTTCATGGACAATACCAAATACATATAAAGTAACAGGTAAACTACATTTTTTACATATTATATTAGACTTTTACGTAGAAGGAAGGGTTCGGAACTGAATAATAGCAAACAAACATCCTTCGTGAATGCATCTGTAATTGCTCATCGTATCTCCCAAATATTTTATTTTTTCTTATATTTTCGAAGGATTACAGAAACATCCGTATTATGGCACAAAATTCATAATGACCCTTTAAATGCATTTCTTTATATGGAGCCTGGGTAACCTGCGAAATCTGCATCCACAGTAAAACTAGATAAGATTTGGCCAATACATAAAGATTATTTTATAAAGTGAGCCCTATTTTATTTGTGAGTGTGAAAATGACAACGGGTGTAGCTTTGAGTATGCTTCAAATAATAACCATGCCTTCCCATCCGTCTTGTTACTCAACCCATTTTCTAACTTCTGGTTGCAAATCAATGTAGCCAACATTATGAAACAAAGTATCATTTTTGGGTTAAGAGACTAAGAATTTATCCATACTTAGCATTAAGTAATGTTAAACAGCCAACCACTATATAGGTATCTGACGACTGTACGGTATTACAAATACTGTACATACCTGTTGTGATGGTCAGAGAACTCAACAGAACTAGAATCCGATGCAATCCAAACATTTTCTACTTGTGCTTTTAACTGTCTTTACAATATCACACAATCAATTTCATCATAATGAAACCAGCATTTCTGCTAATAAATTACTTTTTTCTTTATTATATCGATATCTTACTGCCTTGTTGCCATAACCGAGTGAAGACAGCCTACAGAGAGAACCGGTCCAGCGGCGCTCAGCATCAATCCAACATGGCAGTCGACATAATCGATAGACGAGATACGCAAGGAACCAGCGCTTCGGGGAGATGCGTTCTAATACGGAACTATGTAGCATCACAGTACCAAAGAAAATAATATCGAATCTGTAGACTGATTTTTGGCGTGGTCTGTACGAATTTTTTAAAAAATAACGCAGATATTTAAATCACTGCATGAAATAAGAATTAAGGGAAACTTGTGCCTGGCACCCGAAAAATGTATAGTAATCGTAACTAACTCTACGGAGAATAGTTCTTGTTCAGAAACTAACAGTTCCTCAGAAATTCCCCGAATTTTATGAAACCCGAAGGGTTCACTCTCACGTTCCACTGGCCCGTATCCTCAGCCAGATAAGTCGAGGTCACGACCTCCCATCCTAGTCATGTAAAGGCCATACCCCTCCACCTACGCATAGTCTTCCAAGTGAACGTTTTCCTCCGCGTTGTCGCACTGAAACACTGTATAACTTTCTCTTCTACCCCATACGCGGCTCATTCCTCGTCCATCTCATCCTCCTTGCCATGATCGCCGGAATAATACATGGTGACAAGTACAAACTATGTAATTCCGTAGAATAATGTGAACACAAAGATAAATATTTACATTACTCTGGGTTTAATCTATAGATACTATAGATGCTATAGATACTTCCCTGCAGAGGATCAATCGCTACCACACATAAAACCAGAAGCCTGTCGTCCACAAAAAC
>Ga0131853_10008253_pt1 | contig 18962 bp, 21 predicted proteins | sample TergutLab28metaG_FD_92764 | JGI IMG/M metagenome (GOLD analysis project Ga0131853, IMG submission 92764) | Labiotermes labralis P1 segment gut microbial communities from Petit-Saut dam, French Guiana - Lab288 P1 (version 2) (version 2) | ecosystem: Host-associated > Arthropoda: Insects >...
ATGTATGGGAAAAGGCATTTGGGCGCAATAGGCATTATAGGCCCAACGCGGATGGATTATTCACAGGTATTCGGAGTACTAAACGGCATAGTCAAAAATGTAAATGCTGTATTGTATTCAATGGCAAAGGAGATTTAAGATGAGCAAAGAAAAAGATGAAAATGTATCGGAGGAAGTAGTTGCACCTCCCGAAACTGAGGTTGTTAACACGCTAACCTTCGAAGACGAGCTAAATGCGCAGAACGCTGAGCTGCTTGATAAACTTCAAAGAAGCTTAGCTGAGTTTGACAACTTTAGAAAGCGAACCATAAAAGAAAAAAGTGAAATGTTTGACATCGGCGCTATGAGTATTGTTACTAAAATTCTTCCTGTTGTTGATAATTTTGAGAGGGCTCTTAATTCGCTCACAAATAAGGAAGATAATATGTACAAAGGCATACTTATGATATACAAGCAGCTGGAAGAGGCACTTGACAGCTCAGAAGTTAAAGCCATAGCCTGTATGGGTGAAAAGTTTGATCCTAATCTGCACAACGCTGTAGCTCATGAAAAAATTGAGGGCGCAGAGGAAAATGTAATAGTAGAAGAGCTTCAAAAAGGTTATAGGTTCAAAGATAAAGTGATACGGCCGTCTATGGTGAAAGTCGCTAATTAAATACGATTGCTCCGCCAATTAAACCTTGCCAAAAGATTTGTGCAGCATTTTGACTCAAGGCAAGGAAGCGCCGCGCGGCAATACCCACAGCGGTATGAGCAAGCGGCGCTGACGTAGCATAGCGGCAAAATGACCGCAAAGATTGGCTCGGTTTAGTTGGCGGAGCAATATATTATTATGGAGGAAAAATATGGGGAAAATTATAGGTATTGATCTCGGAACAACCAATTCTTGTGTAGCTGTTATGGAAGGCGGCCAGCCCGTTGTTATTCCAAATTCTGAAGGGCTTAGAACCACACCTTCTATAGTGGGCTTTACTAAAGCCGGCGAGCGCCTTGTAGGTGAGACGGCAAAGCGTCAGGCCATTACTAACCCTGATAATACTGTCATGAGTATTAAGAGAGAGATGGGCTCAAATTACAAAGTTAATATTGACGGCAAATCTTATTCACCGCAAGAGATCTCTGCTATGACTTTGCAAAAACTTAAAACCGACGCTGAAAGCTATCTTGGTGAAAAAGTTACCCAGGCCGTTATAACCGTACCTGCTTACTTTACTGACAGCCAAAGACAGGCCACTAAAGACGCCGGTAAAATCGCGGGCCTTGAAGTTATGCGTATTATTAATGAACCTACCTCAGCGGCTCTGGCTTATGGCCTTGATAATGAAAAAGAGCAGAAAATACTTGTATATGACCTAGGCGGCGGTACCTTTGACGTTTCTGTTATTGACATAGGCGATGGTGTTATCGAGGTTCTTGCTACCAGCGGTAATAACAAACTTGGCGGCGACGATTTTGATGAGCGCGTTATGAAATATGTTGTTGATGAATTTAAAAAACTTGAAGGCATTGATTTATCCGGCGACAAAATGGCTATGCAAAGGGTACGCGACGCGGCGGAAAAAGCTAAGAAAGAGCTTTCAACCGTTAGCACCTCAAATATAAACCTGCCTTTTATCACAAGCAATCAAGACGGCCCAAAACATCTTGACGTTAGCGTTTCAAGAGCTAAGTTTGATGAACTTACGGCTGATTTGGTGGAAAAAACCATTGACCCCGTTAAAACCGCTCTTAAAGATGCCGGGGTTAACGCTTCTGAGCTTTCAAAAGTGCTTTTGGTAGGCGGCTCTACAAGAATCCCTGCGGTTCAAGACGCTGTAAAGAGAATTACGGGTAAAGAACCATTTAAAGGCATTAACCCTGATGAATGTGTGGCGCTGGGCGCTTCCATTCAAGGGGGCAAACTGGCCGGTGATGAGGGCGCTGGTTCCATACTGCTTCTTGATGTAACCCCGCTGTCTTTAAGCATTGAAACCCTGGGCGGCGTGGCTACAAGACTTATTGAAAGAAATACGACAATTCCGACAAACAAGAAAAATGTATTTTCTACAGCGGCAGATTCTCAGACGGCTGTTGACATAATCGTTGTTCAAGGTGAAAGACCTCTTGCTAAAGACAATAAGCTTTTAGGACAGTTCAGACTTGACGGTATTGCTCCTGCTCCCCGTGGTGTACCCCAAATCGAAGTTTCTTTCGATATTGATGCCAACGGTATCGTAAATGTATCCGCTAAAGATTTGGGTACAGGCAAAGAACAAAAGATTACCATAACATCAAGCTCTAATCTTAGCGATGAAGATATAGACAAGGCCGTTAAAGAGGCTGAACAATTTGCTGAGGCTGATAGGGTTAGAAAGGACGCTATTGATGTGAAAAACGCTGCGGATTCCATAATCTTCCAAACAGAAAAAGCCCTTGGCGATTTGGAAGGTAAAATTGAGCCGGAAGAGAGGGAAAAAGTTGAATCAGAGCTTTCCAAACTTAAGTCTTTGAATGAAGGTATGGCCCTTGAAACCATGTCTGAGGCAGACACCGCGAGTCTTAAAGAAGCTACTGATGCCCTAACACAGGCTTTCTACGCCATAAGTGAAAAACTTTATCAGCAAGCGGCAGAAGCAAACCAAGGCCAGGAAGGTGAAGAAGGCCCCTTAAACCCTGATGATATAGTTGATAGTGACAATAATAATTAATTGTGCTAAGATTATCATGTTATAGTGGCGGCCGGGATTTTGCTATCCCGGCCTAGTATCTCATCCGGTATAAAATCATAGTATATTTGCGGTATTTTCGTCGTAATGCTACGTCAGCGCCTCCTAGCAGACTCCTTCCAGTATGCGTCGTCGTCGCTTCCTTGCCTTATGACGATAATCCTCGCAACTATACTATGATTTTATACCGGATAAGACACTAGTCATGGTTTGCACTTAAAAACATCATAAAAGCATGAGGTAATATCATGGAAAAATTCAGAAAATTTATAGCCCCGTTCATTGAAGGCTTAATAGTTGGTGTTATTTTCTTTATTGTTCTAAGTATTCTGGGTATTGAAACAAGCGAAATACAGTTTACAATAATTATGGTAACTGTTTTTATCAGTACATCGCTGGCAAGTGCAATAGCGCGCTTCATTGAAAAAGGCGATGCTTCTTTTAGATACGAATGGGTATACAAATACAGCGAAAACAGAATTGAAGTTACTGCCGGCTTGACGGAAAAACTTTATATAAATGATGAGCTTGTAGATACAAAAAAGGGAGTTTCATTAAAAGAAGTTGCCCTTAAAGGCACGCTTAAAACAGGCGAGGAAGTAAGCGCCACCATCACCGGCGGTATGAACATCAAGTGCCGAGTGCTTGTAGGGGATAAGGAATTAGATGTGCTTTCAGTAAAAGGAGATTAAGTTAAGTTATATTTAGTTGGGGGATAATAAATTTGGCAGACAATAAAAGAGACTATTACGAGGTGCTGGGCATATCAAAAGGCGCCTCTGACGACGAGATAAAAAAATCCTACAGAAAAATGGCGAAAAAATACCATCCGGACGCAAACCCGGATAACGCCGAGGCTGAGGCTAAATTTAAAGAGGCTTCCGAGGCTTATGAGGTTCTTTCTGATGCTCAGAAAAAAGCTCAGTACGACCAATTCGGCCACTCAGCCTTTGGCGGCCCCGGCGGCGGCGGATATACTTACAGCGGTCAAGGATTCGACATGGGCGACATTTTCGAATCTTTTTTCGGTGACGGTTTTTCTGACATATTCGGCGGCGGCCGTGGCGGGCGCCGCCGCGGCCCTGCCCGCGGTGCTGATGTCCGCGCTAACATAAGTATTACTTTTGAAGAAAGTTTTTTCGGTGCAACAAAAAGTATAACCATACCTGTTTCTGAAAACTGTGATGTCTGCGGCGGTTCCGGAGCAAAGCCCGGCACATTCGCTGAAACCTGCAAGCACTGTAACGGCTCCGGTCAGGAACGGTATCAGCAGCAAAGCATATTCGGCACTGTAACATCTGTGCGAACCTGTCATGTTTGCCGCGGTGAGGGTAAAGTTATCCGCGACCCTTGTACAAAATGCTCAGGCCGGGGTAAAGTCAGGCGCTCAAAAACATTTGAAGTCAATATACCGGGCGGCATAGACAACGGCCAAAGCATACGCCTTGGGGGAAAAGGTGAACCAGGTGACAAAGGCGGTGAAAATGGCGATTTGCTTGTGGCTGTCTCCATCATGCCTCACGCTCATTTCAGACGCAGAGATATGAATATTTATCTGGATATACCCATATCATTTACTAAGCTGGCGCTGGGTGCCGAAGTTGATATACCTACTATGGGCGGTGTGGAAAAGCATACGGTAAAAGCCGGCACACAAACAGGAACCACTATTACACTTAAGGGCAAAGGCTTTCCTTCTGTGAGAAATGCCCGTGTAAGTGGTGACTTGTATGCTACCCTTAACGTACAGGTGCCCACAAAATTGTCTGAGGCTCAGAAAGAGCATTTAAGGGCTTTCGCCTCAGAATCCGGCGAAATTGTTGAGGAATCGAAAAAGGGCTTTTTCTCTAAGCTTAAAGATAAGAAGTAAGCTTAATTCTGAAGATTTTGAGGTTTAAAAATGTCTGTTTTAAACACTTTTAAGGGTATATTCATAGGTATTGCCCTTGTTGTACCCGGCCTTTCCGGCAGTATACTTGCGCTGGTTATGGGGCTTTATGAAAATATTATTCACGCCGTATCCGATTTTCGTAAAGACATTAAGAAAAATGCATTATTCCTCGCTCCTATAGGCATCGGCGCTGTAGTGGGGATTTTGGCCTCAGCCAGGCTGGTGCTGTGGCTAACGCAGGACTATCCTCTTCAAGCCTACCTGTTTTTCAGCGGGCTTGTTTTAGGTGCCTTCCCACTGATACTGCGAAAAATGAGAAGGAATAAATATAAGCCCATCTACATAATAGCTACGGCCCTAGGCTTTTCTTTCATGGTGATTTTGGGCAGTTTAAGCGATACAGGGGTTGAGAGAGCGCACATTGCTATTAAAAGCCTTCACAGTGCCGCTGACTTTTTTACCCTTTTCGTGGCGGGCGTAGTTTCTGTGTCACTTATGATGATACCCGGCGTTTCAGGCTCTGTTATGCTAATGGTATTGGGCCAGTACGGTACAGTCTACAATGCGGTCAGCATGAGTGCTGATCTTATAGGCTATGCTCTCAGAGGCAATTTTGAAGCTGCCGCTGAGGTTTTCATGACGGTTATACTTGTGCTGCCCTTCGGGTTAGGTGCGCTTGTAGGCATTGGTTTTATCGCTAAGGTAATAGCCTTTTTTCTGGATAGATGGGAAGCAGTGGTTTATTACGCGGTAATGGGTATGGTTTCAGGGGCAGTTTTTTTACTTGTGGGGGAAAGTGGTGTTTTGGGTGCAGGTGCAGGTTTTCTTCCTGTTTTAAGCGGCGTAGTATTTACTGCGGCCGGATTGTTATGTACACTTTTGCTTGATAAACCCGCTAAAGTACAGAAGGGACATAGTAAATAATATGGAATGGTTGGAAGTTAGAATACACACGCACAGTGAAGGGGTAGAGGCTCTTACGGCACTGCTTATGGAGCTTGGGGCCGGCGCTGTTCAAATTGAAGATTCGGCGGACATGAAAGCCTTTCTCGCTTCTGATGAGCGAAACTGGGATTATGTAGATGATGAGCTTCTAAATATAACTGAAGAATTTTTGTACATCCAACTCTATCTCACCCACGACGCTGATGGACATGCTCTTTTAAACCGTATTAAATACGGCGTCTGCGAGCTTGCTAAGCTTGACCTGGGTATAAACATGGGCAGTTTGAAGCTGGAGTATAAAATCCGCTCTGATGAAGAGTGGGTAGATGAGTGGAAAAAGTATTATAAACCTTTAGAGATTGGCCGCAGAATTGTAATTAAGCCTGAGTGGGAGGAGTATAACCCTCCCGCGGGTGAAAATGATAAAGTCGTGTTTGCCATTAACCCCGGCCATCTCTTCGGTACCGGTTTACATCAGTCTACTCAGCTTTGCCTTGAACAGCTGGAAAATATTGTTAAGCATGAAACTACTCTTTTGGATATAGGCTGCGGCAGTGGCATACTGTCGCTGGTAAGTCTTATGCTTGGTGCAAAATCAGCCTTTGCTCTTGATTTAGAGCCGGGCTGTGTAAAGGTTGTTAGGGAAAATGCTGCCCTTAACAATATCAGCATGGACAAGCTTAAAATAAGGGCGGGTAATGCCCTTATCGACAAAGAGCTTGTTGATGAAATATTTGAAAGCAAATACAGCATAATCCTGGCTAACATTGTGGCTGATGTAATCATAGCCTTGCTTCCGCTGGTCAAACGATCGCTTTCTGATGACGGGCTTTTTATCTGTTCGGGAATTATAATAGAAAGACAAACAAACGTTTGTGAAGCTCTTCAAAACCACGGTTTCAATGTAGAAAATATTAGTGTAAAAGACAATTGGGTTTCAATAGCAGCGAGGATTATATAATGCGTCGCTTTTTTTCTTCTTGTGAAAATACTCAGGCCAACTTATCGCTGTCAAAAGATGATATTAATCACTTGCTTAATGTTCTTCGCCTTGAGGTTGGTGATGAAATTATTATCTGCGACGGCAAAGCCACTGATTATCTTTGTGCTATTAAAGAGATTTCAAAAGCCGGCGCTTCCTTTGAAATACTCAGCTCTTCGGCTAATCAGGCTGAGTCTGCTGTTAAAATCACCTTATTTCAGGGTCTGCCCAAGTCAGATAAGATGGATTTGATCGTGCAAAAAGCCGTAGAGCTAGGCGTAAATTCTATTATCCCGGTTGAAAGTGAGCGTTCAGTAGCCAAAATAAAAGACGGCGGAGAGAAAAAAATAGCCCGCTGGCAAAGCATATCTGAGGCGGCGGCCAAACAAAGCGGCCGCGGCATTATACCTAAAATCGGCTCTGCAATTAACTTTGATAAGGCTTGTGAGCAAATGAGTTCTTATAACCTTGCGTTAATAGCTTATGAGCTTGAAACTTCGAATTCCTTGAAAAAAATAGTTAAAAATCATCAAAATCTTAATAATCTTGCAATATTTATAGGACCCGAAGGGGGCATATCAGATAAAGAGGCTACCCTTGCAAAGTCTAAGGGCATAATACCTATAACTTTAGGTAAGCGGATATTGCGCTCCGAGAGCGCAGGTTTCATGGCCATAATCCTCAGTTTAGCAGCAGTAGGTGAATACGAATGAGCTATATTTATTTTGACGGGGCAGCAAGTACAAAACCCTTAAGTGAAGTGCTTGAGCGCTTTAATGAGGTTTCTTTATCCCAATATGCCAATCCTTCAGCCTTGCATATTGCCGGGCTTGAGGCTGAGCGGGTTTTACGCGCTTCTGCTGATAATATCAGCGCTTTGCTGGGCGTAAAACCCGGTGAAATCTATTTCACCTCCGGCGGTACCGAGAGTAATAATATGGCCATTATGGGGCTGGCGAAAGTTCGCGCACGTAGCCATAAACACATTATAACCTTAACCTCTGAGCACCCTTCTGTTTGTGAAGTTTATAAGAAGCTGGAACTTGAAGGGTTTGAGCTTACATGGCTTAGTGGTACGCCTTCTGCCGAAGAGATAGTTAAAGCGCTTCGTGCTGATACAGCCCTTGTCTCTGTGACCCATGTAAATAATGAAACCGGCTTTATAAACGATATCGAAGAAATTAGTAAAGAGATAAAAGCAAGGAGCGTTGCCTACTTTCATTGCGACGGGGTTCAGGGATTTGGCAAAATTACTTTAAGCTTGAAAAACGTCGATTCTTACTCTTTTTCAGGCCATAAAATTGGCTGTATAAAGGGAGTTGGCGGCTTGTTTTTACGAAAATCTATTCGTATAATGCCTCATATTTTAGGCGGCGGCCAGCAAAACAACCTTCGCTCCGGCACTGAGAATACCGCCGGTGCAGCGGCTTTAGAGGCAGCGGCAAAAATAGCTTTCGGCTCTATGGAAGAAAATGCTAAAGTTGTTTCAGCTGTTAAAACTGAGCTTTTAAGACTCTGCGATATACTTGACAATGTGCATGTAAACGGCAATGATTCGCCTTATATACTAAACATAAGCTTTCTTGGGATTAAATCTGAGGTGCTTATACACGCATTAGCTGAGCGCGGCATTTTATGTTCAGCAGGCTCTGCCTGCTCAGCCGGTAAAAAGGGCAAGCATAAAAATGCCCTTGCCGTTATGGGTTATGATAAAGCTATTTACGAATCTGCTATCAGATTTAGTTTTTCACCGGAAAACACGGTGAATGAGGCTGAACAAGCCCTTGCTATTATCTGTGAAAAAGTTAACTTTCTTCGAAAATACACAAAAAAGTAGGAGGCAATTTTGAAAAAAGCTCTGCTGGTCAAATACGGTGAAATAGCCATAAGAGGTAAAAACCGATACCTCTTTGAAAATCAATTAATCTCTGCCATTAGAAAAAATATTGACTCCCTTGACCCCGGCCACTATATAAAAAAAGAGCAAGGCCGCTTTGTCATATACAATAAAAACGGCGAGACTGATGTGGAGGGTTTGATAGAGCGCGTTAAGGTGGTTTACGGTGTGCTTGGTGTAAGCCCTTGCATCATCAGTGATATTCAAGATTTTTCTGTGGTGGCCAACTTTGCCCTTGAGTACTTTAAAGATGCCTACCCTGCTTTGGTTTCCGGCACAAGCTTCAAAGTTTTTGCCCGCCGTGCTAATAAAGATTACCCAATGACTTCAACTGAAATTGCCGCAAGTATTGGCGAGCGTATACTTGAGTTTTATCCTCAGCTTAAAGTTTCAATGAAAAACCCTGAGATTTCACTTCATGTGGAATTCAGAAATGACGTTTACATATATTCAAACACTGTTAAGGGTGTTGGCGGCCTACCAGCAGGCTCGTCGGGTAAAGGAGTACTTCTACTCTCAGGAGGTATCGACAGCCCTGTAGCAGGCTATTTGATGGAAAAACGCGGTATCAGCTTAGATGCGGTATATTTCCATTCTCCGCCGTACACATCAGAGCGGGCTAAAGAAAAAGTAATCGATTTAGCTAAACGCCTGTCTTTGTTTTCAGGGGGTAAAAAGCTTATAGTTGTGCCTTTTACAGATATACAGCTTTGTTTGTATGACAATGTTCAGGCTGAAAAGCTGACCATCCTTATGAAGCGGATAATGCTTAGAATAGGTGAAATGATTGCTAAAGAAAATGGCGGGCTGGCTTTAGTCACCGGTGACAGTGTGGGTCAGGTGGCCTCTCAAACACTGCGAAGCATTAATGCTGTTGAGTCGGCAGTCACATTGCCTATATTACGCCCTCTTTCTGGTTTTGACAAACAAGAGATAATTAACCTATCAGAACAGATAGGCACATTTGAAATCTCAATAAGACCCTATGAAGACTGCTGTACTATATTCGTGGCTAAGCATCCCGAAACTAAGCCTAAGACCTCTATCATTGAGAGTATTGAGGCTGATATTATGCCGAAAATATCTCCTCTTATTCTAAAAGCTATGGAAAAGCTTGAAATTTATGAGTTATGAGCTATACTGAAACTGCTACAAAATAGTAACACTTGTGTTACTATTTTGTAGCAGTACGCTACGCAGCCTGCGCAGCGCTGCTATACTTTGAAACGGGAACAAACTTTCGGCAAGCTAAAGTTTGTTCCCGTTTCAAAGTAATTTCAGTATATTTCAGTATAAATATGAATATTGTAAAAGCCTTTAACAATATATTTTGTTCAAAGGCTTTTTTATTTTTCATATAGCGGATTACAAGAAGAAAGGTGGATTTTATGAAAATCTTCACATTAAACGGTTCCAAAACTGCTCTTAATATATTTGCCGGTCTTTGCTTATTCACCTTAGTTTATTTTGGCTTTTTACATAACAGCGGCGCTGTAGCCGTTAGCGGCGAACCGGCTAAAACGTCATATCTGGCCATAGTTATTACAGGTTTTGGAAGCGGAAATGACGGCACCCGTGAATTTATGTATATGGACATACCAATGACAGCCGCTGTAATGCCCGCCAGCCCCGGTACTGTAGAAGAAGCAAGACAGCTGTTGGCAAGCGGCAAAGAAGTTATAATCCACATGCCTATGGAAGACAGAAATATGAGGAATATTCAATTTCCCGAGATTAATATAATGAATTCCCATACAAAGGGTGAGGCCCGGGCTGCACTGCTTAAAGCCATAGATCAAATACCTGCCGCGACAGGTATTGCTAACTACCTTGGCTCTAGGGTCATGGAAAACGAAGAATTGCTGACTACCATTTTAAGCACCACTATAGAACATTCTTTGTATTTTATTGATACAGCAGCAAACCCTTCTAAAGCTAGTCATATGGCTGAGAATTTAGGAACAAAGGTATTTGAGAGCAACATTGTCATTGACGGCAGCGGTGACATAGGAAGAATAGAAAGGAATTTAAGACGCGCAGCAGCTATTGCAGAAGAAAAGGGTTTTGCTATAGCCATTGGAAGAGTAGGCCCAGGAGGCGGCCGGGCGACCGCTCAGGCAATAACTAATATGAAAGCAGAGCTTACTTCGAAAGGCATAGTATTTGTCACCTTAACTGAGCTTAGTAATTTTATGGCAGAATAGAGGAGAATTATCATGTCAAAAAAAACTTTTTTCTATAGAAAAATCATTGGCCTTATGCTTTTATCTATGGGCGTAGGTATGCTTTTGGTTATACTTATACCTCCCTGGATATATCTCTTCGCGATTCTAATGGCCGCGTTCGGCTTTTATCTTTTGTTTATGTATTGATAGCTATACGGTTCTACTTTAAAATAGCCCCAAGGCTTCGCAATATGTTTTACGATCCGAAGGACAATTTTAAAGTAGCATTGCTACATTGTAATTCCAAGTGCTCAATCCATTGCCTTAGCAATAGACTTCTTGCAAAATTGGTTCACCATTTTATTTCGTAAGAAGTCTACTGTAGAAAGGCCATATATCAAATTGAACATGCGTAACTTCTAAAGTAAAATAATTTAAAGGGTTTACCGCTCAATTCCCATATCTATTGAACTCAATGTCATCCATCATCTCCAAAAGAAATTCTTCAAAGAGATTTTTCAATCTTTCAACATTGAGACTGCCACCAAACTCTTGCAACCTTCCTATAAAAATATCCAGAGCGCTACTTAGAGAATCCCAATCCATGGATGTTGAGCCAATTACAAACTTGCCATTTTCCAGTTCGATTATAACCTTGTTCTGTTCATTTGGATTCCTCGTTTCTATGTAGAAAACATTAAACCTGTGAGGAACTCGCGAACCACGCATACCTGCTACTTGGCCGTCAATACCAAACTTGCGAAACAAATTGTCATTAATATAATCCCATCTTGCCATATCTTCTTCAAGGTTTCTTGCCGCGGCTTGCGCAGCAATCTCCTTAAGCTCACATTCAGTTTTATACGCAAAACCCTCAATAACCTCTCCGGCAAACAGCACTATGCGGTTGTTGCTACCTATCCCCATAAATGGAGGAAGCGAATGTTTACTTGCTTCATTACTATTAATCCCGGTTTGGCCTGCAAATAAGCCACTAGCGGTTTTAGTGGAGTTAAAGCCTATATTGCTCAAAGGAGTTAGATTTTGATTGCCTTGCCCGACCCTCATAGTATATTACCCCATTTCATTTACTTATCACAGCATCATTACCATATCATACCAAGTGGCCCCGCCGTGATTTGAACCGGATATACCCAAATTTTCATAACCGAAAGAAGCATAGAACCCGATAAGATGTTCCTTACAGGTTAAGGTTAAACCTTTTTTCCCTCTCCCCCGCGAAAGCTCAATAAACTCATTCATAAGCTTTTTCGCTATACCTCGGCCTCTGTACTGCGGGATAACCGCTAAGCCAAATACCGACTGATATTCGCCGTCAGGCTTATGGTGGATGGTATCATGAAACATCTCATCAAAAATTAGCTTTTCATCAGTTACGCAGCCGTTGATAAAGCCGACTATTTTCCCCTCATCCTCCGCCAGTAAAAAGGAGTCAGCAAAAGCTTCCAGCCTTTTTTCAAATGAGCTTCTTGAAGCCGCTTCTAAGGGCAGAAAGCATAAGCGCTCCACTTCTGTAACCGCAGCTAAATCTGCCATTGTTGCTTGTCTGATTATCATTAGAGTCTCCCTTGCTTAAAACGTTAACTTTCCCAAATAGATATTATACTTAGTATCTCAGCAAAGCTTGACCCTTCGGGTATATTATAAGTACCCTCAATTAGCCTTGTTGTCATCTCATTAGTAATAACAAAATTATTAAAGTCCATAGCTGACTCAACTATTCCGTTAGTAAAGAATAATACGGCAATATCTATTGAATTAAGCCCTCGCGGTATTGTAATTTGATGGTACCCCTCTAAGTCGGAGACTATAGCCGGCTCATCTTCAGAATTTTCATTAGGCAAAATATCATCAGCGTTTTCAAGGGCAGGCTCAAGTTCGTTAATCAGTAGTAAAAGCTCCAAATTCCGCTCCATCATTAATGATAAAAGAGTTTCCAGCTCCTGTGAATGACGGGCAAGTTCACCCGGCTCATCTGCACTCTCCGGCAATTCTCTTATCGTAACCATACCAAGAACTCTTGCCCGCTCAATAATCTCCTCATCCGAAACATCAGCGGCGCTCATGACAATTTCAGGCTCGGCAGAGATAAACCTGGTGGCAACAAAAAAAACAAAAGCAACTATAACTATTCCAACACCTAGCCCAAAAATAATGCTGCGTCTGTCCAAGCACCTACCTGCCTTTCCCCAATTCTAAAACAAGCTTTACCTCACCTTGCCCTATGTTTAGGGCACGGGCAATTTCCGGTATATCGCTGCCTTTAGAGTATAAATCAAAAACTTCTTTGTATTTTTCATTCATCCGGCCGGGGTTAATACCTTTTTCTCCCACAATGGCTTTCATTACATCTTTTGCTTTTTTAACTTCTTCCCTCGCTAAATTGGCTGTACTATCATCTATGGAAATGTCTATACCGCTTGCAAAATCAAGCTTCGCCGCCTTTTCATCAATCATATTGTACAGATATAGCAGTTGTTGGTACTTATCATCAATCTCCGAAGCAACGTCCTGAGATAATTTATATATCTCATCTGCCGTATTATCTGCACTATCCATAACATGGAGAACCCGCTCCATGCGCTCCATGTTAATTTCATCCTCGTCAGCTTTTTTGCTTGCTTTTAAAAACAGCACCGAATATAAAACCAGCAGAGCGCCCGCCGCTAAGCAGATATACACCAACCAATCAAGCATCTTTTACACCTCTTAAATCTTTACATCATACATACTTGAGCCGCCTTTATTTTTGTTTAAAGGCTTTGTGCCGGCATTGTTAGCGCCTTTACCATCATCTTTTTTCTTTTTCTTTTGTTCTTTTGCATTTCCTCTATTTTTCCCATCTTCTGTAACTTTATTAAACTCTGATTCGCTGGTTCTGTTAACTTGCTTCGTCTCCTGAGCTACTTGTTTATCCAGCTCTTTTGCGAAAGCCTGATGCTGTACTTCCGCTCTGTTCGTATTTTCATTGGCCATTCTGGTTGTTTCAACAGCCCTGCCAACACCTACCTGAAAATCTATCGGCCTAATTGACATTGCTACTCCCCCTTTACCCCTAAATATGGGTTATTTTAACTCTCCCGTCCTCATTTACTAATCTGCACTTGGGAAGCTGATCGCGAATTGAAATTACAGCATTACCTATTTGCACGTTTACACCGGGGTAAACCGCAGTATTTACCAATATTTTACCGGAGTGTTTAAAAGCCTCAAGTTCGCTCCTTGCATTTGAAACCTCTATTCGCTTTGCCTTAAATTTATCTTGAACAGATTTTGCCTCATAAAGAGTCTTTATATATGATTTTTTCTTATATTCAGGCATGGCATTAACATTTTCAGGCTTACCCATAACCGCAAGTTCCTTTGTTATATCTTCAGCCTGTTTTTGAATAGTTTTAAACTCATTCACAAGTTCTTTATAGTTTTCCAAAAGCCTTGGCTCTATCCCTGTTTTTATCTCTGTATGAGTACCCAGCGAAGAACCTATAATGTTAACAGTAACAGCTTCTCTGCAAAACACATCCCCGCCTACTAAAAGCCCTTTACCTGCAAGCACAATACGCCCGTTACAGCGAACATGGGAGTGCATTATTGCATTGGAAATAATGTCCCCTCCGACTTCTATATTCGCCTCCTGAATGGTTCTGGCTGAAATCGAGCCGTTAACTTTTATACTTGAACTATTCATACCTATTATGCCCTTATCAGCTATCAAATTCCCTTCACAAGTGACCTCAGCACCTTCTATAAGGCCCTTTACTTCAATATTACCAACTGCTGAAACTCTAAAACCTTGCCTTATATTGCCGTTTATTACTATCGAACCGTTAAAGTCTATATTACCTGTACTATTATCCACATCCTGCTTTATTTCTAAGAGTTCTGAGACAGATATGGAGGAACCTGACATAACAATCTGCCCTGAACGCTCAGCTATAAGCTCTTTACCATCACTTGACTGTTTTGTATTTTTTCCCTTAGGAAGCTTAGGCGCAGGTTTACCGGGCACTGACGGAACAGGCTTACCGAAAACATTCGTCCCCTGTAAGCCGTCAGTGGGATCAATTATTTTAGCCAAAGGTTTTCCTTCATCTATGGTTTCTATCAGCCCAAGGTTTCGAAAATCAACTGTACCGTCTTCATTAAGTTTAGGCGCTAAAGTTTTCTTCTTTACATTAAAAAAGTATTCTAACCTGCCATCTTCGCCGTTAACAGGTTTTTCGCCTTTGGCTATTAAGTATTTTTCATCATAATCTCTAGGCCCTTCAGCTATCTTGTTGATAAGCTCTTCATCTAATCCAAAAACTATGTTATTAGCCATTATCTCTTTTTTAACGACATCCGGCGCTATTTTTTTACCGTCGCCTTCCGGCTTTGTAAAAGTTATATATCCTTCCATCTTATCGTCAGAAAAGATAAAGGTGGCCTTCTCATTTACTGTTGTTATTTTGCTTTCTTCGTTCGTGCCCATATTCTCATCCCCCTCCATCATAAATTTATTAATTATCAGCTTTTTACGAAGGGCTCAATTTTCACTGCACTATTTTCACTTACAAACTCCGAATTGTAAATACTGTCTTTTACCAACAGAATAGTGTTAGCAATCTGAATTCTAACCCTTTGATGAACCGCTCTGGCTCTAAGATACCCTTGAACAGAATCACTGTTAAGTCTTTCCAGCGCACTGGCAACTTGCATTTTAAATTTTAAAAGCTTTCTCGAATTAACTTTTTCATCGTATTTTAGCATCATTAGATGTTTTTTCTTACCTGAACTCAAACGGCCCTCTGCAGCCAATTTGTTAAAATATAAAATTGATTTTGTTATTTCACTCTGCTCTTTTTTAAAGGATCTATACTCTTCTAAGCGTGCTTTATATGCTTCTAAAAGCTCATAATCTAAACCTATATATACTTCTGCGGCAGAACTGCCGTTTGAGGTTCCAACTATGTTAGCTTTAAACCCTTCTTTAGCATAAAGCTTGGAGCCTACCAAAGCCCCTTTACTGCCGTGAAGTTCAACTAACCCTTTTGATTTAATAACGGAGTTAAGTATATCCCCCGTATGTACGTTCCCTGAGGCAGTTAAATGACAGTTTGTAATAAATTTCGCACCCACATGAGATCCCGCTGTAATATGTGAGCCGTTAACGCCGCAAATACCGCCGGTTACTGTTATATTTCCATCGGCTGTAATATTACCCTCGCATACCCCTCGCACCTCTACATTGCCCTTAGCGCTTATGGTAAAATCACTTTTCAAATCACCATGTACTATGACCGAACCGTTAAAGCTTATATTACCCGTTCTTACCCCAACATCATCTTTTACTTCCATAACAGTGGAGACCCCTATAAGCCTCCCTGTATAAATAATTTGCCCATTGGAAGCGGAGACTACTTTGCTGTCTCTATCTTCCATAACTACATTTTTGCCAAGAAGTATCTTCTGAGGCGGCTTGCCCTGCCGCCCTTTAATAGTTTTACCGTACACATTTATTCCATCAAAGCCTTTCGTTGCCTCGTGGATACGGATTAAAATCTGACCCGCCTCAATCTGATCAACATTCTTTATATTATAATAATCGACAGATCCATCCTCTAATATAACAGGTTTAAATTTGTCGTCAGTGTTGTCAAAGAAAAATTCTAAACGCCCATCACGGCCATTTTCTGCCTTTTGACCAACCGCCACTAAATACTTTTTGCCATACTCTCTGCTTCTTGTAATCTCTTCAAGTATTTTTTCATCCATTCCATAATTAATGTCGCTTTTCGAAATAACTGAATATATATCTTCCCTACGCAGCAGATAGCCGCCGTCCAAAGGTGCTTTAAAGCTTAAATAAACTTCTATCCCATTATCACTAACGCTTAATTTAACCTCTTCATCCGGATTGATTTTTATATTGCTGTCAGAGATTTTACCTCGTCTAAAACCTGTTCTCATTATTAATCTGGCAACAGCTTTTTTATCAACCTTTTTAAGCCCTATTGAATCAATTGCATCTGCAACATAGGCTTTAAGCTCTGAATTCGTTAGCGAAGTAGTTTTTATAGTCAAATATGTTCCGTCATCTTGAACATCCAATGTAAATTCCATACAGAAAACTCCATTATTAATAGTAAATCAAGAAAGGCTAATTGTGCAAGCCCATTGAAACCTGGTTTCAATGGGCAAAAAAGTCTAAATACTGTTTTTAAGTTTCTATAAGTTACTGCCGGCTAACCTCGCTCTTGATTTAAGCACTAATTTCCTACGCAAAAAGTCATAAGTTTTAGCGCTAAACTCAAGCATACAAAATTGATTTGTATTTACCCAACTTGCCTTGAAGTTTAAGCACTGCTTTCGAATGAATCTGCGAAATTCTTGATTCAGATACATCCATAATGCGGCTTATTTCTTTTAAAGTAAGCTCTTCAAAATAATAGAGCATTATTACTTTTTTCTCACGCTCATTTAACTTATCAATAGCCGCAGCAAGTATTTGCTGCAATTCTTTTTTATCATAAGTGCTCTCAGGCGTTTCAGGGGCAGTGTTACCAATGCCCGTAAAGGCTTCTTCATGATTTTGAGTCAAATAATCATCAAAAGATATCAGCGTAATGACTGATGACTTTTTTATAAGATCCCTCGCCGCTTCAAGGCTTAAATTAAGCTTTTGTGCCAGCTCTTCATCAGTAGGCTCACGGCCATGCTCCATCTCAAGCTCACTGTAGGCTTGCTCCAGCTGCTTATTTTTTTGGCGCAAAGTTCTGGGTATCCAATCCATCTTACGCATTGAATCAATTATAGCCCCTCTTATTCTAAGAGAGGCATAAGTCTCAAACTTAACGCCCTTACCATAATCAAACTTGTCAATAGCATCAATAAGCCCAAATATCCCATAACTAATCAAATCTTCATATTCAATACGATGGTTTATATGTACGCTCAGGCGGCCGGCTACATATTTCACCAAAGGGGCATATTCAATTATAAGTTTTTCTTTTAAATCAGCATCCCGCGATTTTGCATAAGCTTTCCATAACTTTTCGTTTTTGTCCACGTACACCACCTGAAATTTTCGTCAGATTACTCAGTATATTTCTATTTATCTGAGCATCTATATTTTGCTTAATCTAATATCATACTATTCCTTAATTTCTTCAATATTCTCATCATCATATTGTTCGAAATTTTGTTCCGTCAAATTGCTCTCACCATCAAAGTTAATCGTATCTGAAAATCCCTCAAAATCATCAGAAATAAAATCCCTCTGATTATCTTGTTCAAGCTCTTCTACAGCGGCGCCGGCGTTGTCTTCATTTTCTGGCTCTTCAGGCTCCGGCTCCTCTTCCTCCGGTTCTGGAAAAATGGTTTCCAGATAAAACCTAATTATTACGCCAAGCACATAAGAACCCATGATGACAATTACAGCGCCAACCAATATTTCATTTGGTGTAAGAGCTATAAATAAACCAACGAGTATAAAAATAATTGCTGCTATTATACTAAAGTAACTTGCAAATTTCTTAAACATAGCATACCTCTGCTATAAAACTTTTGTGCCGTGACTTATAGTCTTAATGAGAAAACGGCCATCTTCACCGTAAAGCTCAACAGTACGGCCATAATTCAACCCAGTATCTTTTCCTAAAACAGGTATCCCAAGCTTTCTCAGCAAATTAATGGTTGCTTCCACATTTCTATCACCAATTCTCATAGTATCATTGGTTGTATTGTGAGCGAACATTTGTGCCCCGCCCGCAATTTTAGCCTTTATATTATTCTTGTTGGCCCCTTGAAGGCACATCTTTATAATGAGATCAGCAATAGATGTGTCTACAAACTTCATTCTATTACTATTGTTGGATATAGCGGTACTGTCCGGCAACATAGCATGAGCCAAGCCGGCAACCTTAGAGTTTTTATCATAAAGCGCTACCCCTACACAAGAGCCTAGCCCCAAGGTAGTAAGTATACCCGGAGCTTTGCATACCTTTAAGTCTGCCATACCTACTATTATTGTATTTGGTTTCATAAGCTTAAACTCCTAAAGAAGAGAAAATTGTCTTAAAGGATTCAAAATCCGGAATTAATAAGAAATATCCACTTATATCTTCGTCGCTGCTTTTAAAAACAGACTCAATTAAAAGTACCTTGTCTGATATTTTACCAAATTCTATTGCCGGAACAGATAATACTGCCTGGGCCATGTCAACACAAACTGACGGAGCCGACGATCTGATTTTTTTACGTATCAAATCAGCAAATGATGATAGGTAAGCCCCTGCCAGTATATTGCCTACCTCTGAAAGAGCCGAAAGCACCGCTTCACTAATCCCTTCATCACCTGAAATATCAATGCTGGTGC
>Ga0131853_10008254_pt1 | contig 18962 bp, 6 predicted proteins | sample TergutLab28metaG_FD_92764 | JGI IMG/M metagenome (GOLD analysis project Ga0131853, IMG submission 92764) | Labiotermes labralis P1 segment gut microbial communities from Petit-Saut dam, French Guiana - Lab288 P1 (version 2) (version 2) | ecosystem: Host-associated > Arthropoda: Insects >...
ACCACAAAAAAAAAAAAAAAAAAAGGGTTTTTTGGGGGGGGGGGCCCCCCCCTCGGTTTTTTTTGGGGGGTAGTTTTTTGGGGGGGGGGGGGGGGGGGGGGAACCGGCTCAGTCAACAGCGATGCTTAATAGCAAAACAAAATTAGTTTTCTTTACAGACTGGCCTCTTAGTTCACTTCAGCCAAATACAGTAGGTTAGTTTCAGTCAGTGATGACTTTCCTTTTTTTAGTAAATATTTTAAAATGACTTTTTTTTGTCAGCCTTTTGTGCAAGCATGCTAACTGTATATAATTTGGTCACCCTCGCTACAGGACATAGTGCTTTCACGTCCTAGTAGTTAAGGTAGAAACTTCTTGACAAAGTTTTAAGTTTATGAATATGCAAATCTTAATGGTTTAATGCACTGAGGCCATTTAACCACGTCTTCAGTAACTCATATTACACAGTATCATCTACTACAATGATCAGTACGTAGTTACTCCTAAATTACGGTAAACTCTTCTGACTTGATTTCAACTTTGATCACGGCCTTTGCATCGAAGACTGTGGAATAAGCCGGAAACCTTTGTTGAGAGGAATGGTTAAATTCACCAACAAACTCTGTTAGCAAATTTGACACTAAAATTAATCTCCATTATATATGAAGATTCACTTCTTACATCGCAGAGAACAAAGTGGGCTTCCATTAGAAAGGAAAATTGGTTAGCTTTGAATGAGGGGAAAAAAACAGCTGTTTGTGTTAAGAATTATTCGATACACTTCAATATATTTGGTGGGTAAATGTATAGTTTCTTAGTGTCACAGAAAGTGGTATGTATGTTAACCACCGGGCTTTGAAATTTTAATGATTGAGGTATTCGAGTGGAGAGTTAAACCTTTTCATATCGTGTACAAAGTCCCAACCACTTGAACTGTAGTGTTATCGTGGTCAACCTGCCAGCGTCAAAACGGCAGATGTCCCCATGTTTTTTTTAACGGCTCCAGTTTATTTTCTCTTTTTTGTTTTTACACTAAACCCTAACCCGTAAGTACACATATAACTGACCTGGTTAATTCTGTAAATAATTTGCAATTAGTGTGATTCGAGTATCACATCTCGTCATTTCCACCCTACCACTCCCCCAGATCCTGCTGTCCCAGCAGACTCATTGTAACTTCCCCTGTAGCGTAACGCTGCATGGAATGTATAATATACAAAGCACAAGGCACAAAATATATATATATATATATATATATATATATATATATGTACACACATACATGTTGGGGCAATGTGATCATTATTACTCGCATTAAAGTTCAGACAACATTGTTTACCGTATACGGTTGTAACAGTGTTTTCACATTGAAATTTATTACGTACCCAATTTAAACAAAATGTTTTCGCAATGGTTTATTTACATATTGGATAATGTTTACAAATCATTATTCTTGGAATATCTTGTACAAAATCATGTTGACTATGTTTACAAAACAGGATATAATGTTGTGCTGTCATACATATTGTAAATGCTTTAAATTTTTACAAAGTTGGTGTAGAGTTTTGTGTTAGGCATGAACTTTCAATGACCACAGTGAGTGTATAAACTTAGATCTCTCGAACAAAGTTCGAAAATTACAATTAAACTCGTGATAGTCTGCATTTTTTTAACCCCCTCACAACAACAACATTCAGAAAATTGTTAGTTAACTCCGCCATGTCCGCCCATCCATCCTTCATTCTGAATGGAACAACTAAAAAAAAGCAAAATTTGCTAAACATTTGTCGACATATTCCCAGTTGGATTAAACCCGGATAAAAATTAGAGGCAGAAATAAATTATATTAAATGAGGAAAATTTCAAACATATGGGGTTGACGCTTTCAAATCAAAGTTGTGTGTACAAAGAAACTAAGAATAGATAAAATTCATATATTTACTACAATTTATTCCGAAGATTTTCATTTTTCCCCGTTTGCTGCCTGAAAATATAGCCTATGTGAAATTACGCAAAACTATGCTTGAAGTGTACTTATGTACAGGCGTGAAACTTGTTTTCTTACGCTGGGGGCAATTCGTTGGCCTGAAAGCAAGAACGTAACAGGAAGCTCGAGAAAACTGAATAATAAGAATATTCTTGATATTTGCTGTTCATCAAATATTTTTCATGCTGTCAAATAAAAGAGGATGAGATGAACGGAACACGTGGCAAGTATGTTGTTGGAAAAGAAATGCAAAGACGAACTGGTGGGGATACCTGAAGCAAAGAGACCACTTGGAGGACTTGGATGTAGATAGAAAGATAATATTAAAAGTGTAGAGTGGTGCAAGCTGGATTAATCTGGGTTATGATAGGAGGAAATGAGCAGAAGAATGAGATGCAGGAAAAGAGGAATAGAACACTAAAGATTATATGAGATAAAGAATTGAAGAAAGCACAAGTTGTTGATAAGGAGAGGAGGAGCTGGCACAGATTTTAAGAAAAGATTGAGAGAAAATGGAGGAAGGATTATGAAATGGAGATGAAAGGAAATAGCAGAAAATTATGAGACAAAAACAAAATATGACGTTGGAAGGTAAGGAGGGCGATATGTAGAAGAACGAAAGGAAAGTGAAGAAGTACCCCTTCCGGGCTGTGAACTTGTCTGTCTGTTCAATATTTAGGACTGGCTGCAGAACGAATTCCTTATAGTCCCTCATAAGGGTCAGACGGCGGTTGCTCATATATCTACCGGCGTCCCCTGGATGTCGGGCTATGAATTATGGGCGCCTGCGAGGAAATTCCAGTGCACCAACATTCCCTCGTCACTGGAACGGAATGTTTGAAATACTTTCTTTTATTCCTAGTTTCTCTATTGAATATTTCGGATCGCTCTATCAATCACGTGAAGAAATACGAACTTCCGAACCCTTCAAAGGAAAATTTTTATTAAAGATATAACAGAGTTACTGAAAACGATGAATTTCAAATATCTGTAGGTTATAATAGTTCTCAAATGTTTCCGTAAACGTTGTATATAGATCACCTAAAAACAGACAAGGCAGTGATATTAAAATTCTTGAGATGAATTGCGAAGTTACGTCATCCAGTGATACTTCTAAGTGTTTTGCATACACAAGTAATAGCATCGAAAATTAGAATAATCATGAATTACGAATTCGAGAGGTTGCTCAAGGAAGGTGGATGCCAAAATTTTAAGGTTCTAATCCTGAATTTTCCGGAGGGCAATGGAGAAAACAGCACCTTATTTGGAATCGCAGGTCTGTGGCCGAGAATCGATTTCTGGGCCTCCATAATTACGATGCGAAGGAGCCAAATTACGTATATCTATCTACGTAAACACAGAAAGCTTCTTATTAAAAAAAAGTTAAACCCTTTAAAGCGTACTGGTTATTATATGTCATGTCAGGTTAAAACATAAAGTTTCTGGATTTTTTTTTACATAACAGGTTAGCTTATTTATATGTTCCGTAAGATATGTACAATGAACTGCGTTTACTTTCCTATGCAGCACTCATTGGTTCATATTTGTAAAGGAAGCACATTGTGCTCAGTGTGAAGTGCGAAATGTAGGCTGTGCCGAAATTATTACTTTCCTTTTTTATTCGGAGAATATTGTGGGTGGTGGGGGAATTAGGTTAGGTTTCAGTGATGTATTCTTGCTTTCAAAATTATAGCGAAGTCAAAGATCGATTTTCAGAGTTGTATAAACATAGTGTCGGTGGAGAATAGGATTCAGTACTAGAAATTTGTGTGAGGTTGATTGTCAAGAAGAAAGTACGATGGACAAATTATGGCAAAGAAATTGTTAACTTAGGATAAAGTCCAGTGCTGAAGATTTGTGAACGTATTGTTGACTAAGAGTAGGTTTCAGTTGCCTTGATTTTTAAAAAAAAACTACCTAAGGACTGAGAGATTTTCGAGCAAAATGTTGTCTAAGGATGTGCATCAATATTCTCCTTTTTTGAGTAAAATTCTATTTAAGACTTTGGTCTTTTGAAGTAGTTTTGTGAGAAAAGTGATGTTTAAGTATGGGGTCTAACAACATAATTTTGTGAGCAAAATGATATCTGAGGATGGGATCTAATAATATAATTTTGTGTTAAACTGCTGTCTAAAGTAGGGTCTAATAGCAAATTTTTGTGAGGAAAATTCTGTCTAAGGATGGGGTCTAATATTATACTTTTATAAACAAAGTGCTGTCTAAGGATACGGTCTAATAGCATATTTCTGTAAAAAAAGTGATGTCTAAGGATTGAGTCCAATAATGTAATTTTTGTGAGGAAAATGTTATCTTAAGGCAGGGGGACCAGTAATTTCTCTTAGTTTTATAAGCCAAACCGTGCCTTTAAGTAGCTGGATTAAAATGATAGAGAATGATGGACCCATTTGTTTTCATGTAGTCAACTGAGCGAATTGCTATCTAAAGATCAGGCCCATCAGGACAATTTGTGAGGTACATGATAAGAATGATACGGTCCAGTTTCAGAGGTTTGTGTAGAAATTTGTCACTAAGGGAGGACTCCAGTACAGACGTTTTGTTGACACTGTGATGTCTCATGATAGGGCACAGTGCCAGAGATTTTTAAAGGAAATGATTGCTAAGCGTAGAGTCGAGAGGAAGGTTTCTGTGAGCAAGTGGTGGCTAAGTGATAGGATCCAGTGGCAGTAACATGTTAACAAAGTCAACGTCTTTCGGTTTTAATAAGAGTGCCTATTTTTTTGACCAACTGAGGAAGGCCTATATTTGTAAGCAGTTATTTTCGATTATGTTGTGTGCTGTGTTTTAGACGCTTCTGTAAAAAAGCCTGATCCTCTCAGGGTTGACGGGAGTAGTGTTGTTAAGTGTTAGAGCATGTACACGCGAGGTCCCTGAGACCCAGAAGCGGTGAACAAGTTACTAAGATTCGCTTCAGACCAATAGGATCGACGGATGCGGAATTACGAGTGACGGCCTTTAGTGTGTGAACCAAAAGTCGTCCTCAAAAGAGCCCTTTTACTCAGTTGCCTGTTTACTGTGCCCGTTGGGTTTTTACTTCTTCTACATTCTCTCCCACATCCTTGCGCCCCAAGGACTGCCTGCTTGCATAATCCAAACACCTCTTAATTTTAAACTAAAGATAAAAAGAAGCAAGTTTCTCCGAAAATCCGGAAATACAGATAATTTCCTCGGTGTAACAATACTCAAAATAAATTTATTAAAAAAATAAATCACCGTGAAAACTTGAAAACATTATTTTGGTGAATTATTTAGAAATTTGTTTGGGGCTCCTTGGCTTAATATTTTACATATACTAACACAGAACGTCACAACACTGACACACATTTAGGCCTATTAGAAGCAAGAACTTGAAATCCCAGTTTTGGTAATGTTGTAGCCCATGCTGTTCTTAGACCATTGTGATTGGCACTAAGCTAAATCGATTCTGAGGAAATGTTATGCTTTACAGCATTAGGCAATTACAGTGCTAATGCTTTGAAACAGTGCTTCAGTAATGTAGAGTTCTTGTATTAGATTGGAAATGTGATTATCAGTGATGCGTGACGTATTATGTCGCCACTTTTATGATAAGATTTTCGCGGATCAAATACAACGGCGCTGATGAAATTCGTTTTTATTGTCACTGAAGTCTAACTACACAATGTTTGGGAGCCAAATATTTTTCCTTCATATCTGCTGAAACGTATCCTAGGTGTATGTGATAAGTCGACACGTTATATCGCCTTAGAATGTAGATAAACTGCTGTAGGTTTTGACATCTTTTCTGACGTTCATGACACCTTAAGACCCACGACATGAAAGATTATCTTTCATACTTCGGTCTACTTTCCACACCACCGTCACGCAATGCTGATTTTATCATAAATGTGACCACGACGACGAGAGGAGAGATGAATTATAATATCATATTATATTCGCTGTCTCGTCACAGACGACGAAAAATATCGTCAACATCTAAACGAAAGATTCTTTTATGGGATAAGAGATTTTCAACCATGTGACGTACGGTGTCCATATTCAGTTCTCAAGCCATGATGAAATTTGGGGTTACTTTTAGAAGCAGCGAGTAGAGTAGTTTTTATTCACTTAAACACCACTTTTATCTCAAACAGTCGTCAGTTACAATATGAATGTACGTCAGTCTGTTTTCACTCGGATTACACATAGGCCAATCAATACTGCTTAATTCACCGTACGGTTTTAATATAATCAATTGTTCTCGTCAGTCTTAAAACTAATTTACAGCACACCAAAGGCACTAAGTTCAAAGGCAGTAACATTAAGAATATCACAAAATTAATAACGCGACAGGTGTCACAATTCTCGGGGTTAGGACTTGTTGCTTCTTTTGATTTATCGAGATGTGTTCCAAATATATATTGTAGATCTTAGTACCTTCTATGCATAAATTTCTGAAAGAGATAAATTTTAGACACAAAGTCTAAACAGAAGATGTATTAAAGTGAATTTTATCCAGTATAATTTTAGGCTGCGTAACTAACGTTACAGCCTAATGAGAGTTTACAGTGGCGGGCTGTTCTGAACACAAACATAAACTTCGGCTTTCACAACAGAAGGGGATATTTTATCTGAACTACAGTTGTCTACAATACAGCTCTGATCGCAGTGGCCGCGCGATCTAAGGCGTGGGTCTGCGACCTCTCGCTTGCTGGGAATGCGGGTTCGAATTCTGCCGGGGGCGTGGATGTCTTCCTCTTGATAGAGTTGTGTGTTGTCAGGTAAAGTTCTCAGCGTCGGGGAGATCACTCGCCCAAAGGAGTCATATCTAGCTTGGTATGCGTGTGTGTATGTGTGTGTATGTGTATGTGTATGTGTGTGTGTGTGTGTGTGATCGTGGGGTCCCTGGCCCACTTTGGCCTGTTGCACCATGAAAATAAAAATAAAATAAATTACAAAATATGTGGTGGCAAAGTTGACTGATAAATTCCTGTTTGTTCTGGATATGTCGGAATATGAATGAAAATGTAATTTGCCCGATACGTTTGATGTAAATTCCATAACATTAAATCGAATCGGGATCGTCTGGTGGTGTTGGAGATACAAGGTGGAGGCGCCCTTTCTTTTATGCGTTCTGTTAGTGTATTTCGTGGGAGGAAAGAACAAGAAATGCCTAAGTCTTTTGTTGCTGATATTAAAGGCTAAATAAATGTAAATTTGCGTGAGTTCAGGCTTCCGCCGCAATGTAAATGCGATCTGCGCTCTTTTGGGATTCTACGCTGCGTAAAATTCCAAAAACAGCACATATCTAAATGTAAATTTGGTTTAGTAGAGTGTAAAGAAAGAATAATTATTTTTCCTGAGTCATATATGGAGTGTAAATTGCTGGAAAATTACATGAATTTCCGTAGTAAGTATCTGTTCTATTAGCGATACGTTACTTTCGTCTGCCATTTGGTATGTGTAAGCATTATAAGTTATTTTACCTCGCAACTTTCTAGTTACTACTGCTGTGGTAGAAGTGCCATTGGTGGAATTTAAAAAATTATGTTATTATCTAAGATAAAAACACTATACTTTCTTTACAGAGAGCAATCTGTTAATACTGTTTGTGAAAGTAATTGCTGTTTGTTGTGAGATTCACACGAAATAACTAAAACACACTTCGCAGGAAACTTCGAGAGCTTTATATTGTTACACCATGTGGTAAACGTATTCAACGCTGTTCTGTGAAGGGCCAAAGAGTAAATGAAGTGATGTGTGTAGAATGTCATAATGGAAGGTGGAAAGGAACACAAGGAGAATTGTGTGCTGCAAAGCATTTACAGGACATGTCTGGCTCTTTTCCTTCTAGCTTCATAAATTTACACTGATTTAGTAAAAAGAAAATATCGTTGGGTCTTTCGTTTTTTCCTAAATAAATAAATGGAACTCGTTTAAGAGAAAATACATTTTTATGTGCAGGACACGAGTTGTGATACTTCAATTAATACCACTGTACGTCTGACGAAAACAAATTTTGATGTTCGGTTATCTTTTTTTTTCTTCAAGTAAAATGCAATGTTAATAAGTCACTATTCTTAAAAGGAAAGTGCTTTTTATTAGTATTATAAAAATACTATGAAATACTTATTGAAAGATAGTTTCCAAAAAGAAAGTTCGGTCGTACGATTCCCTCATTGGAGGGTACGAAGGAACAGAATGAGACGCTAAGAACTTTATGGAGAGAAGAGGAAATACTGTAATGGTAGTGTGAGAGTAGTTGTATTGTCGTAGAATGGAGAGCCAAATGGGAGACCAGACTAATGTAAAGAGATAATTATTTAAAGAATCTTTGCTCCGTAGGAACTTGGTGTTCTATGAATAAAGGAAAAATTAAAAAAAAACATTTATTTTCTCATCATATTCTCATCCTATTCAATATAAACTCTTTTTATTCTGATAGGTTAGTAGGTACTATACGTCAAAAAATTCGACTTCAGATCTTTACTTTATACTATTCGACACTGACGACGCATGCCGTCTGTCTATGTATAGTATTACTTATACTAATTAAAGAATTGGTGAATTTCACCCTAAAACATGTTATTTAAGCCCATAGGAGGGGAGAGGAATCGCTCTTTCTTTAACGCAGCGATGGATGGGGGTGGGTGGTCAGCACCACGCTCCGGCCCCAGGTCCTGTCTGGTCCGATAGGGAAAAGCTCCCCCACTTCTCCCAAGATTCGATTCCCGGACCGTCCAGACCGTAGCGAGCCGCTGCAACCAACACCTATACTACCTCCCACAAAATTAAATAGCGCTGCAGCTTGATTCGATTCTTGAAATGGGTTTACGATCACTTCGGTTCGATACCTAAAGCCGAGTTGCTCACTCAACAGAGACCGTGGAAACACAAGGGCAAAAATGTAGAAATCATTGTTAATATTGGCCAGGGGAATCATTTGTTGAGGAATCATTTCATCGAAAGATAGGTGTTATCAAAAGACAAGGCAGAATTTATGTATTTCAATCACTATCATTTTATAGCTTCACATTCTGGCGTCATTTGCGAATAATGATTTAGAAAATATGTGTTAATAAACGGTAGTTTCTTAATTTAAGAATTTATGTCGGAATTTTGCTCGTTGCTGCCAAACAGGAGTGCCAACCACTCAACTGTTATTTTTGATAAAGAAGAAAAAATTAACCTACAATCTTGTTAAGGTGGTTAGCGTTCCTGTCTCTTACCTGGGAGATTACGAGATTAATTCTGACTCTATTTACCGAATTTCTGGCTAATATGCAGGGGTGCTGATAAGTCCTTAGCTCGACCAGGAAGGAAACAAGCTAATGTTTCTGGCAGAATGGCTTGAATTTCCTTCGGCGCCTTGCCTTGCAGGAAAATAAATTTGATGACAGCTCGCATCTCGATTCTGTTGAAATCACGTGCGTCCCTGATATGCTTCCGAGCTTGTTTCCGTCCTGGTCAGGCTAAGGACTTATCAGCACACAGGTATGTCATGATTTTGTTCCACCTAGCACATTCGTTGGTAATACCTGTAAATATACCGCAAGTATTTGTTTCGCAGCCTTTCAAATTCAATGTGAACCTACCATTCAGTTCTGCGTGACACACACACACATGAAGTAGTGTCGTTAAATAAAGAAAAATCAGTAAAAGCTTCAATGGCGTACACATACTTTAAGTTATGCGGCATTCGAGTCAACTGTAATATTTGAGCGGGGCCAGGCTTCTATTGTGTTCCTTTATACAAAGCAATTCCTACACCCAGGCGTCCCATTTGACCTAATTTGCTGCTCGCTTTTAACCTAAACACTGAAAGTGTGGCTAGCCATGCGAAATCACAAGCGTAGACTCAGCGACTCAAAGGTTCTAACCATTGCCACAAGGCGTGCCGTAAATTTAATCTCTACTGACAGTTATATGAAGTAATATTTCCATTTATCCCATAAAACGCGAGTCCTGTGAACACGGCCACTCGTGACAGGATCACAACTGTAAGAAAATTAACCGTGATCAAATCACGAACTTTGGCTTCGACATCAGCTTTACATTTTGTCATCCAACTAAGTTTTTTGAAGACGTTCAAGACAAAAAGGCTGCAATGGACTGGGAATGTGACTTAGAGTGTGGGGAGAAATGTGTGTAGAATTTTGGATGTGAAACCTCTCTTACCAATCCACTTGAAAGACTGAGACAGAGATAAGGAAATACATTAACTGTGACATTTATAAGTATAAATATTACTCAGCGTCTCACAAATTTCCTTAACATTTAAATTTAAAATTGTCACATGAGGCATGGCTACATGTTTCGACCGTGATGGTCATCCTCAGGCCATCCATATTAGAGGAATGTAAGAGATTTACTGATTTGAGTAGTGTGGTCCCGTCCGGGTCCTACACCTTGTCCGTTCATCTTTCCAGTTACACTTCAATGTTTCTGAATCCATTTGTTCTAATTAAATAGCAGTGTTCAAATTGCAGTGTTCTAAGTAAAGATGCCATGTGGTCTGGTACGAAGCTATTAACGTTCCCTAGAAACCTACCAAACTCCTTCAGAGCTGATGTTGCTTCGATATGAAGGAACTACTTCATAAAGCAGAGTCCTTTTTAAAAAACTGTCAGCAGGGAGTTAAGAAACTCCCGGCCATATTTGTATGTAAAACAAACGTTCAGTACCATTTCCACTTAAGTTAGTTTCTGTCCTCAGCAAAATGTATCCGGCGTAGGTGAACAGTTCTGTGTTATGTAACATACCGTCAGAGCCTTGTATGAAGTTGTTCTGTTCTTAATTAAAGAACCACGTCATGAATACGTGTCTGGGGGTGGAACTGCAGCTCCACGCAACTTTATTCTTGACGCTAAGTATAGATGAGTAGACAACTTCGTTTTCTTGATGCTTTACCGCCAAAAATATCTGTCAGTACGCACTGGATGTGAGGCTAGGTGGATCCCAGAGCCGGTCTGGATGAGTTGGAGAAGGACAAATTTTCACCCTCCGTCGGGAATCGAAAATCGAACCTGCAGACCTCTGTACTGATGCGCAATTTGTTAATCACCTTGTCTGTTGAGGGGAAGAAGTGATGTTATAGACTTCCCTCCCTGTCCACTCATCCCCTCCAAGAATACCTTCACCCAATTACATCGCTCAGCGTGCAACACAGTTGCTGGAAAAATCGTTGTCTTTCTGCTGTCCTTCACGAGTGTTTCTGCAGTTGTCGTTTGGACGAGTGAGTGCTTGCTTGTGGTGGGTTGCTTACAGTAATTAGACCGTGTCTGTTTATTTAGGCAAACGTTTAGATTAGTATTATAAACGCATTCATGATGTAATTGCTGTGAAATGCAACGTCTCTTATAGGTTAGCTTTTATTGCGTTACGTCATATCAGGATTTTTTAATAAGGTAAAACGGAAAAAAACCCATTGATTATTTTCTACTATTGTTGTATTTTGGAATAATAACTCCCTAATTTTACTTTGAACCGGTCCCAATGGCCGTGCGGCGTATGGCGTGGGTCTGCGGCCACTCGCTTGCTGAGATTGTAGTTTCGAATCCCACCGGGGTCATGGATGTCTCTTGTGAGTGTTGTGTGTTGTCAGGTAGAGGTCTCTGCGACGAGCTGATCACTCGTCCAGAGGAGTCCTAACGACTGTGGTGCGTCGTTGTGTGTGATGTAGAAACCTCACAAATGAGGAGGTCCTAGCCCACTGAGGACTGTCACACCAAGAACAAAGCAATCTTACTTTGAATATACTCTGCAGTCTTTTCTCTTATGAAAGAGGCGTGTTATTAGTTCGAACGCAATCTTCTGTCAAATTGTACTGCAGTTAACATCTATACTAATAAAATTACGTTAACATTTAGAGTTAACTCGTAATTATGGAATCGAAACCCAGCCCTGTATTTGTGTGCGTACACAGAACTGTTTTGATGATTTGCTTGGGACAGATGCATATTGACACACTGGTTCCGTTTGCTTCGGTCTTGTTGAAGAAACTCGGAACACCCAATACCAGCGCACAAGCCCTGAGTAATTCGCAACTCGTGTGGAGCAGTGTTTAACGCGCGTCGTCTGGCTTGCCTTTACTAATTTCGAAACGGAATATTATGATAGTGTAGAAAGTGAAACTACGTGTGATGGTGTAATTTATACGTAAATGTGATTACTGAATATAACGCTGCTGGTGGCTGTATCTATCACATCGCTGTGTGAATTCCTGCAACAAAGCATGGTAAGTGCTTCAAAATACAAAGTGATCTACAATATTTATACTAAAGTAAAATCATTCCCTCTTTTCTCGCCCTTCCCCTTTCACAAGTTTCTTTGCTTTCTGCGTTTTTATAAACTTCCCTTTTTCTTTGTTCTCTTGTTAACCTTTACCCACTCTTATCACTACTTCCGTTTCTTAAACTCATTCTTTTATCACTTTCGTTTTTCAATTTTTTTTCCTCCCCTATTTTTTTCAGTTTCTGTTGTTTCCTCTCTCCTCCATCCTTCTATACTGGGTAACTATTTCTTTACTTTGCTACACTGAAATATTCACACAAAAACATTAAATCACATTGGTCACTATTTGTAAGCCTAACCCCCGTTAATCTGTGCCTTTTGCCCAATCAGTTTATGTGTTTCATAGATTCTCCAAATAAATTCTATTTTTTAATGTCTTACATTAACAGACTGGCCTTCGACAAGGCTACGTAGCGTTGGATATGAAGTGCGTGAGCGTGCGCAGTGTGCTGCATCAGGGTGGGCAACCACGGAATTTTATTATTTAGTTTTTCACAAGGCGAACATTTATTGAATACCCAGTCATAAAGACATTATTTTTATTCACCAAACAAAGTAAGGCGATCAAAATTTAACTAAACCCTTTTTAAATTGACAACTTAACTCTGTTTAAAATACACCGTATCTGTACAGCAAAATAAAAGCCACTTTTTTTTTAAATTTTATGATATCGGTAGGCACTTTTTAATTATAATGTTATATATATTATAATAGTTAAAAAAATTAGAGCAATTTCGTGATTCATGCATTTCAAAGACTTAGAGAGAAAGAGTGAGAGAGAGAGAGAGAGTGTGTGTGTGTGTTTACATATACACACGTGTATGTGTGTGTGTGTGTGTATGTGTGTGTGTGTGTGTGTGTGTGTGTACTTACTCCATGGAACAGAGTTCTTCTTGAGAAGTTAACCGGCTTTCAGCTAGTCAAGAAATTCCCCGCATTTAATGGAAACCGAATGTTTATTATCGCATTTAGAAGGGCCCTTCACCTGTCCTTATCCTGAGCCAGATCGAACTAGTCCATCCCCCCACATCTCACTTCCTGAAGATCCATCTTAATATTATTCTCCCATCTACTCCTGGGTCTTCCAAGTGGCCTCTTTCCCTCTCATTTCACCACCAAAATCCTGTATACACCTCTCTTCTCCCCCATACGTGCTACATGCGCCGCCCATCTCATTCTTCTCGATTTGGGCACCTTAAAAATATTGGATGTGGAGTACAGTGAATTATGCTCCTCATAATGTAGTTTTCTCCACTCCACTTGTACCTCGTCGCTCTTAGGTCCAAATATTCTCTTCAACACCATATTCTCAAACACCCTCAATGTGAGCAACCAAGTTTCGCACCCATAAGAAACAACAGGCAAAATTACAGTTTTGTTCCTTGGCCAATACCAGTACCTTTAGTCTTATTTGTAAATCGATCGAAGTTCTCGTGTAGTAAGGCAAGAATTCGCAGCCCAGTGTCCTAGCCGAAACCCCATTATGCAAAAACATTTACTAAAAGTCGATGTTTCAAACCATAGTGCCAGTCTGCTCTATGGAGCTGAATATAATGTATTTATTGAACCAAGTTTTATAAGGTGTTACTTAGCAGATCAAATTTTGTGGACTTGGTTGTAGAAACGTTAGTGACACCGCGCCACAACATGATCATTGCTGTTTCCTCGCTCGCTGTGTGTAGCGCTGTTCCGATTGAGATAACACAGAGGAGATAATGTTCCACTATTTTAACTTTAAAGTAGCGCGCACAGGTTTTGTTCCGTAGAATGGGGCAGCGTCGAACGAAGGAAGAATTAGGTTCATTTCGTGTTTTAGTTGGTATTGGACTAGTACAGTACGTGAAGAACTGCATTCCCTTATAGGGCACTGCATACTAACATGCGATGTACTAGTTTCAGATGCTTAAGAAAAAAATGTGAAAACTGTCTTGTTTATTCCGTGACTGTTGGTGCATCCGTTCGAATGTAACAGCTTCATAGCTACCCACACATAACTCACTTAAATTAAACCCGGCATGTCAGAGCTGCACTGAATTTTATCGGAAATTGTGATTGTAATTGTCTTATTCATTTTATTTATCGACGTTCTGAAGGACATAATGGAGCCTTATTGTATCTCTTAGAATTTTGATGCAACTTCACGGAACAAAATCCTTCTTGAGAAGCTAACAGATCTTCAGTTAATCACAAAATTCCTCGCATTTTATGGAACCAAAAGGTTCATTACTGCTCTTACAAGAGCCCACCACCAGTCCATATCATGAGCCAGATTAATTCATTCCATGCCCTGTCCCAGTTCTTTAAGATTCATTTTAATATTATCCTTCCATCTACGACTAGGTCTTCAAAGAGGTCTCTTTCCTTCAGGTTTCCCCACCAAAACCCTATATTAACCCCTGCTCTCGCCCATATGTTCTACATGCACCTCCCATCTTATTCTTGACTGAAACGTGTAATATTCATCGTGTCGTAGTAAGAGTGTATTGTATAAGGGTCTACAAATCTGTCATAATATTCGAAAAATAGGCACAGACATGCACGTCAGAATATACCACTAAATAAAATGACACAACTGAAACGAAATGTACGCGTATGTATTTCATATGGGTTTTTTTTCCGTCGTGGATTGTGTTGACACCGCAGAGTGTAATTAAATGTATGTAGTATCGAATGGGTCGAGTGATCAAATAATAATGAATTGATAAGAGTGTGAACCAAAGATGTTATATCCTAAATTAAAATATTGTCCTGGAATTTACCTGACGCAAATGAAATATAAACCACGAAGAACATCAGTCATGATATGCTGTTAGTTTTTCGATGCAAATGTTCTGCTTCTGGGTTATTACAACACTTAGAATCATTTTGTTCCCACGCTGCGAATGGACGTTTTGACTCGATCTTCACGGTGTCTCCGGTGCAGATTGAATGTTTCAGTGACTAGGAGCCACCAACCAACCAACAAACTAACCAACCAACAGAAAAAATAAAACAGACTCGAGCCTTGTGCCGTCATCTTCACACTTTAAGTCATTTCTAATTACAAACCATATGGCTGTGTTGACACGTATAGCGTAAACTTGTAAGGGGTGTTGTGCTTACGCAGACGGTTGTCTCTTCTTGACTGAGGGTATTCAAGTGACTGTACAAAGGGCTCTGCAGCAATTTGCATAATGCTCCTTGGGTGGGAAGAACGGTGGTTGGGTGCATGTTTGGGGGTTGAACCCAGGATGGCCCAATCGCATAAGCTAAAGCTCTCTGTGAACTGGAAATTAAGGACCCAAATAAAATTCCTGCAACAAATTTTAATTATATCCCGATATTTCATTTACAACCGAGGAAAAGTCACAGAAAAAATAAAATAGCCGAAAATCGCTAGGAACATTTCAGTGTACGGATTTGGCCGTCATGTTACGGTAGCCTCGACTGGCGTGCAGATTTTCAGTTGCCTTCTCCTAAGGCCTCAGGCTAATTTGGTCAACCCTCAATCGGCCCAAGTTCATTCCAAGTTTCCGACATAGGGAGTTCTCCACACCGAATACCTTTGTGTCGCTAACCTCAGTTATTACTCTGATGTAGTCGACGAAAAATGGGACCTTCACGTATTTGTGGTTTTGTTTACTGACTTACTAGACTCTGTTAGCTGCAATGTAAAAAGACTTAAATTGAAACCCCAAGACACACAACTGTGCGGACCCAGCTGACTGTCTACCCAAAGGACTGTAGTGACCTGAACATTTGTACACGTCACGCGATCTTAACGAAAGGCACCGTGGGCCTCATCGAGCCCATTATGACTATCCTACAGTCTCCTGAGGTATGTCCCCAGCTAAATGAAGAACAAGGCCAGCTGTTGGAACGATCATAACGTCCGTGTCATCCGCATAGAGCCAGCTCGACATGGCGAGAAGGGGTTGTTGATGTGTCATTTTCCAGCAAGCATAGGATAAAAGGGACGGAGAATTTTCGTCCCAACTGAGCCACTTAGGCCAGCATCTTACGACGAGTTTGTGTGGAGAGATGGCTGAATATTGTCTTCACAAAGTTATGTGGGAAGTTGAATAAAGGTAGTTAGTTACCTTATTGCGGAGACATTCATGTTGTGTGCAGACGTTAAATCTTCGTTAAAGGGATGAAACAGGCCGGAGTTTTTGTAGGCTGGAAGTTTTACCATCTTGATATTACTTTTGGTTAGCACCCTGCTAATTCAGTTGAAAGTGTTCTGATTGAAGTGCAGGATGGCTATTGTCGTGTGATGTTCTCGCGGTGGTCTGACCTTCAGCTTAGACGGGTTTGGACTGCTTCATCTGTAACTGTTTTTGACCATATTGAGTTCAGTCCGGAGACTTTCCCACAAAGAGATAACTTTGCTTCATTGTGTTCAGTTGGATAGAATGGAATGCTTGCTTGTTGAATGAAGCTTCAATCGTGCGTTCAAATAAAATTTGAGGTGTTGAATTGTTGTATGCTTTGTCACCCGAAGAACAATCTAATTTGTAAATATCAGACGGTCTGGAAAGGCAGGTGGCCTTCAGTCTCAAACGCCACAGTGAACTGTACAAACTAAAGAAGACTGTTTAAGAGTTCTCTCCTTCTTTGAACCGTTAAAACAGCCTTTCTCAGTAGCAATTTAGCCCCGGAATTTTTCGACAACATTGCACATACCTTCATTCATTAAGGCGTTTCCATTATATATACGTAGTTATTAACACATGTACCTGTCATTTATGCTAGAAATGTATCTAAAATATTTAAAATTTCACTTTTTGTAGGGGCCTGTTTCGAGTAAAATAAATTTCTATCGCCCAGCAAAGGATCGATTGTGGACCAAATTTATAATTTTGTATAATGACATGTCTTTATTGTTTATTCCTGATTTTTACGCTACTTTGTCTCATTTTTAAACTACTACTTTCGGAAACTGGTTTTCGTTTCTTCCGGTCAGAGGATTAAGTAAGAAATGCTGCACTGTTGGGACTGTTGGCATGAGTAGGTCCAGACCAGCTTTGACAATAGGCTAAATGTAATAGAATTCTTTGGACATACATGATATTTAAGATGGCGAAATATTGTTTGAGAAAACTGGGATGATAGAAAATTTTTATTGCATTTTTTATTTCACAAATAGTCAATCCCACAAGAAAATTTAATTCGTCATAGACGTTTCCGAATATATTTTGGTGTTCCGGAAAATTACGTAGTGTAATCTTGTAGACAACTAACGGAACGTGTCTGGGAAAGGCATTGCCTCTGTCTTCGTGAGTGAAGAAGTGGCACGCAGTTGCAGCAGTGTCTTTGTCCGGAACTCGTATATCTACGAACCTACTCGACTTCTTTCCTAGAAGACCATCATATTACCTTGGACTTACCTCACATGTCTTAATGTTTAGGATTTGAATGCTTCATTATGCAGAGGATCCAGTATGCTCTGTAATGTGTTATTAGTGGCACTCCAACCGCTTCAAGGGAAGACGACTGTATGTAAGCTTGAAGCAGGCCTATGTAACACAGGCCTTAGATGTGTGATAGTCTAAACTTCACTATGCAAGAGGAAATCTTATTGACACTCCATTACGTACTGAGCGACCGAATTCTGACGCGCACTAAAGTTGTGTTCGTCAAGGTAACTGTGATGCAGAGTAATTACACACAAACACTTGTTCGAGCTCAAGGAGTCCCTGAGGCGCATTAATAACAGTCATAATAACTGTGAAAGTTAGGGTAGAGTCGAGGCTTCAGACCTGTATTCTGGGAGAGCTGCACTGTTTCAATCTAAACAGGTTTGCATGGTGTAACGAATACACATACCTCATGATTTTCCTTAGTTCATCAAAAATTAAACCCGGAAAACGAAAGAACCGTTTTTATCAAATTGAATAAGTCATTTCCCGGAAAATATTAGTCCTGTATTCATTTTCACCGCTATTTGGAAGTCATGTTTTACATAATTGAATCGTGCTTGTATTTTCTTTTCGGTAATTAAATTACGCAAATTTTTAGAGAATGCCAGCGACGTTATTCCCACAGTGGAGGTTACAGGCACATAACATCTAATAAAGTAAAGGATTAGGCCAAGGGATAAATATATTCAACCAATGAATACTGTAATATATTTATTCTCATCGGAGAATGCTGGCAAAATGTTCGTCAGATATTTTGTAGCAATGAAGAGAGACAAACTTTCACTTCCCTAGTGGTGTAGGTGTATATGAAGTTATAAGCTAAATTAATTGAAGGGAATTTGCCCACGGCAGATTTACTTGATATAATAGACAAAATAATATTAGGGTTGCAAAATAATGTGCACTCTTTTATTCAAAAATTTACTTGCCTGACAATTATTTTCGCAGTCCTGAGAGAGCGCCACTGGACTCTGTCTTCGTACATATTTATCCAGTTAATATCCAGACAGCCGGTAATATTGAAAAACAGCTTAAAGACTTTCTTCCAACTATGAATAATTTTTTCCAACTTATTTCTTCTTTTCGATCGCCTCTGTGGTCTAGTGGTCAGAGTTTCTGGCTACAGATACAGAGGTCCCGGGTTCGATCCCTGGCGATACCAGATTTTCTGAGTAGTAGTGGATATGGAACGGGGTCCACTTAGCCTCGTGAGCCTCGTGAGGTCAATTGAGGAGCTACTTGAATGAAAAAAGTAGCGGCTTCAGGTCTAGAAAACAGAGATTAACGGCTGTGGGGACCCGTTGCGCTGACCACGTGACACCCCT
>Ga0131853_10008256_pt1 | contig 18960 bp, 6 predicted proteins | sample TergutLab28metaG_FD_92764 | JGI IMG/M metagenome (GOLD analysis project Ga0131853, IMG submission 92764) | Labiotermes labralis P1 segment gut microbial communities from Petit-Saut dam, French Guiana - Lab288 P1 (version 2) (version 2) | ecosystem: Host-associated > Arthropoda: Insects >...
AGCAATACAACCCATGAAATAACTCAACAAATAAGTCGCAAGCTCCTGAGGATGGATGTATTAACATTCGAAACATGTTGAGCATTAAATAATGAAATAATAAAGCAAGTGACATCAAGCTGGTCTATCTTTATTCAATATAAGGTTATATTTATTTGTAAGTTAGAAAGACTGTTAGAGTCTTATTTTTACGCAGCGTACATTGGTAATTCCGTACCGACGTTTCGGGACAACCTATCTGTTCCATCTTCAAGCGTCGAGGTTCTACTTTCTTCTTGGACTACTTGACCATTGACGAAGGGACGGATAGGTTTTTCCGAAATGTCGGTACGGAATTACTAATCTACGCTGCGTAAGATCCCAGAAGAGCGCAGATCTCACCTTTACCGCGGCGGAAGCCTGAAATCACGCACAGAATCGAAACTCCTAAAACTACGCGTACTGCACCTTCGTTTAAAACATTAAAGAAGACGCTTTATACACTTTGAGATTCATGTTACTTCCTACGACAGATTAAGAATTTAAAGAGATTTAATAAAAGGGAATAAGTGTACCCAGTTGTTCTGATCACTGTACCACAGAATGAGGCGGTCAAGGCCAGAGCCTTTCTTGAAGGGACGTTGAACTTTTTACGTAGTCTGTTTACTTTTGAAACGGAACATTCCGAAAGCTGGCTGTGTTTCCGTCGTCAGGTCTGCTAGCGAGATCCGGATGGAACACCATGGAGGTCCATCTTGATCTCGCTAGCAGACAGCATAAACTTTATGGCAAATACCTATTGCCGTGTATACAGTACTTGACTCCTGATGATGGACAGTAAACCTGTCCGAAACACGTAGAGTTCCATACCAAAATAAATTCGAGAATTATGCATCTCGTTGGTTTTTATTATAAGAATCGATATCACATGTTCGTCACAAATCTTTGGACTTAGAAACGCCTTTCTTATTCTCGAGAAGTAAAAGAGATATAGAAGAACAGCCCCATTGAGTGTAAACCCCCACTAGATCTGCAGTATTTTCGTGCCTTTGCATGTTGTATATGTTGAGGGGAAGCCAGTACTGATGTGGAAATGCACAGCTTCCTTATTCCTCCAACCACGAATCTGGCTTTATACGGATGGCCCTTTCGAAAGAACAGCTTATAAGATTTGTAATCTTTTCATAACTCTGCATGTTATGAATTGAAGAGTGGAATCTAGTGCGGACGTGGAGAAACATACCTCCTTTACTTCCTCGCAAAAAATAAATATAAATAAAATTAAAAAAATAAATATAAAAATAAAATAAAAATTAAAAACGAAAATAAAATAAAATAAAAATGTAGCTTCATATGGCCGACCGCACAGTAAAAATACCACTCATAAAATTTGCAGTCTTTTCTTTTATTACGGATGTCGCACAGACTGACCACGAGACGCATTACGACTGGGATCAGGACTAAGGGAATAACCGCAGCCGATCAGATGAATCGACCGATACAATAGAATCGCTCAGGTTCATTTTCTGCAAGTAGGTCTAATTACAAGTAACTTCATCTGCATTGAAAATATGTTGCTAACTGGGGATTGTGTTCTCATCCAGTCTCAGGACCGTTAGTCAAAATCTGGTAGCAGAATTTCCAAAATTGTTTCGATAAGTTGGATGGTTGGAAGGACGGACGGATTGTAGCATATCTAATTAGAGTGTACAGCCGCAGCAGAAGCAGTCTTGAAATGATGATCTGTTGGATGATTTAAAAAAATGGAAACAAAGCAGCCATGGTGCATTTAAGGTATTCTCTGTGGCGAACGAATAAAATCATGAGAAACCCCAGGGGGGTTAGCGGCGTCTCCGCCGCGATTCGAACCGGCTACCTTCCAAATACACGTTAGAAACGTTGCTGTTTGACTATCTTCGCAGACAGATGTGCCAAGTGTTATTTGTTACGGGCAGGAAATAAAAAGGGAAACATCAGCCTACTGCCTGCATTGTTACAGCTGAGTAGTCACTCACGTCATTCAAACATTCCCCATTAAACCGGATATCAGCCCTACATCACCCTCAGAATCCTGAACCTTACCTCCAGTGGGACACGAATACATAGGGAAATCACGTTCCAAGAAATTTATACCTTAAGCTTTTTACGCAGACAACACAAACAACGGATGGAGTCCACATATGTTACACGTAGGTGCAACGAATAACAAACCTGTGGTTACTACGGGCAACAGCGATTCTGCAAACAGTATCACTCTTCCAGATCAGAGCGTGTGTTCATGGCTTCAGCCAGACTTAACTGTTAAGATGCATCCAGCAGTGGAACTGTTCCGATTCCATGTGCATCTAGTATTAAAACTTCGTACCGGTAAAAGGCAAGACCGTTTGTTTGTGGGTTATTCAACGACGTTGCATCAAATAAACACCTTATTATCCAACTTACGCACAAATATATAATTCGTAGACACAATTAAAATTATAAAATATTTAAAAATGCTCCAACATGTTTCGGATCACAAAGGATTCATCATTAGGGAGCAGTGTACAGTACATGACTAAAATTACAAGAATGGTTCTATCGTGTCTGTTGACATGGACATGGTCGGTGTTATGGCAGCATATTCTGACTAATTAAATAAAATAAGGGCGGTCGGCTTACATACCACGTGACTTACCTAACATTCCGTAGACAGCGTCTTCCTATACAGTGAACTGTACACACACACACAAAGGGGTAAGTCCTATGTTATATTTCTTGTATAGTTGTTTTTCTTTCTATTTCATGTTGCTTGGGCTGTCAATCTGTTTCTAAAACAGACCGCCCCTATTTTATTTAATTACAGTCACAATATGCTGCCATAACACCGACCTTGTCCATGACAACGGACATGATAGAACCATTCTTGTAATTTCAGCCAAGTACTGTACAAGGCTCCATTATGATGGATCCTTTGTGAAACATGTTGGAGAACTTTTATATACTTTGTAATCTTAATTGTATCTACGAATTATATATTTGTGCATAAGTTGGATAATAAAGTGTTTATATGTCACCGATGCACGGTGCAAACATGAAGACGCTACACCAAATTTAGTAACTAAAGATCGGAGGAATTCTGGAGATTTTTACGTACAGTGTCTTGTCAACTGAAAGTAATGTCGGTCATTCTATAGTCAGTTCGCTATTTCATCACGTGACTATCAGCTTCTCGTAAGACATTTCGAAATACGCAATGTCTCGCTTTCATGTCATCCGTAACCGTAAAAATTCATTCCAAGTGTAATTTTTCCACATCAATCATGCTCAGATTATCAGCAAATGTTACAAAGTTTTAGACTTACAGATTTAACGTATAAATTCACTTTGTGAGACTCTGCAGATGGTTGTCTTAAAGCATCCAGGATGTCAGAAACAGTGAGTGTTTACTGATAATGCGACACTCACAAAAGCTAAGCAGGAAAGAAGGGCCGGCTTAAAATCGACGTACGTACAGTTCTCAGAAGGATAGCATTGAAACCAGTCGAATTTGCGACACAAATTTCAGTACAACCAGCCCCACTCTTAGGCCCTAGTTGTGTTCCTGAAAAACCGGGAGAAAGTACAAAAAGGCGTAAGTCCAAAATGACCCTCCCATCAGAAATAAGGGGATAGAGCAATAGATCGCAGCCGGCCCAATTGGCGTAAGCCGAAAAGGAGAGAGTGGTGTAAACTTGCCCGGAGCGTTAAAAACGAGGGTTGGGTGTACATCACATCCAATCGACGCATTCGTGTTTGGACTAATACTGCAAAGTCTAAATCGGCAGTCTTCGTGGCCAGTTCAATGCCAGTTTCTCTCGAAGTATGTAAAAACATTTCTGAGTTCTGTAACTGATGATGAAAACTTCGCAGTCCTCGAGATGGGAGGCGTAGATTGAGTAAATCTGGCTCAAGATAAACAGCTACGGGACTCTTGTGAACAAGGTAATTAACTTCCGGATTCCACGAAGTGCGGCGAATTTCTTGAATACCCGAGGAAGTGTTAGCTTTTCAGGAAGGAATCTACCCCCTGTAGTTAGTTAATTACTTGCATGTTCATTCTGTGCATTGAATATTGAATTGTGAACTGATTTAATCAATTAAAACTAATGCAGCATTATGGTTTAATAAAACGTACAGATTAAACCTGCACATTCGATAAGCATGATCGTGTTGCTGTACGTTTTAACAATAGTGCTGTAAACTCCCTGAGGATGGCAACTGTGCCGAACTATGTAGGAGCCAATTCATAGTGAAATACATAATATATAGAACTGTGCATTTTTTACTTTTTCTGTAATATACATGTGGAAGAAGAACCAACAAGATGCACTTTTTTATTAGTGATTTAATTCAAATATATTGTCTTCGACATGTTTCGAACAACTAAGTGTTCATCATCAGGAAGAGTGTACAAGCAGCTCTACGGTATTGTATCATGCTGAAATTATAATAAAATTGTGTGAACTGTCTAGGTATAAAATATTAAATTCATACAATGTTCCTAAAAGTGATGCATTCCTGATGACGAACACTTAGTTGTTCGAAACATGTCGAAGACAATATAATTGAATTAAATTATTAATGAAAAAAATGCAGATCTTCTTGGTTCTTCTCACAAACTGTCCATTTGTTGGTGCTAGTACAGTTTGTAGTTGGTTAGTTAGTTGGTTTGGTTAGTAACAACCATTTCGAGAAGAATGAGATGGGCTGGGCATGTGGCGCGTATGGATGAGGAGAGGGGGGTGCATTGGGTCTTGGTGGGGAAACCGGAGGCAAGGAGACCACTGGGGAGACCTAGGCGTAGGTGGGTGGATAATATTAGGATGGATCGCCAGGAGTTAGGATGTGGGTATATGGACTGGATTGGGCTGGCCCAGGATGGACAGGTGGCGGACGCTTGTGAGTGCGGTAACGAACCTTCAGGTTCCGTGAGATGCGGGGAATTTCTTGACTAGTTGCAAACCAGTTAGCTTCTCAAGAAGGTACTCTGCACCATGGAGTAAGTAAGTAAGTAAGTAACAACCATTGCAGTGTAAGGATGCCGTACGCTATATCGCAACACCGACCCGTATCCTAAGTAGCCCCACCAACAGAACGGTCTGGAAGGTTATCGGTTTGCGTGTGGACATCTGTGAGCTATCAGGGCGCGGTCAGATCTATCACTAATAAACATTTAAGTTTACAGAGATCTCCAGCGGAGCTACTGGATTATTTGACACGTGGGGTGTGTTTATGAGATACAGTTCAGATTGTACTGGGGCTGAAGGAGAAGTAACTTATTCATACCAAACACGTGACGGCTACGTGGGCTCTGCCATATCCCGATCTTGTAACCTTATATGATATTTCACACCGCACACTTGCTTCTTTCCCTTGAAATTGTAACCCTGAATAGTTTATCGCTCTTATCGAAATTTCTGGGCTAGTTTTGCCTTAATAATAGTGATAACCCTGATTTTTACGACAGGCCTAATTACAACAGACTGCATATAAGATTACACACGACAGTGCAGGGAAACAAATGTACCGCACCTTAGTATTTTGTATCTTCCGTGTATAACTTCATTATTTATTAGAAGACAACCAAACAGATTTGTTAGGCTATATATATGCTTGATTATACAATGTACTTTCCACAACGTGTTTCGGATCGGACTAAGCCATCATCAGGGAGACCTAAGTCAAGCAAATATGTACGATACATATGTTACCATTAAAGAGTGCATCTGATGCATCTCTCCGCGTAAAAGATATTTCGGTTCTAGGCACGGAATTGGCAGTAGAGAACATAAAAATAGTAGGCGTAATAGGTTTATTTGATATATTTAGTTATTCTAAAATATTCATACGAACGCAAAACTAAATGTTAATATTGCATTTGCATTCAAGCATTCGCAGGATTTCGCCAATCATTATGACAGCATTCAATATCGTAAGGTGGAATATCAAGCATATTTTAGGAGTTAAAATTTTAATTATTAACATTTTTATGTAAGAAAAGGACAAATGTTGAACTCGCCAATCTTTATCTTGTACCACAATGTATTGTACACGTAGCGATACAAGAGTTTCACGCTCTAACGAGAATGTATACTCATGTACCCTGTATAGCCCCTTGATTGTACCGTCTGATGATTACTCAATCAGAGCCGAGAGATTTCCGAGAAAATATGATGTAAAATAATAACATGTCTGCATTTATACATGTATTGCGTAACAGTGTATTTTGCTGGTCTATAATAAGTAATAAATGTACTGCATACTGGTTATGTTCTATTCAGTGGCGCTGCAGGGCAGTGCGGTCCAAAGCCTTCCGTTTTCCGGGTTTATGAAAGTTATTGTTCTACGCGTTGAAGCTTATTGGGCGAGGCTGTTAGCACCTAGACAATGTAACGTCGATGGACGACGAATGTTAACACAACACACTGGTGTAATGACGATTACAGAGAAACGCCCGAGTAATCTGAGAACGTCCTGCAGCGTACCGGCAATTCCGTCTAGCCAAATCCCGCATGGAATGCTCCGGGATATAACACCGAGCCCCTGCAGTGAGAAGACGGTGACTAGCTGCCTGAGCGGCACTGTTAGAAACTAGCTGCACATGTACGTATTTGGTAGTCCCTCTGGATGGGGGATCGGCCCGTCGCGAGGTCCGTACTTACTAACGATAACATGAGTACAGAGAAAAGGCAGACGTACATCCATGCCCTCTGTCGGACTCGAAACAAATATCCCAGTATTAAAGAGGTAGAAGACTACACACTTTAGACCATGTAGCTTCTGTAATCGGCGCCACATAATGATAAAGGACATGAAATTAAGAGAGAAGTTTTATTTCCATCAAGGCCAGTGGTTATCTAGGCTAAGAAAGCGGCGAAGTCTGCGACTGATGAACACATGGCTACGGCCGAATACCAACACGTCTTGTTTGAACGAGCAGTTCGGTTACTCGGCACATAACCATGGGAACGCGCATCGTCAACGGTCAAGCAGCCGGCTGCTTGACCGTTGTCGATGGGTGTTACGTTGTCCCGAAACGTCAGTACGGAATTACCATTCTAGGATGCGTCACATCCGGAAGAGCGAAGATCTCATTCAGGCCGTGGTGGTAGCCTGAAATGACATACAGTCGTATTGTTCAATATCGCATTCACAAGATTCCGACAGACTAGTAGGATTCCACGTACCTACATTTACGTTCCCTCATTGCACACAGGAGTCCCACGCACTTAAGCCTCTAGCTCTGTTACGTCATTTTTAATCCAAATTCGCTCTGACTTCACGCGCTGATTAGCAAATTACAAAATATCAGTTAGGATCTGACAGTCCAAGGATTCGCCCCGCGATTCTAATACTGGTTTCATTTTCCAAGCTTCTCCAGCTGACCCAGGCACACACCCAGCAGCGCTGCCCACAAGTAATTTAAGTCCAGATGCGGTTTTCTCCCTCCTACAACTCAGCCTTGTTCAACCTTGATAATTATCACGCGTGATAAATGTCCAGTATAAAACCGCACAACATTAAGGCGTAGACGTTAATGTTCTTCTCTGATTACGACTTGTTTGTTCGCCTGTGTATTGTCAGTTTGCACATCACCATTCTTCGTTGAAGAGTTTTTTATTTTAAACCCCAAGAAACTTCGAACTCGGGGTCTTGAAGCCTATTTTCTTCAATATTATCTCCTTCTACTTCACTGAAACAGCATCGGTTCTTTATTATCCGTATCAGAAAATTAAAAATCACAAAGTGAAATACTGTTTGGTGGCGTGATGTTCAAAACAAGTTTTATGATCATTCCCTATGAGAAAGAAACATAGGTCAAGAAAATCTGTTACCATGCTGCGAGCTACAACATTTACTTACAAAATCCTTAAACTATAAAATGTCCTCCGGTTTACTTTCATTACCCTCGTCCTAGCTTTGGCTACAGAAGTTTGTTCGGGCCAAACAGCTACAACGACTTTATAAAACAAAATACTGAGAAAAGGTCTGCCAAGCTGTTGATCTAATCATTCTACATATTCAGTGAAGCCTATTTATACAAAATCTGAGTTGAAGCATTTGTCAGAGAATAATAAATTGAAATGCCAGACTTCTTATCTGAAAACGTGTTTGCCTCCAGTAACACGCCAATTAGAGGGAACCCGTGTAGCTCATTTGACAAGTGTCAAGCTACTGTGGGGTAACAAGCCTGTTAGCACGGGCCAACAATTTGTCGTCGGTCGGGTAAAATTGATTGCACAGTCACTGGTTACGTGGCTCTCCTGCGACAGAAATGTTTTTTGTTTTACCAATATTTGTGTAAGATGTACACACTTAGTGACGTGTAAAACACTGAGGCTCTGTCAGACACGAAAATGAATCGCCCGAGAGAAACCTAAGACGGTATGCTGTCCTTTAAACGGTTCTTTCGACAGACGATAATGTAAGTTACGTTAAAGTAATATTTGTACGAATTATTCCATCTATTTGGGTATAAAAGTTTCAAAACCATAAATTCTGTGCCTTATAGGATAAAATACAACATTGACAATGCCCATTACAGACGTTAATTTTGTAACTTTTAAAACAAAATTGCTTCGTAAGAGATATTAAAGTGATTTACCTCACACCAATACCAAACGCCAAGTTTCTAAAGCTTATTATTTACGTGCATAAAAATCTATGTTACATATAAATGTGTGACGTCAATTTTACACATTTAAATTGTTGAAAAGATACATCTTACAATTTCTTATTTTCGAATACCTTTACCAGAATTCCAGAACCTTGTGTTACATAACACCAACGAAACCAAAAAATGCATATAGAAATTTAAGAGTATCGTGTATTATAAACACAGTAAGCCTCCTACACGTACATGTTTCGGTCACTCTTGTGACCATCCTCAGGTAGATGTCTACAAAGGTTACATTACCAAAACTTCAAGGACGAATGCAAATGTAAAAGAGTTAAAATGCAAATGTAAGAGAGTTAAAATGTAAATTTAAAAGAGTTAAAAGGCCAGTTAGGTTCGTATATATGACTTTCGCACCGGCGCCATGATCTCGTTTATGACAATCAGGAATTGAAATTAGGATAGCTTGAATATAAAAAACGATATTTATACCAAGTCCGATGGAAATTAATTCTTAAAAGCTAAAAACCAGTGAGGGTATACAAAGGTGCGGAAATGGACGAACGGATGGAGAAACGCGAAAGTACATATACATACGTCTGTCTATCCGTATAACGGGGTTATGAATGCCGGATAAGAGATAGTACTACACCAGTACTTTGTTCACACAATAATTCGGTCGTATATGCATTACTGCCTTGTCGTGTCCTATTCCAGTCCACTCACATGCGAATTCTGAAAATTTCTCTCCAAAGATATTCTCTTATGGTTCAACGATTTCCGGCGTATAATTACCTTCTCCTGTTTCTTCACAGATTCCAGTTATGTAACAACGCCACTCCTGTAAACATTACGGGAACTTTTATCGAACTGTTACTGTTGAACTGCTGACTTCCGAAACGTCTTCAGTCTCACTTAGACCGAAAATTCATATACAGTTATGGTACAGGAGTAAGTAGGCTATGGGGTGCGAAAAAGTGGGAGGGGTTGAAGGTGGAGGTCGCCTATTGGAATTTTGCTTGCGAAACGAACGAAGGAATGCGGAGCCCCGACAGTTACCACATCAAGATCAACAAATATCAGTTCTGTAACCTTTTGCACTTTCTCGGGAAAAGCACCTACACATGTCTGAAGAGCGTGTCACGTTTATAACTACAGGAAAATTAAGGAAGTCTAGCATTTTGTGGCCAGCACTCCAATTTCCTAGGCAGGAAGACACTGTCTCGAATGTGGGTAAGGACATTGGTTTTACATCAAACGGTACTATATGAGGGAGGGCACACAGCTTCTGTATAGTTAGTAACAATATCATTTCTGCTCGACAGGCTTCCTGTGTCTATGAACCAGGACTATATTTTGTTGCTCACAGCCTTTTGTAACACAGACTCTACAGTCCAACTGAAATTAAATTTTACGGTAGCCACATTTATAACAGCTGCTCTTGTCGTAGTAAATGTGCCGTTTTCTGGATTTCCTCTACCAGGAATATCATTCTAATATGTTGCAAGTAATTTTCAGTTGGTAATGTTACTTCTATAATAATAATAATATTAATAATAATAAACAATTTTAATCGACATGACAAAACTTTTATGAATAAGAAAACAAAGAACACCATTTTGATAGACATAGCTGTCCCAAATACACACAATCTCGCCAAAACAATAACTGACAAACAAAACAAGTACCAAGAACTGGCGAATGAAATATGTGCTATGTGGAAGCAAAAGGCGGCACAATTCATCCTGATAGTAATATCATCTACGGGAATAATTACAAAGTCACTATCACAAAGTCTAACAAGACTTAACTTGCACCCCAATACATATACACAACTGCAAAAATCTGTAATTCTTGGCACATGTTCAATTGTAAGAAACTTTTTAAACTACAAATAAGATCACCGAGCCTAATTCTGTTGATTACTACATCCCAGGATAGGTGAATATTTCCCAGCCAAAGCTGAGAAGTTAGAAATTCGATAACAATAATAATAACAACAAAAATAAAAGAAATGTTAAGTAGGTTTTATTGTCGATTCAAGCACGAGAAGTATGATTTTTGCAAGATGCTTTAATGCTTTTTATTTCTTTGTGACGAAACAGGTCTCCATTTGAAGGGCTATTCAACTTGTGATTTGTACACGTCGACAAATGAGTCAATAGGCCTATGACTTTCAAATCAATAGCATCCAGCTTATTCCAGTCACAGCCATTGTAAAACTTTAACAGAAAAATGAAGTATTTTCCGAATGACCGACGGAAGAATTTCTGAAGGCAGAATATCAGAAAGGTTCTGTAGTTGAGGCATCCCCGTTGTGTATGTAACAATGAAAATACAAATTAAGGTAAAGTAAGTCAAAACACGACTAGTTTTATTGGATGTTAATTAAACGACATGTTTCGGCCTACTTGGCCATCATCAGGTTGCAAAGTTCTACGAGACTAAATATTGTTTGTGTGTGGCGGATGTTGAGATCTCATCACCTGGCCAAAAAATTATATATGAGATATAAACTGTGTGTGAGCAGGTATGGTGGTGGGCCCACCGCCGTACCTACTCACACACAGTTTATATCTCGGTTGTTGTCGTCCATTTAACGACTTCCTTTTTGTCAAGAAATGCTTAATGACCTCTTCAGAATGAAAATTTATCTCTTCTTCAGGCACTTAACGACGCTTCGAAATAAGTATGCAATTTATGGAGTAAACACCTCTTCATCCTAAACATCCAGTGAAAGTTGGACTTGAGTTACCACCAACCACTGACCGCTCATTAACTACATACAGGTTCTTCGCAACCGACTCACTCAGATACACACTCAGAGACGACTAAATGACAACTGCAAGTCCGAAGTAGTGTCCCAGCTGAGGCAATGGCGGACAAGTCTCCATATGTTTGGAAATATCTTTCCCTTTGCAGCCACCGACCCCCACAAACCGGTCACTCTAGAGCTTGCGGAGTACTAGCGGTAGACATTATGCTTATGTTATTTTAAGCACTGCTGCCATTCACTGAAGTTCGCAAAAAGGAACACTGCCTAAACTGAAAGAAAGGCAACTAGCAGCGTAGAATAGTAACTAACTTCGTTACTATTCCTTGAGCAGCTCACTACCCTTATAGGGCAAAATACTGGCACTTTGAAATGTTCTGTCAACTAATACTAAACGCTACATAATACAGACTTCCTACACAGACGAAGTAAATTCTTCACTTTTTTTAATTATATCAAATTCTGGAACGTCCCAACGTAATTAACAGCGGAAGTTAAACACGTAACTCTATAATTAATCACTACAGCTAAAAATACAGTCGCTACAGGACACAGATTACAGATTAGCAGGAAAAAGAGTTCTAAGCTTTCACAACAGGGATTTATAACTCCTACCTGTTTGAGCTTCAACAGAGGAAGGTGAGCAGAGTGTGGGGAGTAATCCCGAGAATTTACTTTGGTGGGCCGATGTAGACATAGGAGACCATCTTTATATTGGGGCACTAATTAACCGCAGGCGAAGTGGAAGCAAGCTTTAACTTTGTCCACAACATCAAGTATTGTGTTACGGGCAAAACTGTGTGTCGCACAAAGGGAGATTACGGGCTCGAATTATAAAGGCCGGCTAGAATATGGATCGGTGAGTACAGTTGCTTCTGTGAACGATCACCATGCCACGAGGAGGTGCAGGGGACATGGAGGTATTCTCGTAACACTCTAGGCCTCGACTATAGACTACATTAAATAAACGGCGAGCATAATTTTATTTTTACAACACAAATAACAACAGAGTTACAATAAATATTAAAAGTATGAGCCATGCATTGTGGACAATATCCATCTCCCTCATGATAGCAAGCTCCTGTGATTTTTTTAAGGGGGCTAACCCGTTGTGTATAGTCAATTATTTATTGTATTAGTATCGTCAATATACAACTTATGCAAAGACCAGATATATTGGTACAACTGGGTTCTATCTGGCGACATGTTTCGGCCGTTAAACGGCCATCTTCAGGCCAACAAAGAATAGTATTGTTAAAATACAGTCAAATTGTTTACAAACAATTTGACTGTACCTTAACAATACTATTCTTTGTTGGCCTGATGATGGCCATTTAACTGCCGAAACATGTCGCCAGATAAAAAGCAGCTGTACTAATACATCTGGTCTTTGTTTATGTTGTATATTGACGGTACTAATACAATAAATAAGCTCTTGTGAGCCATGCCGAAATCTGTGGATCCATACAAGTTGAGAAATTTATTGGCCTGCTCGTAACTATCTGCCGATCGGAGACACTCTACAACACAGTGACAGTTAACAAATGATAATGGAAGTATTACGCCTTTCGTTGCTGCTTGGAAGTTACTGAATGCCTTGGAAACACTACTTTATCAGTATAAAAATTATGTAAATAATTTTGAACACGCTGTAGTATCAGACATATGTGTAAGAAGTGATTTCTTGAAGGACACAAAAGAGGAATTTGCAGTTACATTAAGACTGGGTACTGTAGTGACCCTAGAAAGACACAAGGGCTTTGAGAAAATTACATCTGAATTATGTCAACAGCCCTGTGCTAGCCGGATTCTAAGAGATTAAGGCAACGTTGTTACTGATGAATTTTAAAAAGTTGAAAAAGTCGAGCTTCTTTTCAGACTTGTTTCCTTGTTGCTGTACGTAGTGGCACTGCAAGGCTGATCTGTACAGCTAATAACATACATCGATACTTAATTAGCATTTCAAGTGTAGAGGTGACAAGCAATATACTTACATGAAGGTAACATATTTAACTGTAAATATTAGCCATTCTTAAAAGAACGCTAAAGGTCTAACTTAAAGTCACAGTTTCTTATTTCTAGAAGTAACCAGGTGTAAATACAGTCAATAAGACATTCCGCAGAGACCGGAGGAAGAATAAACGTGGACGTGATTCTGACGCACTTTAATACTATTTGAAGACAACACGGTATCGTCATTCCTGGAGACTCCAGTTGGTCTCCGAGAGAGTGGTCCTACGGCTACAATCTGGCAATACTTGACGGAAGCAAAATGTGTCTGTCGAAACATATTGCAACTTTAACGAATAGCACGTGTGGGCCCGGTAGCTCAGTCGGCATAGCGACTGACTACGGGCTGGACGGTCCGGAAACGAATCCCGGTGGGGACGGGATTTTCCACCCGTCCAGACCGGCCCTGGGGCCCACCCAACCTCCTGTACAATGGCTACCGGGTCTTTCCAGGGGGTAGAGGCGGCCGGGGGGTGGGGCTGACCCCTCACCCCCTTCTAGAGTGCCGAGGTCCTTGACAGAGTAGAGCTATACCTCTTCTCACCCTAAGGGCCTTCGTGGCCTATCAAAAGGGTGAAAACCTGCCTACAAATAGCACGTACGTGAATTCTTAGTGTGTAGACAGTTTAGAAATCATTCAACGATTAAATTTAATTGAATTACTTGCACATTTAAAGATTACGCATGGCTATAAATACTAGTCAATTGGTGCAGAATAAGGAAAAAAAAAATCGTTGCTTATTCTAAGGCCCACAAAATTGGCAGCAATAAAACACCTGGGCAGTGTCGGAATTCTAAATTTAAGTTTGCTGTCACATAAAGTAATGGCTAAGATTTGAATGGATATTGGTATTATTAGTTTCAATGTCTGTCTTAACATATTATAACTACAACACACGCATAAATGATTATCATAAAGAAGAATCAGGAATTATTTAAGGAAAGCACAGCCTTCTCATTATGTTCCATTTTCGATAATACTCAGCATTAACGTCAAGTTCAAGTATTTCTCACAAAACATTTCCAATTAACAAAGTCAGCCAGTACTACAGGCCAGTGTTCTAGACTCGGCTTGTTACAACCATTTTGTTTGCATTGTTCCTAATTAAGTTTGGTTTCATAAATATTATATGACGACCGCATGAATGACTAATTATTTTTCTGGTTAAACTACAGCTCAGTATAATTTTTTCATTTCTGCTATAATCTTGGCTTTTCAGTGAAGACTGCTACGGAAGAACATTGCTTGGAACGTAGGGTGAAGAGAAATTGCTTGGAAATTGGCCCTCTTGCCGGTCAATTCGCGACAGATTGTGTGCTGTCAGACGTCGAATGATTAAGTCTGGCATAACACAATATTGCGACTTTGAAGATGAGATCAGTACGCTGTCTCCAAACGCCTGACGCCAAATCGCCCAGTGACGTGGCGCCACATCCCAGAAAAATGAAGACCTAACAAAATGTTGATTGCAGAATCTTTTCACTAGTGCTTAACACTTCTGCCTGTGCAGTAAAACGTCGGAAGATGAAAGCAATATGTGTGGTGAGAAGAAGAAGTGTAACGTATTACAAATCTGCAGCGATTTTTCTTCAACAAGAGCACCAACGCTGTTCTTTAAATTTAGCGACATCAGTCTTACATATATTCAGATAAAAATATTTTCACGGCGAATATATTTCATGAGACATTATTATAACTAGCTGCAGGAAGACAAAAGTACGGACTAACGGAATTGATAGGGAGAAAAGAGGTCCCATTACCGGCGACGGTGTTACGGGGCAATGTGCCCGTCGATTTTCTTACATGGTCACTGGACCGTCGGCCAAATTTGTTACGTGATCAGTGGCAAGTTGGCCTGTTTTGTTACGTGGTCAGTAATAAGTTGGCCTGTTTGGTTACGTAGCCAGTAGAAACATGGCCTTTTTGTTACGTGGTCAGTGGCAAGTAGGCCTGTTCTGTTATGTGGTCAGTAATAAGTTGACCTGTTTTGTTATGTGGTCAGTAATGAGATGGACCATCAGGGGAAATTTGGTTTCTTTGTTACGTGATCTGTGGAAAGGTGGCTTATTTCTTACATGGTCAGTGGGAATTTGGCCTGTTCTCAACTTCGTTCTCCGAAAATGTTCGTACTTTTCCTGATCTGGCGACCAAGGTGGCATCTTGCCATTGCTAAGGTGATTAATCGCCTCATATTGTAGAGGCTGAGGTACGACACTAAGTCAGTCCACATAACATTTGTGGAGAACAGCGTTGTACTGGGACAGTTTAATCTCCGAGTAATTCGGTTTTCCCATGTCAGTATCATTCCAAAAACGCTTCACACTTATTCGTCTATCAGCAACGCCATATAATTTTGTCAATTTCCATGGTAGGTGATAAAAACACACTATTAAATTCGATCAATAGCCAGTTGGAAGCACAGAACATATGCACCTACCCAAATATGTTCTGTAAGAAACTGATTGAAACAAGAAACAGTGAAGTTGCAACCTATTGCTCACGCTGTGCAGGGGGGCATCCTTGTCACTGGTTTGCTTTTGTTGCCACTGCCAAGACTGTGGGGTTATACCCCCGCGACACAACACACCTTGTTTGGTGGAATAAATTAAAATGAAGGCTTGTACACGCGTCAAGCGTCGTGAAGGAATGTCAATAAGGTAGTTGCACCTGAGCAGTGAGCAGCCACATGTCATGCCTTCCGTATTGAGAAACTGGAGGCTCGTGTTCAACAATGCTTCAAACAAGCACTCCAGACACTCTGCAGAGAAAGTGGCTTACAGAAGTGCGGTACAGTAAATCAGTGTTGCAGTTATGTGCTGCAGACAAGATAAGAAAGGGTGCACTTCTTAATCTAGTATTCAACATTCCCACTGCCTTTCTTTGAGGTTTATTGTGCTTCATTGTGGCCTGATTTTATGCATTTATGGTCCTAAGTAGACTCCAGTTGAAATGTGATGGCACACGGTGATGCACGGTAGGGGAAGTGAAGGGGGAACTGGCGAATGGAGTGGGTAGTCAGTACACTTCACACTACCTCGGAACATGGTGTATCCAGCATTACTACCATTGCTACCGCTGATGCGCACACCTCGGCTGCCAGTAGTCGCCTGAACTGACGCCCACGCCCATTTAAATGGACTCGTCCGTTTTGCCGAAAGTCGAAATATGGTTTCTGTGAGTGTGGAATTACATTTCAAACGCAGTCTACATCTGACGTCAGAGTTGTTTAGTGTGGATGAAAATTGGGAGGACGTAGTGAAAGGCCTGCACAAGAGAAACTCAAAACAATGCGTCCGGCGATTTATAAACTGATTCTATGACATTCACAGACAGACAGACAGACATGATCCCTAAATAAGTCTTTCATAAAGTTCATACACCAACAAATTCACTCTTTATTAAACTTGACAACGTTTAATAAAGAGTGCATTTGTTGGTGTATGAACTTTATAGATATCAAAATACACGGCACAACGATAAAAACGTAAGACTTTCATATTTACTTTACAAACAACACTTAATAATTCCGAGTTGCAAAGGAATGAAATACATCGAGAGTTATCCTACAGCTTTAGAATACTCGAACACAAGCACTGCACTACGAGGCTGGGTGTTTACTATAGTTTTCCTTTGTTATCTCTAAAAGTACACGCCTGGCGATGTTCTGATCGCCGATGTAAAGATCCATAACAATGCCTGCATCTGTATAATTTATGAAGTATCAGAGATTAAGCGGGGGCATAGCTCAATCGCTGACACTATGAAAGGCCCGCTTTAGCGGGTAGACAGTGAACATCCAGCAAGCACCAGAGTACAGTACTTGTTGAGAATCTCTTAGTCACTAAATTGGTGAAAAAATTATCCGCATTGTAGAGGAACTGAAGGTACCCTAATTTCCGTGACTCCTCAGTGGTAACAAATGACGTTATTAAACATTATATTTCCTTTTGGCAGTCCAGCATTGGCCCTCTGGTATGAAGTGCGAAATACATAGCGCTTTATCCACACAACCGCACTGCTCGGCTGCGCGCAATGCCGTTAGAAAATGGCAAGCTGAATTGTGTTCCGTGAGGATATGACACTCTCTGCTCCTTCTTTGGCTACAATCATGATCAAGGCTGACGGTTTATTTACACCAGTCTTGATATTGATACGAAATGTAAGAGAAGTTTCATTTCGCAGTGCTATCCAAACGAAAATCTAAATTACACAAACCACAGAACGTATAAAACAGTGAAAAATCAAAGAGGATCGTTTGATGAAACGCGCGGCTATGAAGTGTTGTAGCTGCAGAAAATCGATCTAAAGCCAAACAAATATAATGGCGTAGCCGGAGGGGAATAGCAGTGTATTGTGACTTGGTGACTGTAAAGATATGAAGTGCGCTTGATTAAACGTCGGGGGCTTTCATCTAGTCGTCCGGGTCCGTCTCTACGAATTATTCTCGAACCGGTGAATGCAGGAGCCCTGTTACTGGCATAGGCGATAACCACTTTGAGCTCTGATATAGGCAGTGCACAATTCTTTTTGATTTGACTGCTGTAAAGAGTTTAACTGTGTGTTCTTGCGTACAGAATGCTTTAATTGGTTCTGGTCCATGAACGAAAATAAGGAAGAGTTCCAGACTACAGGCAACAGTTTCAACTGAACACAGTCAACTAAATAGTAAACTCTTGACATACCAATTTCCATCACAAAATACGTACAACGCTTAGATCTGATTCAAAGATGTCAAATAATATGGCTCAAACCCATTACAAAGTTTTTTTTGACGTTTTGCTGAGCGTGCATCTCAGTATATTTATCTCAGTAATTAACCAACTTGATGCACAACATTTTTGTTTTACAATAAGTTTATCTGATGCCTCTACATGTTTCGAGCACATGTGCTCGAAACATGTAGAGGCGTGAAATAAAACTTATTGTGAAACAATAAGTTTGTGCATCATGTTGGTCCATTAAAAAACTTCGAATATTTACGTACATTTTTTACAGTTCAAGGAGAAACGCTCTTCTCTTATTCGGCACCTGTCACAGTCTTCAAGCAATGCGCTTCAGACCATCGGTGCCAAATAAAATAGGATACAGCTACGCCCTTTTACATTAACTTCTTCGTTCCAGCATCCCACTATTCAATGCTATATAACCTAAGCAGCTGATAAATCACTGTCTAACAAGCCACGAATTAATCACGACCGTAAAATTAGCTTAAGTCACCACAATGAGAGGATGTCCGGCTGCCGTCACAGAAATTCAACGAGCTAATATAAGGAAAGAAAGAATGTTGTCGATAACACTAACAAAATGCGATGGCCGTCAATACATTTCGAATGTTTCGTACTAGCGATGTCCCAGGTTCCATCCGCCGACCGGAAACCGTCTGACAGGTCTTTTTTTTTTGTTAAGTTTTTCCTTAGTCTACCTGCAACATTTTTTACCCTATAAATCACAGTGGTTGCTGCATGTACCACCGGCCTCAACACTAAAAATTATGTTTTATCCGCACAACATATTTTGTATTATCTTTGCAATTAACAGCAATTATATTTCTAAGCAGTTTGC
>Ga0131853_10008257_pt1 | contig 18960 bp, 20 predicted proteins | sample TergutLab28metaG_FD_92764 | JGI IMG/M metagenome (GOLD analysis project Ga0131853, IMG submission 92764) | Labiotermes labralis P1 segment gut microbial communities from Petit-Saut dam, French Guiana - Lab288 P1 (version 2) (version 2) | ecosystem: Host-associated > Arthropoda: Insects >...
CTTCTGCATTTTCCTTGAGTAAGCGGTTGAGCCGTGTGACGTTATCCGTATACGCCTCTTTTGCTGATAGATCGGCTATTTTCCGAGCAATGGTGTCGATGTAGTCGTCAGTCAAGATGGCAAGGACTTCGTTCACGACTTTGTCCTCAATGTATATCTTTTGTTCCGCTTTTTTCTTGCAGCCACCCTTGCGACGTTGGGTGACACAACAATAATATTGGTGGATTTTCCCGGTTGACGAAGTGCCGCAAACGCCTGTCATGGCACAATTACAGTGGCCGCAGAAAATTTTTGTAGTTAGCAGGTGGTTTTCATCGATGGCTTTGGCTCGCGCCGGGGCCTTTTTGTTTTTCTCCAATAATATCTGCGCTTCCTCAAAGGTAACATCGTCGATAATTCGCGGCACACCATCAGGAATGACGACATCAGCGTATTTATAAATACCAAGATACTTGTCGTTGGTCAAGATGCGTCGAATGGAACTTTTGTTGTAGGCGTTGCCCTTGCTTGTCTTTACGCCGTTTTCGTTGAGGTAGCGGATGATGTCAGCCATTGTATTTCCCGCCAAATACATCTCAAAGATGCGCTTGACAATAGGTGCGGCTTCTTCGTCAATGGCGAATTTCTTGTCGATGATTTTGTAGCCGAGCGGCACACCGCTGCCAGTGAACTCGCATTTTTGGGCAGTCAGCGTCATGCCACGCTTGATTTTTTGGCTTAACTCGGCCGAAAAATACTCGGCCATGCCTTCCAGTACGGCTTCCATCAGCACGCCGCTTGCATCATCGCTAATGTTCTCACGCGCCGACAAAACTTTCACGCCGTTCTTTTTCAGCTTTGCCTTGTATGTAGCGCTGTCATAGCGGTTACGGGCGAAGCGGTCGAGCTGGTAGACGAGTACGCCTTTGAATTGCCGCTTGGCGCTATCGGCTATCATCCGTAAAAATTCGGGGCGACTGTCGCTTGTGCCTGTCAGCGCACGGTCGATGTATTCACCGATGATTTTATAGCCGTTACGCTCGGCATATTCGTGACAAACTTTGCGTTGCCCCTCGATTGACTGCTCTGATTGCCCGCTGTCGCTATAGCGCCCATAAAACACCAGATTCATTTTTCGCCGCCACCTTTCATCATTTGCAACAGCGTGTCCTTTAGCTTGCCGCTCATAGGCGAATTAGGGTCGAAACACATCTCAATGAACAGCCGCATGTCATCGTTGTCATCGACTTTGGGTTTGAAGTCGTATGTTTTACCCTGCGGTTGGTCGGTGCGCCCATAGATGTAGTCGAGCGATACATCGAAGTAGTCTGCGTACTTCAGCAGATTTTGGTAGGATGCTTCCGATTGGTAGTTCTCGTAGCGATTGACAGCAGATTGTGTTATGCCCAGCTTCTTACTCAATTCCATTTGGGACAGACCTAATCCGTAGCGCAGGGCTTTTAAGCGTGTGGCGACGATTTTCATTGACTATTCACCTCTATGCACATCATATACGATTATCGGAGTGATGTCAAGTTAATAATCGGCGAAACGGAAAGCCGCAGCGTCCGAATTTTTATCATGTGCTCCTAAATAAAACCTGTCGAATGTCCTTGCTTCCGCGTGGACATTCGACAGGTGATTCTCTGGGTTTCCAAAGGGGGAGTCCCCTTTGGCACACGATTTTGCCGTAGGCAAAGTCTAGTGTGTTATGCCTATTCGATAGGGGTAGGCGGGACTGTGTATATACACTCGTTGTTTTTATTTGAAACAGCAGTCGACGCAAGGATGGTAAAGCCTAATCTATTCAGCAAAAGTAGAAGTTCAATTAATCATCATTATCCTCTTGAGTATATCTCAACAAATCCTTGCCTGTCGGGAAATTTTTTTATAAGGTTTTGCTCAATGCTGCCTTTGCTTCTTTTATTGAGAATAGATGAAATCATAATCTTCTCAAATAGTGAAACCGATATGTCATCCAACGCCAGTTCATCGCCGTTGATGGCTTTTATCGGCACTATTTTACTTTTCTTCCTTAGCTTGTCTGCATCAACAGCAATGATGACACCACCGCTCCAATCGCCCGGACTGCGGCAGAGTTTAACGCCGGGTTCCTGGATGCTATTTTCGGAGTGAGTGGCAGGAATAACTCCATTTTTTAAAATGGTTTCCAGGTTTTTGAGGTGTGTGCGATAGTACAGTAAGTTCCTTTGTGCAGAATTCGTTATTATTACGTTCTGGCGGGGTCTGGTAGAAGTTTGTCCGCTTTGTGGCGAGACAGGACGGGCAGTTTCTCGCATATCCCACACTTTGTACTGCCGACAGCTCTCATCTGCTTTTACCGACCTGTTTTTACCTTTTCCCTCAACTGCGCACCCGCCCTGTGACATAAAGAAGAATGATGATGGAACACTTACCAGCGTGCCTAGCATTCTAGCTTCCCTTTCCCCTTGATAGTGCTGACAGGTTGCACATTCCTTATCTGACATTTGCTTTAGCATTCTATCAACCCTCTATCTCAAGATTATCTCTCTGGGAATTATACCACGAACCGACAAGGTTGTATATAGAATGGCTGTGCATATATTTGTACAGGTAAGCTGGGTATAACAGTTGACCAGCTGCTCTGAATTATGGTAAACTCAAAGAAAAAGCAAAAGGGCTGACGCTATGCTTACAGACAAAGCCAATGCAATTTGCCTGCTGATTATCCTGACGGAATACTCGGATGAGGAACACATCCTACCCATGCGAGAAATCATCGAAAAGATGACGACAAGGTACGGTATCAGTATTGACAGACGCACAGTTTATGGCGCGATTGGGTTGTTGCGAGAACTAGGGTATGACATATCAGATTATGAGGAGAATGGTCGCGGATATTTCTTGGCTACCCGCACATTCGAGCTTTCGGAAGCACGCCTCTTAATGGACAGCGTTCTGCGCTCAGTTTTTATTCCCGCGAAGTACACATCTGATTTGATTGAAAAAATAGGATCACTTCTGTCCGTGCATCAGCGAAAGAGGTATAAGCACTTACTATCTGCAAAGCCTTCGGTTAAAGGAATCAACAAGGATATTTTTTTGAATATTGACATCTTAGAAGAGGTTATTGAGCAAAAGAACAAAGTTGCCTTTACATACCTATCCTACGATTTCAACAAAAGACTTAAGCCTCGCCGTGAACGCAAATATTTAGTTAATCCATACGCTATGGTATGTGCGAATGAGCAATACTACTTAGTTTGCAATTATGATGCATATGAACAAATAAGCCACTATCGGATTGATCGTATGAAAAATATCGAAGGCATAAAAGAAGAAGTTAAACCGCCGCCCAAAGATTTTGACGCACAGACTTACACCGATCAGGCCATTTATATGTTTGGCGGAAAAGTGGAAGCAATCTCCCTTAAGTGTGGCAATGTAATTTTAGATAATGTTCTTGACAAGTTTGGCACAGGCATAAAAGTTCGGCAAATCGATGACACGACATTTTTAGCAAATTTTAGGGCTGTGCCCTACGGTGTAAAGTTTTGGGCGTTGCAGTTTTTGTCTTTCTGTGAGGTAGTTGAACCCAATTGGCTGAGAAATGAGATTATCGAAGCTATCCAAAACAACAAGTACGGAAATTTACACAGAGGCCGCAGGGAGGAATACTGATGCAAGGCTTACTTGATGAAGTCGCAAAAATAAGGCACAAGCACGAGCAAATTGATAAAAGCACGGGGCGACTTTTCAATATTTTTGATATAGTGAGAATTTCGTGGAAAGAAGTTCCGGTTTGTATGTTAATGCACGAGATATTAAATCCTGGGGGCACTCATTTCCAAAATGGCAAATATCTTAAACTTTTCTGTGAATATGCTTTGGGAATTGCTGCCACCGAAAAAGAGTGTAACAACGCAAAAGTTTACCGCGAGTACCTAACGAAAAATGGCAGACGAATCGACTTATTCATTGAAATTGCTGATAAAAAAATACCTATTGAGGTGAAGATATTCGCTTCTGATCAGTATTCGCAATGTGCCGATTATTTGAAATATTCGTGCAATTCAAAGCTGTATTATCTTACAAGGCATGAACAGGATCCGGATGAAGATAGCAGCAAAGGTCGTGATGGTGACATTGTTAACATTACCTTTGACAACCAAATTCTCTTATGGATTTCGAAGTGCCTGGAAGATAGAGAAACAATTCAACTTGCTCCTGTTCGCGAAGTGCTTTTGCAATTTGACTTTATCATTAGAAATTTTACAGGCCGATTGGAAGGTGGCAAAGAAATGGAAATTCAACAAATGCTGCTTAATTCTGAAAAAAATATGCGAAGTGCGATTGATGTTGAACGAGCGTTAAAGCAGGCGAAAATCCAGATGTTAAAAGAGTTTTTTGAAGAATTTGCTGAATGTTTAGATAAGGCTATAGGCAGTAATCTTGCAAAAGTTAAAAACACGCCGTATGCTTACGACGCAAATAATTATAGCTCCGTGAATACTTATTATGATAGACAAACGCCGACATGGCCGGGGATAAGCTACCGCCTAATGAAAATCGATAGAGATAATATTGATATCTGGCTACGGGTGGAAGCAGGTTACAATTTGTATTTAGGGCTATGTGTTGTAGCTGATGATAAATGGGTTAAAATGCCGCTGTCGTACGCTGAGATAAAAAAATCATTACCAACTCTGGAAATTGACGAAAGCGAAATCGACAAAAACAACTGGTGGATTTGCAGAGAAGACTTGCTAGGCAATGAGAGAAAAGAATCGCCGAATTTCAAAGAATTTAATGATGCATATTTTGAGATTTGCGACAAAGAAAGGCGCAAAAAATTTATTGAGCAAGCGGTAACGCGGATTGAGAAGTTCGCTAAAAAAGTATGAAGTACGTAATTCTAAGCATATTAAAAGTATTTCTAGGAAGAACTCAGCGCCCCCGACTTGGGGGCGTTATTGCTTGGTTTACACTCTGTCATTGATAATTTCAACGCATAACTTTCAAAGCTATATTATTTGATGAATAGAACTAACCTATACTGTCTGTTGGCTTTTCATATTTTGAAAATATATTGTATAGCAGAGTTTCGATTTCTCGATGGCGCTTTGCGTACTCTTTGGGTGTCAGTATAGGTGTAAGATTTGTCAACTTTATAGTTCCCTTGCCAAAAGGGACGATTTTGGTTTCGCTTCGATACTTTATTCCATCGTTATACACTACTTGACTTTCCATATTTAGGCTCCTTTGCTTTGTCATATTTGGCTTTATCAACGACTTTGACCAGATCAATTTCCACGTTGAGTACTGCAACTAAACTGCGCACACAGCGCTCTCCTATTTGCAAAAATATTGTAGCATTTTCCATGTGAAAACTCAAAACTTAGTGATTTTCTAAGTTTTGAACATTTTGCTTTGAGGTTAGTCTGGCAAAAGCCTTGCGTCATGAAAATATTTTTGATAAGCTAGGAACAATATGTATATATTTGTGCCGTAATTAATTATAACACTATGAAAGGGGGTTCTATTCTGTACCAATACAAATTCCCCTACGACAGCAATATCCGCTATCTACCCCTCGTCTACTTCCTGCCCGAAGAAATGTTCTTCCGCTGCCCAACCTTACGCCAGCTTTCCCGCTGTTTTGGCGAGGTCGCAAAATCCGAGCGACAGATTGACCTAATCAAAACGGACGGGTTTTTCGGGGATATCTTGGACGCAACGGCGGCACTTGCATTTCCCCACTTTGGTTTCGGAGGTTGGAAAGAACATTACACAGGCAACAGCCCCATCTGGAAACTATCGTATTCGCTGCCTGTTTGGGCAAGGCTGTTGGAATCAGAAATCGGTTGGGGTCTGCAGGCATTGTTTAATGTGCCAAGTACCGCATATATCCCCTTTATGACCGCCGAATACGTCAAAGAGGTCTTTGGGCAGATAGTACGGCGGTATGTGGCCGAAGAAAACTTACAGCCTGTGTTTGATGTTATCAAGCAGATGCCCTGCGATGAGGATTTTGAGAAGTGGAGCACCAACGTCCGCAAAGACTTTTTGCGGAAATGGTATCATACCCGCTCCAAGCGGGTCAAGATGGTATCGCTTGAAGCCTTGCAGGAGGATGAAGATGGCGGGGTCTATGAGAATGTAGCCGACAACACTAATATTTCCGAAGATGTTTCGGCAGACGATTTTGCCCTGCGGTTCAAAAAGAGCCTATCCAAGCGGGATATGGAGATTTTGGAGTTGCGGGCAATTGGGCTGACCTATCAGGAAATCGCAGACAAGCTAGGGTATAAGAACCACAGCGGGGTACTCAAGCGAATGCGGGCAATCGAAAAAGCGTTTATCAAGTACGAAGAAAAATACGGATAGCAGGCCACGCAATCAGAAATGAGGCGTGGCTTTTTGCTGCCCGGAAATCAAGCGAAAGAGGTGCGCGGTCTGCGGTGGGACGTTCTCATCCAAGTCCAATAGTGCAAAATACTGCGGGGCTTGTGCGCCAATTATTCAGCGCCGACAGAAAGCCGCTCACGCCCGCAAGCGAAGGGGGGCGAAAGTAGAAAAGTAGATGACAAAAAACCCTATAATAATCAGATTTTTATGATACAAATAACGGCAGCCAATATCCCAACACAAGCGAAAGGGTGACAACAATACCACAGTACGCAATCATGCGCTTTGCCAAGCAAAAAGGCGGGTTTGGCGCTTTGGAAGCCCACCACGAGCGGACAAAGGCCAAATACGCAAGCAATCCCGATATTGACACAGAGCGCAGTAAGTACAATATCCACATCATCAAGCCGGAAACATCCTACAAACGGGAATCGGATAGCCGGATCGAAACGGCAGGCTGTAAGACACGAAAGGACAGCATCCGCTTTGTCGATACCCTTATTACCGCAAGCCCCGACTTTTTCAAGGGCAAAAAGCGCGAGGAGGTCAAGGCGTTTTTTCAGACGGCGACTGATTTTCTATCCAAGAAGATTGGCAGGGATAATATCTTCACCGCTGTAGTTCACATGGACGAGCGGACGCCGCACATGCACCTGTGTTTTACTCCCATCACAGAGGATGGGCGGCTGTCAGCCAAAGAGGTCATCGGCAATCGGGTTCAGCTTACCAAGTGGCAGGATATGTTTTTCGCGCACATGGTCAAGGCATTCCCCGATTTAGAACGGGGTGAATCGGCCAGTGTGACCGGGCGGCGACATATCCCGACAAGAGTGTTCAAACAGGCGGTTCATCTAACCAGACAGGCCGAGCAGATACAATCTACGCTTGTTGGAATCAATCCGCTTAATGCAGGCAAAAAGCGGGATGAAGCGGTGGCTCTGCTGCACAAGTTCTTTCCCTATATGGAGAACTTTGCAACGGCGGTTGAAAAGTACAGGCGAGAAATTGACCGACTGGCGCAATCTAATGCGATTCTTACCAAGAAGGCCAAAGCGGGTGAAAAAGAGAGCATGGACAAGCAGTTTGAGCGGGCTAAGTTGCAAGCAGACTACAACAATCTACAGCGGTTTGTGGATAGGCTGCCCGAAGATGTTAAGCGGCAGGCTCGGTTGCCGCAAAAATCCCATAACTGGGAGAGATAAAGGAGGTCAGCTTATACCAAACAGTTTGCCCGCTTAGGCGGGCTTTTGCAGCTTGACAATTTAATATTACGGAGGCGCAGCACTTAATGTCGAAAAAAGTTCAAAAGGATATAAACACTACCAATCAAGCGCAGGTCTTGGATATTACAGACAAGCAAATCGAAATATTTGCAAGACGTTTGCTTCCCGAAATTAAAAAATTCTTTGCCAATGAGGACATTCGGCGGGAATTTGAGCAATGGAAGCGTGAGAAGCAGGGCGTTAAGACCGATTAACAAGGATACACACAAGAGGGGGCGGCTGATGAAAGTCAGCCGCCCCCTCTTGTTTTTCATCTATCCAGTGGTATAATAAGCACAAAGCCACTTGGCAATATCGCTACGTTCGTATTTGGCTCAAATTGGCGTGCCAAAATCAGGTGGTTACTTAATAGCCAAAAGTGCGATAAATAAGCCGCTTTGCAACAAAGAACAGCCTAGTTCATTTTGAACAAGGCTGTTTCTTTTTGCAATAATGTATTGCTATTTGCGCATATCTGCACTTATGTGCGCTGTACCTTGTGCTGTACCTTTGAATTCTGGATAATGGCTTTGTTGCGCTAGTTTGATGGATTGCGCGCTGTACCTTTGCTCTTAGTGACATTTGCTTGGCGGGTCTGCAGAGCAAGCCCGCGATATCAAACCCTAAATAAAGCGGCAGTTTTATTTACCTGCCCTGTGTGTATCAAAGTACATCTATGCGGGTGTGTGTAGACCATACGATTGTTATCATCTCCACCAGCCCGCAAGATTGTGCTTTAGCGGCTCGGGTTTCCCCAATGTCATCGTAGGGGTTTCGCTCAATGTCTTTAAGAAGCATATTGATGCGCCGCAAAGTCTTTTTATCCTGCGTTTGCCAATAAAGATAGTTTTTCCATGCATCATCGTGCCAGCGGTGAGGTTCTGCTGGAATCACGACAGGCATGGTAGGAGCAAATAGTGTCAAACTCAATCTGTATCACGCCGACAGCTGATTTTAGGGCGTTTGTTGTGTCCGAAAATATTGAGTTCACAGTGTAGGGAACCATATCAAAAAATACTCTGCGTCCGTATCAAAAAACGCCCCCGGGAACAATATAGATAAATTGACAACAAATAATGCTGATTTCCCTTTCATTAAGCCAGAAAGTTGAGTGGGAGAGAAAGAGGTAGGACTTTTACCCAATCGCAATTGGGCAAAAGTCCTATGCTAAGGGGGACATTTTTCTGCCTGCTTATTCGGACATCTCCATGACCGTTCTACGGCTTCGGGCTTAGTGCGGCTGTGTGTTCAGACGCACATTCGACATGCTGCCATACAGCTACCGCAATATTAGCGTCTATATAAAAAAGCTGGTGGACAGTGGCGGTGTCAGTCTATCGGGCATGGGCAACCCAAAGTCATATACACTACTCAATGGTGGCCGCAAAACCTTGTTTGCACACAGTCCACGGCGGTGTACGCCTGAGCTATATGAGCTAAATAAAGCACTGAACAAAAATCCAGACCGTTCCGGGCGGAGGGATGATGTGGTTATTATTCTCTCAATGGCCGGTTTGCTGCTCATCCAGGCGACAAACCTACTTACCCCTAAAACCCCCTGATTGCTAATACGTCAGCCAAGCTCTACCTCCACCGGTTGCCCGCTTAGCAGTTGTGCGTAGGGTGTGCCGTCTTCATCGTACAGCCGCAGAAAGCTAAAGTCGTACATTCGCAACAACTCTAAATAGAAGTAGTTCGCATAGACAAACACCCGTACAGTCACGTCTCCCTGCGAGGGTGTGGGCAGAATTAGCCTGTTAAAAGGTGGGCCGCCAACACACCCGCCCGGCCAGCCGTATCCGCCGTCCTCATACCAAACAATCACGCTGCGCCCTTCCTCTATGGCATCTAGAAAACTCCCGTGGTACCGCTCACCAAAAAACGCATAGTCCGTTGGCGAGAAGTCCTCAACCCCCAAAAATCTTCTTGCACCTTCAATCATCTCTTCCTCGGTAAAAGAAAATCTGTCTCGATCTAATGCAGTAAGAAACGCATAGGTTCTATCTATCACCAGCCCGGAGCCGGCAATACTGCTCATCATTGAAATAGTGACAAGATGAAGCTTATCTTCAAGAGTGGGGTTTTCCGGCCAGCCTTCACTGAGCCCCCACCCACGCCCATCAGTTGTTAGCGTCATCCCAAATATCGAGGGTGTGTTAGTGGCTTCGTTTGCCCAAAGCCAAAGCATAAGCGTTTGCTCGCCGTCCGGCAGGTGCCTGTTGCCCCCGCTGACATACAGTTGCACCGTCACTCGGGCTGCATTTCCAGGCCAGCCCTCCGGGTTAATCCCCGCTGGCAAAAGCGTCTTGCAGCGTCTCCAGCATCGCGATATAATCCTCTCCGGTCGGCGGGGGCGGGGTGGGTTCGGGCTCCGGGGGTGGCGCAGGGGATGGCTCCGGTGGTAGCGGCTCATCAACAGGCTCTGATTCGTATTCTTCGGCAACGTGAGTATACTCTGAATCCTCCGGCTCTACCGTCACTACAATGGGAATGGCCTGGCAAGCGGCGAGCAACACCGCCAGAGCAGCGATAATAACCAATAAACGTCTCATGGCAAATCCTCCAACAGCTGCTCACTCAGCAACCGAGCATATGGTTTATCGTCGTCACCGTGCAAAACCAGGAAGTTAAAGTCGACCATGCGCTCCAGCTCAAAGTAGAACCAGTTGGCAAAGACAAACACGCGCACGGTTATATCGCCCTCGGTTGGCGTATCTAAAATAAGTGTGCTAAACGGCGGCGGGTCAAAGCCCCTGTCTCCAATACCGTACTTACCATCTTCTGTGCGCAAGACGAACCCAGTGGGGAGGTGTGGGGGTTCCAAGTTATCGATACCCAAATACCTTCGCGCAGCCTCTGTCACTTCCTCCTCGGAGGCAAGATGAACACCCTCGAATTCTCCACGAAAGACCATAACCCTCTCTATCGGCAGCTCGGCCCAACTCACCATCGTTCTGGTTACGCGCGATACCCGGTTTTCGATTGTTGGCTCTTCGCTCGGAGCGTCAAACAATGATCTGCGCCCATCGGTGATAAGCCACATCATCCATATTGATGGGGCGTTGAGTTCTTCAGAGTGGGGTGTATTGCGAGTGAGGACAAGGCTAAGCACTTGATTGCCGTTTGGCAGATGCCTGTTTCCTCCGCTTACGTAAAGCTGCACTGTCGCAACATTGCTCGATGCGTTTGGGTCGAAATCAAAATCGTCCTCGTCCCAAGTCATCTCAGCCGTTACACCCTCGAGCAACGCAGGCCATTCGTTGACCGCTGAGCCGGGCCACATACGGCCCTCTCCATCCCACCCGGGTACACCTCAATAAACCCCTCAAAATCCCCGGTTGCAAACGCTTGCGCCAGCGCCTCTAACATTGCGATGTAGTCCTCTCTGGTCGCGGGGGCGGTGGGGTGGGTTCGGGCTCCGGGGGCGGCGGGGATGGTACAGGGGGAGACACTGGTGGTGGCACAGGCGGTTTCGGCTCATATTCTTCTACAACATAAGTACATTCTACTTCATCCGGCTCTATCGTCACCACAGTGGGCGCAGGTTGACAAGCCGCCAGCAGCACCGCCAACGCAACAAAAATTAGCAACAAGCGTTTCATGGGCAATACCTCTACTTTCAGTCAAGCACAAAACTGCAATCATCAGGGGAAATACACCACAATCCATATTGTTTTGCTACCGCTGGAAAATGCTTGTATGATTAAGTTTTGCGCTTAACGATAAGATTTTGATGCAGTAAGAATCGCAGCTATGAACTTCGAGATACCCCACTGATAGAGAGTGCGAAAGAACAATGAGTATTGCCAAGCTAAGATATCCTCACAACATCCAACACCATCGGATTGGATGGGCTGCGGTATTCTTCAAAGAAGCCCTCAAATACACTTTCGCTAATGAAATGATTCCGACCATTAACTACCTGAACAAAATAAGGCCTTTGCGCGGCATGCGAGAAATCGGAAAAGATATTTGTCAGCTGGGTCAGTGTGTATGCATTTTCATCCAGCCTATAAGATGATAGGTATGTATACGACGCGCCTCCGTGACCTATTCTGAAAATGGTTCCGTCTGCCGAAATTGCCCCGCTGCTTCTAGCCCAGAATGATGCCACCGATACAGGTTCCCCATCTACTAATGTAAATATTGCATTGGGGCGAGCGTTATTTAATCCATCTACGGTTCCAAGCAATAATTTCGGGATCCCATCGCCGTTGATATCGGCTACCGCATAACCTAACTCTGCACCATGTGGCCAGTCGACAAAACCGATACTATTAAAAGCAGCGGTAAAGCAATAAAAATTGAACAAGTCTTCTGTTTCAGCCATGCGAATTCGCTCGGAAACGAGATACAAGTCATTCAAGATGGGCCAAAATTGAGCCGGCACGCTTTGATAAAACTCCGGGAAATCTAGCGGTGTTGGCGGCGGGCCTTGGTAGGGCTGCCGGCCGGGCCAAGGGTAAACCTCATCCGGAAATAGTGGCACTAAAACCAGCGGCATCAAATCTGACGGATTTCTGTGCACCTCATGTAGAATGTCGAATTCTTCTTCGGTGATATTTGTTTCTACCCCGTCTTCGATTTTCACCCAATATTGCACAGGAACATCGCCATCATCAAACGAAAGCGATGCACGAGCCTCTGAAATGATTGTAAACTCTGACATTCCGGCCTCTAGGCGAAACGCTATCAGATCAGTATATCCTGTGCCATGCCATATATTTTGATAAAATGTACCATCAGCGGATAAAAGTGTGCGCCTAAGCTCATTGGAGCCATTGTCAATGACTACGTGCTGTCCGTCTCGTATCGCATGGATAGCACGGATGACCGGAATCTGGTTGTTGCGTATATTACGGGATGGAATGTCAAGGATTAGCAACTCGGGAATGCCGTCGCCGTCCAGGTCTACCAACGCGTAGCCAGCGATTCCACCGCCGTCACCCGGAAACGGAAGATGCCCCCTTTGTCGTATTTCTCTATGCACGCTCTCAAATTCATCCCTAACTTCCTGCGTAACTTCACGGTTATAGTGCAAAACAGAACGTCGTTGGGTCAGCGCAGCACGCAGGTAGAGATCATCCAAAATGGGTGTGAACTGTTCGGGAACGCCCGGGTAGTAACCGGGAGCCGCAATAGTTTCGCCCATGAATACAATTGACACGGTTTGAGCGACTGGTGGTTCTTCTGTTTCTGCATTCGCAGGCAGAATGACCGCTGTGCCACCTTCGGTTTCTTTTATCTCCGGCGGGGTACCCTGGCAAGAGCACAGAATAAGTGCTAACAATAAAGTGCAAATCATCAGTATCATTCTCATCGGGCTCACCTCCACTAATCTATTCCCACCCAGCACAGGTTTTCCTCATTGATAAGCGTCAATCCGCTGCCATCGTAGCGCACACGGTAATGAGCAATATAGCAGCTGTGTCCGCGCCAGGTGTCGCCGGTTGCATGGCCACTAATGCGAATTGTAAAAAACACATATCTACCGTCAATGCGTATATCGAAAATGCTTAAAAAATTGCTGTGCTCAAATCTCGGCACATCACTCCCGGAAAAGAGCAGGACGCTATCGCTCCCATCAGGGTTGTGGCTTCGCAATTCCCGCCCACCAATACCACGGCCGCCGGCGTAGAAAATTCGCCCACCAACGGTTTGCAGAATAAAGTTTGTGCCCAAGAACTCACTTTCTGTCGAGAAATCAGCAGGTATGCGAAAGGCTCCGCTACCTAGACCTCCAAAAGAAGATACGTTGTAGTAAATCCAGCCGTCCATTAGGAAGAATCTCTCCGAGTCGGCAAGAAACAGCCGCTCCATTTCACCTCCGTCTGTCCTCATGCGAACAAAATTGCCATAGAAATAACGCCCGGTCCCTTGGTGAACACCGATGGTTAGAATTATCCATCCCTCGTAGACGCTTAGTTGTTGCACTGTTTCCAGATGCCAATGCGATGGTTCGTCAATCCAATCGGGCAATGGTGGCAGTGGTATCGAAACTAGTCTGCTAAACCCGCTACCGTCACGGTTAACGGTATACAGCACCGTGTCGAAACTACCTTCATCACGCCAGCGTTCCTCATAATGCCAGCGTTGCAAATAAATTATGTCGTTGGCTATGCCGAGAAAGGTGTATCTTCCTCTTACGATAAGCTGCTCGCCTGCACCATCGAAACCAATTCGGTGCAGCCCTGGAGCATTCTGCGAATCGGCCGGCCAATATGAAAAAATAATCTCCTGGCGCTCAAAGTCCATATAGATTATCTCGCCGAGCGGGAAGCTGGTATCGACCTCACCGGTTTGCGTGTTTATACGGATTATCCGCCTTCTTCCATCCAAGAAAGGTGATGCGACCATATACCCATCTATATAGTGCAAAGCGCTGGAACCGTGTGTTTCCAACAGTCTGTACCGTTCCGCGTTACCCTCCCGACGGACAAAAATTGCTTGTGCATAATCGGGACTTTCCGGCTCGTCGCATGGCGCAAAAAAGTAGAAGCTATCCCCAACTTGCACGACTCGGCTGCCGCTGTTAAACACATCGCTGCCTATGGGCACGATTAGCTGCTCCGCCCGAAGGTTAGTGATGTCCGCAGGTGTTGGGGTGTGCAGGTCTGGCGCGTCGACCGGCAAGGCGAGAATATAGCTTGCCGCTTCCTGCGTTTCATCTTCTTGAGTGGGCAACTCGGCATACTGGTCAATATCGGGTGTTGGTTCATCTCTACTCGGCGACACTTGGCCACAGGCAGCCAGAGCCAGTGCGACACACAGCAAGACAATACAGATTTTTCGCGCCATCGCCTTTTCTCCGTTCTTGATTTTTAGAAGTCTATCCATTCGCAAAGCCCAAGCTGGACATCCCATTCAAACACATATGCCTGCCTTGCGGCTATCAATGTGTGAATCTCGCTCAATGGGAATACGCGCTCTCTTTCTTCGTAAAAGTTATCCCTAAAGCCGAAACACACCGCAACTGCGTACTCGACAACTACTCTATCGTCGTAAACCCTCGCCCCACGGGTTCGGGTGAGGGAACCACTTTCAAACAGCTTGAAAAATGTGTCTTCTTCAACAATGTACACATAAATATCTGAGCCCCTAGGTTCTCTGTGTGGGTCGCCCCCCCAAGCGGTGCCGACCAACAGATGCGAGTTATCCAACCAGTGAGCCCACAAGGGCACACGACCATCCTGCATACCGTCTATTTCCAGCTCGCGGTAAGTTTGGGCGTATACGTCAAGCAGATAGAGTGTTCCAAAAGCCCAATTGGGGCGCGCAAGCCGGTTGGCAACCATATCACCTTCCGGGGAGATGCGTGGGGTGGAGAACAACATGTGGCCGTCAAGTTCAAGCACCTCGCCGCCATCGAAGATGACGCTTAGGCCGTTCTCGTCAGAGCCGGCCGGAAACAGCTCCCGCAGCATAGCACCGTTCGCAAGTGGCGTGTCGTGTACACTTACCGATCCCCTTGCCCAAGAAAATCCGGGTACATCGTTTATTGGAATTGTTGGAACTAGAGAGCCCGCCTCATCATAGACTGCCAGCGGGAAGGAGATATCACCCCAGCCACCGCTCAAACCGTGCCTTGCCCTATACCCACCGCCCGCCACGATTAGAGTTGTCGATGCTGTTGTCTCGCTTGTTGGCCCTGCCATGCCGACAACCAGCGCGTAATTTTGCGGGGTATTCTGCCTGCGGTGGGGAATTTCTTCGCTATCAAATGCTCGTCTTTCCTCAAACGAAAGCTCCCAATTATCAACGCCCCGTCTGCTGACCTCCACAAAAATCTCGGAGTCCTCGTACCGGGGAATCACCACAAAGCGTTGATCGTCACCCGCATCAAACCGCTCGAGGTTCTCAATTTGGGCGAGCTCTTCCCGGCTCATGCTCCCGTACTCTATTACCATAAACTGTGTGCTTTCGTCTATGTTGCGGATGCTGCGGGACTCCACCGCGCGCTCGAAGGCCGAGTTGTAAACCGGTGGCTGCTGCGGCGGCTCGTTATAGATGCGGACCGACCACGAGCTGTCAACCATTCGGGTGAAGATAGTGGGGAAGTACCCACCCCGTTCTTCGTAGCCAAACTGCTGGGTGTACACCACGCCATTCAAGTCCCGGTGCTGGGCGTAGAGATACCGCAAAGGATATGGCGCAATGATGTACTGACCAGGAGAAAAAGTCTCGAAGACATCGCCGAGTTCATCCAGTACCAGCTCCCGGCTTTCCGGGTCTTCGCTCACCAGCCGCAGGAAGCGCAGGTCGATTATCGGCTCATCGGTGAAAATTACAGTAGCGGGATAGGGGCTGTCCCACCCGGTACTGGGGTCGAGCTCGCGTAGCAGGTCGGGTTCGACCTCCGCCACAAACAGCCTTTGTCTGTCCTGTGCTGGCAGCCACTGGCTTATTTCGGGGAAGTAGCGGTAGGTGACAGTACGCCCGCTGCCCCGGCCACGATATAGGTTTGAACGCACCTCCGCGAAGAGCCAGTCCCTCTCACGAAACTCCACAGAAATCTCAAGATTCCTCAGGGAGTCGATTTCGATGGGCACATCGCTCAAGACGAAAACCGTGCGCCCGCTCAAAGTGTCCGACTCATACGCAAAAGAGATAGCGGGGAAGCGCACATCGTGGCGACAATCAATCGTGGCACGGCTGCTAAGAGGTCTCTCTTCGGGTGGCAAAGTGTCCAACAGATGAATGCCGCCTGGCTGCTGCATATCCGCGCAGACGATTTCGATATCAGAAATTGTGAGTGACCCCGTGCGATTAGTGATATCACCGCGCACAAGGGCCGTTTCTGCGGGCTGCGGTATGTATTCGGGTTCTGGCAACTCCGGCGGCAGGTTTTGCTCAACCTCTTGGACGACACCGGGGTAGTCCGTTTCCTCTGCCGGGTTAGAGCATCCGACCAATACCGCAAGCAGAATCAACGGCAAAAACAAAAGTTTTGTCTTAACCATTTTCGTCTCCGTCCTCCCCCCACCCCTCGGGCAGAATGTGCGCATGGTAGTAAAAGCCGCCGGCTGCGTTGCGCAGTAGGGTTATCGTGTGTATGTCCGTCGTCGTGCGCAGATAGCCCTCCAACTCGTCCCCTGGCCGCCATTCCCTGCCTATCTGACCCTCTTCCATACGCTCGGGGGAAAACCCTCCGATGCCATACCAATAAAATACAACACGCACTTCGTACCCATCGCCGGTATCCTCATAGGACAGGATGTAGGGCCACCGACCTGCAGTAAGGCCAAAGCCCTCTATGCTGTAGGCAAACCCGCCTAGCCAATCGAAGACAATATACGGCCAGGTCGGCTCGGCCGGAGGGTGTATTTCCAGCTCCCGACCAAACAGAATTCGCGCCGTTTCCTCCATGTGGATGTGTAGCGTAAGCTGGCCCTCCACCGGGTTCATCAGTAGCCTGAGAACGTGCAGCTCCGGGTGATATACTGCATTCACCCAACTCGGATCAGTCCATTGCACTGTGTTTGTCTCGAAGAACGTGGCCGAAAACACAAACTCCGGTGACGCGTCCTCCGGCGACTCAAACGACGTCAACGGTGGATGCGAAAAGGCATGGTTGAATATATGTATAAATGCCAGTAGCCTTGCGGCGGTTTCGCTGGTTGCGCCCGAGCGTCCAGACCAGTCGTTGACGTTGCCGCTTCGCTCCCGCATCCCCGGATGAGGTGTACCTAGCAACAGCTCGCGTACCTCCCGCACAGTGGGCAAGTCGTCCCCAGGCAGTATGTGCGAGTAGTAATAGAACCCTCCAGCCTCATTTCTACGCAGGGTTATGGTATGCCGGGGCAGTGTGTGCAGGTAATCAATCAGCTCGTCATCAGGGATTGCGCCGCCGTCTGCAAAGTGATACAAGCCCTCAAAAGTGCTCACAAACACGCAACTGACCTCGTAAAAACCATCGCCGATATGCTCGTAGCCAAGAACAACAGGTCGGTCTATATCTCCTGTAGGCATTCCCAATGGGCCATCAACCAACATCTCGCCAAACACAGTGGAATCCCTGCCGGCAAACGGCTCGTGGCTCATATCGGGCACCGCGCCAAACAGCGCTTTTGCTGTATCCTCCATATGTGCTCTCAACATTATTGCCCGTGCGTTTTGGTTCAGATAAGGCTCTAGCATACTCAGCTCCGGGTGGTAATTCTCACCTTCCGGGTCACGCCATTGAAGCCTAGGGGTGCTTAAATACGCAGGCCAAAAAGCAAACAAAAATGGCGCATTCTCTGGCGTTAAGAACGATTCTCGCGGCGGCCCCCAAAAACCATTGATGTTGTTTATGAAGTTTGCGATCTCCAGCCCAAGCCCCTCCAGCCCTGTGTGGTTGTAATATAGCAGGGGAATACTTAAGTCTACACCGGGGTGCTCAATCCCACTCAGCAGCTCTACAATTTCCGTCAAAACCTCCGGGTCGATTTCAGTGGGTTCTGGTTCGGGCTCTGGTTCCAGCTCCAGCTCAATATCTACCTCTGGCAGCGGTGTGGGTTCTTCTTGTTCAGCGGGTTCAGCGGGTTCAGCGGGCGCGGCGATGTCGCCGTCAGCTTCCAAATAGCTTAGCTGGGCAGCGTTGTTGCTACAAGCAGATAAGCCAATCAGCAAAGCAAGCACCAGAGGGCGCGTATATATCCGAAGCAGAGGCCATGAAGCGTTGGCTTGTGGCAAACGGAATCTGCCAGAGCAGACTGTTCCTAGAAGAGCGTTCGACCAATACATACGAGAACATCACATTCTCCGAGCTTATAATATCGGAGAACGCTTTGCCCCGGGATGTGGTGGTAGCCACAGACGGCTTCCATATGTTTCGGGCGCACGGCCACGCGAGGCAAGCGGGGCTGGAGCCAAGTGCCGCGCCCTCGCGCACGCCGCTGCGGCTTTTGCCGTTTTACTGGGCGCGGGAGATCGCTGCGATTTTAGCGGGGGTGGTGTAGCAAGAATTTGTTTTAAGCTTGTTTTCAAGGTCAAGGTCAAGGTCAAGTTCAAGTTCAAGGTCCCAATACTAATTCTGCCTGCGGGCAGGGAATATTGAACCGCTCATGCCGCGGGGGCACTTACTTTTCTTGCACCGCCAAGAAAAGTAAGCAAAAGAAGGCGGCTGGGGGGAGGACCGACGCTGCTTCGCTCACTGAGGGGCGTTCGCTACGCATACAACTCCCCCCAGACCCCCCACTGGTAGGTCAAGGTCATGTTTGTGGGGAGCGGTAAGTTGGTCTATAGAGTGATACCTTTTGCACTAGCCCTTATCATCAGCAAACACCTTACCGCGAAGACTCGTTACTTTATTACACCCGTGCTGGCATAGCCGCAGGGTAGGTTTCTC